>Ga0209700_105204_pt1 | contig 22270 bp, 11 predicted proteins | sample SiratroredBW_FD_187528 | JGI IMG/M metagenome (GOLD analysis project Ga0209700, IMG submission 187528) | Root nodule microbial communities of legume samples collected from California, USA - Siratro red BW (SPAdes) (version 2) | ecosystem: Host-associated > Plants > Roots > Nodule | place: USA... | reverse complement strand
TAAAATCAAGGTTTGGTGAGTCTCTAGAATTTTCCTCTCTATTTGCCATTTGTAAAACCTGAAATGAAAACGTTAGTGATAAAAAAATATTCCTCACTGTTCCTCACGTGTTTACACTCAAGAATGACGCTCTACACTCGTGTTTGCTCTCTATTTTTGGCTTTTTTTATTCCACTAAAATTTCAGAACACTCTTGAATTAATTTTTTTTGCAGCCCTCTCTATAAGCTCTTAAAAGGTCTTACAACTCAATCTAACCAAACACCAAGCAGAATGATGCAATACTTTTCGGAACAAGGGTCTTAACTTTAAAATACAGAAATATTCCCCACGAATACAGAATATGGCTATTTTTTTTCTAGAACAGAAACACAAAATGCTATAATACTTCTTCTTCTTCTTCTTTTTCTTTTTTTTCTTTTTTTTCGCTTTTTTATTTTCTATGCTGTTTTTTTTTTCTTTTTTTTTCCAGAAACGAAATGAACAAATTGGATACAAAGATTTCAGAACAAGATAACTAATAAAACAGTAGAAGATAGAACCTGACTGCTAGGAACGAAGCTCTGATTACCAAATGATGTGAACCCGGTTAGGAATAAACCCCAGAACCCACAACAAAGAGTAGTTGAATGCCCCAAGATCCCTAAGTATTCAAATTTAGGATGATCTACTCAGAACCCTTGTCTTGCGGAAAAGAAAACGCAGCAAAGACCCTAAAGTATGGTAAACGCCACAAGGATGATCGACCCTTGATAATTTGCAAGTCCAAATGAAAAACTCAGGAGAGAAACTCTCACTTCTGAAATTTTCATATTCAAATTCATATTTCAAAATCAAAGTTGCTGTTTACATGAGTTTCTTTACTTAAGTAGACCTTTGAGCTTCTAAAAAGCTAACCTAACTCTTCAATAGCCTAGAAGCCTCCAAATTTAATGCAGCAGCAGCTTTTTGGCACACTTTTAGATGACTAACTATTACGTCAAATGGGAAAACGAAAAACACAATTTACTAAGGATGACTACTCTAAGCCCTATGAAAAATTAATCAAAATACATCAAAATAAAAAATTTAAAATATGCCCACAAAATAATGGGTGACTCTTCAGATTTTAACCTAAGCCCAAAATAGCCCATTTACACTTAAACTAAATCTGGATATGCATTTTCTATGGGCCCTTCTCTTCAAATGATTTGCTTTTAGCCCAAATCTCCTTCATTTAATTCCTTCATCAGCCCATATCAAATTAAGAACGTGATTAGGCTTCAATTCAATCTTAGACTTTGTTTGCGCAGTCAAAATGTCTTGAATTAGCCCAATCAATGCCTCTTTCAGTTTTTGGGCCCTTGACCTGGTGATTGGTCCACTTGGAATTTGCAAAGCATCCTTTGAATTATTTATTTGTGCAGGTGCTTGAGGTTGGTTAAACTGCAGCTCTTGGTTCTCATCAGCATTTTTGGAGTGCATTAAGGACTGAAATGTAGCTCGATATTCTAGAGCTTGGCGTAGCAGATCATACTTGGCTGCAAAGAGCAGAGCAACGAGATGCTTCTAACTCTTTAGGAATTAAGTTAAATTCAAGGATGGGTCCTCGGTATGAGTTTATATAGGCCTAAGCAGGGGTGAGTTAACATTCCTTGAATCGAGTAAGGGTTCAGTAATGGTTCATGTAAATGAACTCTCCCTTGACTGAGGTCTTGAACTTGGTAGGGGTTCATGGAGATGAACTTGCCTTTGACCGAGGTCTTCTACTTGGTAGGGTTTCATTGAGATGAACTCGCCCTTGACCAAAATGTTTCGGATGAAAACATTAACTTGGTATAAGAGAATTTGATGTTGTGGGACCGACTTCTAATACTTGGCTTCATCTCTTCACTCTGACTTGGAAAACTCCTCTAGATGAACTGTCTTCTCGAACTTGGATCATCCTCCGTGACCTGGATGAAATGTTTAAGTCAAACGTCTCTTTCTTCTCTGCCCGAGGGGGGAGGGTACCTGCAAAGGCACTCCGACGATCATGTTAGTCCGAGTACAAGTGAAAAGAGATATGAATAATTTTCTTACCTGTGGGGGGTGATGACCATGAATTGATGGTATTGAGTATGGTCCCCAGAGATCAACATGAATCGAATCAAAACACTTTTTTAAAATTTAGATGTACTAATGGGAAAGAAAAGTTTTTTTTTCTTTGAAAATTGACAAACATAAAAAACAAAAGATTTTCTATATTTAAAAAAAGGAAATTTATTCTTGATAACATCAATACATTTGTTTGAAATATGCCTTAACTGAAAATGGCAAAGGGTTTCGAGATCACTAGCAGTAAAATTGACAGTATTGATGAAAAATATTGTATATATTTGGTAGGTTTGATTTGAATTTTTTGATAGGATGAGATCATGAGTAATAAAGTCTATCTTGCATCTTAGTTAAACAAATCATTTTCAAGGAGTTTTTGTCCTGAATGTGACAACCATTAGAGTCAAATATAATCACACAAGATAAATTACCAATCAATTTTGCTACTGAAAGAAGATCAAAAGTGAAGTTAGCAATATGCAGAACATTATCTATGACATAATTTTGATTGAGAAACACACTTCTAAAATAATTGGCAATGACTTTATTTCCATTTGATAATTTGACACAAATAGGATTAGTTTGATTGTATGAAGTGAAATGAGTCAAGGATGAACAAATACGGTCAATAACACCACTATCAAGAATCTAAGAACTAGAAGAGGAAATAAATTTGATACCAATGTGTGTTATCATGTTGGAAGGAATAACAGAGATTTGATTAGAAGCATTGTGATTGGATTTGGAATGTTGTAAAAGAGCTAACAATGTTTGATATTGCTCAGGATTAAAACTATTTTATTGAAAGTGTACTTCCGACTTTGAACCTTCATGATTCTACTCATTATTATTAGAATATGGAATTTGATTTTTAAACTTAAACTCAGGTAGAAAGTCATGCTTTCTATATCATGTATCAATCGTATGTCTTATCTTTCTACTATAACTGCATACTTTAGAAGTATTTCATCTTTCATAACTTTCTTTGCTAGTAATAATCATTGGATTGATCACAAAAAGTTTGGTTCTCTTGTTGTATAACGAGAGAACCCCATTCAAGGATGACAAGGGGTATTGTGAGAGATCAATATTTTCTTCCATGGGAAAATGTAGCAACCAGAGATTTGAAATCAATGCTTTAATAGCATATTATAAAATAGAGAGATGAACAAAAGATATGAGAATAAAAAAATTATTTTTATTTCTCCATTGAGAACAAAAATAAAGGACTCAATACATACAAGTAGTGTACCCATTATAGAGCTAAATAAAGAGAAAACAATACAAAGAATTCACAGAGGCTAAACACTTATACAAAAAGAAAACAACTAATAATAATGAAAAAAAATACAATTTGATTCTATCATAAAAGAACAAAATAACAAGATTGATACAAATTTGATTATGTCGTAAAGACAAACTAACATAATTGATATTAACTTTTTTTCTAGAAGCATCCTATTTATATCTTTCAAAAAATTATCATCTAACTAAAAAAAAGATTTTTGAAGTAGATTTTAGAAAATATCTCGACATAATCTATCCACTCAAAACTAAGTCTAATTGGTTTAATCAACTGCTGATTTTGAGAAAACTGTGACAAGTTTTGGTATATAATTCAACTCTTCCTTTTTATATATTTTAAATATTTTTTTCACAACTAATCTTTAAGTTGCAAAAATTAACTAAATTTGTGGTTGAGGATTCAGTTATTATCTTCTGATTGCAGAAGTTAAAAGATGCAAGAAAAAAAAAATGTTATCTTCACTTTTAAACAATTGTTTTGACTCAAATGCCCAGGTAAGAAAAAACAGAGGGAAATCGAAATTTCTTAAAAGGAACAAAGTTCTGTACTTCCAAATATTTGAGCAGAATTTTAGCCAAAATTCTAACGATAATTCCGCTAAAAAAGTTACATCTCTATATGGCTAGAAATAGTGGAAGAAAACATGAACTGTGATTCTTTTACTGGCCTACAGATACAAAAATCTTAAGCTATGACAGAGCAGAATGTACACAGATTACATAATATTTGACTATGCTAATTTCGATGTATTAGATTATTTATGGACTTTCTTGAGTCTGTGAGCGATTAATTTCACTTCTATCAAATGGTTTACTTCTCCTGGGAACTCCAGCCAAATTGTAGAATTCAGTCAATGTTTTTCTAATTTGCACTTTCTTCTTTTTATCAGCAGGCCGAGGTCCTAAAAGACCTAATTCGGTGGTTGCACCATTAGCCTGGGAGGAATGGACAACTGCATCATAAGCTTTAGACGAGAGGGCAAAACCTTCATTCTTGGCTCTCGTATATAACTGATATGCCAGCCTTGGTTTCCCATCATTTGCAAGGGCCTCAATCAGCATTTCATAAGTTATCTCATTGGGGGTGATGTTCTGAACTTTCATTCGATGAAACCATTCATATGCTGCACTGCTCATACCATTACGAGCACAGCCACTAATTATGGCATTGTATGTCACCACTGTTACCTCAATTCCTAATGTTGCCATCTCCTGAATGATGGCATCGACTCTATTAAAATTTCCCTGTGCAGTATAAACAGAAGCCATAATTGTGTAGGCATATGCATTTGGCTCAACCCCAACCTTGATCATATGGTTCCACACACGGAGGGCATCATCATAGAGTTTTCCCTTTTCAAGAGCACTCAATAAAGCCCCATATGATATCATAGTAGGCTTCTCACCGTTTTCCACCATTCTCGTGAATATTTGCACTGCTGCACTAGTTTCCGAAGCCTTTGAACAGGCCACAAGAACTGCATTCCATTCCTTAGTTCCAGGTTTTAGACCTTTTTCCTCCATCTTGTTTAACAACCTAACACCCCATCTCCAAATTCCTTTTCTCTTGGCTGCATTGAGAAGAAAATTGAAGTGAGAGACTATGAGTTCGTATGACAAGTTATTTGGTTTTGGCCCTTTGTCCAATAAATCTTCATATATCTCCAAAGCAGCCCACCATTTCTTTGCTTTCCCCATCAACCAAATTGCATGGTTGCAGACAGACAAGCTGATTTTATCATACCTTTCTCTAATCCGGGTATACAGCTCTTTCACAACAATGTAGTGATCTTCACGAGTACAAGCCCAAACAAGCCGCTCAAGATCAGCCCGTGTCAGTGGAATCCCAGCATTATCCATATCAACAAGAAACTTCAACACATTGCTGCTCAAGTTATCAGAACTGACAAGCCAACAGCGCATTACTTGATAGCAAATACGGATAGTGAACTTCTCAAGCTTCATGAATTCTTCCTCCCAATCTTCTCCGTCGTCATCTTCTCCTACTTCACCTCGATGGTAATTTTCTCTTAGCTCAACAAAGAAATTCAGAGCTCCATTGCAATCTTCCATCCTCCGGTATGCCAACAAGGCTTGAGAATAGGATACCGGCGAGAGGGTAAAGCCATTTCCACGGATCTCCTCAAGCACGTTGAGAGCTCTGTCAAATTCTCCTTTCTCAATGTAAATTGCCATCAAGGTGTTATATGTCACAACATTATAGGAGATTCCATCTTTAGCCATTTCATTCAGAATGGCTTCCATTTGCGCAAATTGTCCAGATTGTTTGACGACACCTAATAGACCGTTATATATAAAAAGGTTAGGCCCAAAAGACCCATTAGTTTCTATCTTCCTCTTCTTCATCCATTCAAAAAGAATCAAAGCAGAATCCATTCTCTTTTCTTTACCAAAACTGCTAATTATCGTCGAAAACACCTGGAGGGGCAAGTCCCTCTTCTCTACAAGAATCTCCTCCACATCATCCACTGTCTCTGCGGTCTGCAGTCTCAAGGCTAGTGCTCTAACATCAACCTTACCATAATTCTCTTCTTTGCCACCTTCCTTGCTATTGTCACCAACACCCATTTTTTGTTCACAGTCACTGTCCTGCACTTGAGCCATATTCAAAGAGTTTATACCCTCCGACTCACCGTTAATCGGTTCACCATTAGAATCAATCTTTTCCTCAACCAATTCACTACCAACTCCTTCCTTAACCAATTCACTCACAACACCTTCATCCTCCAATGCCCACCCCAAGGATGGAGCCAAGTCCCCAATATGACTATTGTTTTGCTTGAAAATAATACCAAATTTGGGTTCAGTGCATCCTAACAAAAACCCACATCTCAAATCCAATTTTGAGTGTCCAGAAAAGACCATAGTCCCATACCCTCTTGAACATTGAAAACCACTAACTTGTGCACAATGAGAAACTTTAAAAACAAAACCCAGTTTCACCCTTCTTCTCCTGTTCATATCAGAAATACCGGAATGGCCTATTTCAAAGTGAGAGACCACCCAGTTATTAACTTTGAAGGGCCAAGTGCTAATCATTTCTTAAAAATTTAGAACCCAAAGAGGAAGCCCTAATTGAAGCTATAATAAGTTACAGGAATAAGTGAGGAAGCAGCATAAGATGGGTTAGCTCTTACCTTCTGCCATTGATTCCAATCAGTTGCAGAATGGTGACTAAGTTCTAGCTTGCGTCGGCACAGCCATTCGTTTCCAGCGAGTCAAATAGATAAAACAGAATATAAAAAATAAAATTTATTATATTATGTAAAGCTAGAAACCCACTGTAAACCGGAGAAAGTGGGCGCTTTAGAAAAAATTATCATTGAATAATTTTCCAAAAGAATTATTGTTCACTTTTGATGAAAACGTTGGAAGTTTTCTCTTCAAAAAATTAATAAGCATCACTATGTTTATTTCCAAAAATATTAAAATGTATCATGAAATATAAAATTTAGGTTAATGGCACAGTTTATCTCTTATTTAAAACAATTATAAATTTCATATCTCAACTTATTTTTTTATATTTTATATATTATACTTAATTTTAAACATATTTTTCTAGTATTTTTTCTTATAATTATTAATTTATTGTTACCATGAAAATGCTGATTCTTGAAATGAAAGTTAAACTATTAGTGTTACAAGTAATGTTAAAGTGAATTGATTATTGCGTTAAAAATTAAGTTTCGAAAATTCTGACTAAATTTGTCGATAGAACTTAAAATGAAAAACCCATTTAAAAAAAATAAAAAATTGATATGAGAATAGAACCGATTAAAAATAATTAAAATATCAGTAAAAGGTAGGCTCCATACAAAAATTAATAAATCATAATTTTATTCTTTTTCTACAAAAATTAACCTAAGCATTTAATATGTTTTTTTTATTATAGACAAATTTGGTATTTGTAAACTATATTTTGGCCAAGTTCAAGAGGGGGTAAATTGAACACTTGAAAATTTTTGCAAAGTATTTGGAGAATATAATTTTTATACAAAACTATTCAAGATGATATGTAAAGCAAATAACAAAGGTTCAAAAACAGTTTCAGCTCAATCTCAATCAACCAAATACAATAAATTGTAACCAGAAAACCGTTTTTGAAAAGACAGTGTAATGTAAAAGCAGTTCTTGAAAAATTGAATCAAGAAATCAAAGAATTAGATCAACTTCAAGTTTATAATGATTTACTGATTAAAAAACTTTTTATCAAACAATACAAACTATGTTAAGTATATGAAAACCGTCTTTAATCACCAATTGTGAAAGATTAAGTTTTCTGGAAAACCCATTGATGAATAGTTAACCCAGTCAGTTGCGAACACTGTAGATGTACAGAAAACTGATATACTGATTAATAACAGATTCAAAACTTGTTAAGAGTAGACTGTGTCTAATCAGATTATATATTTTCAGAAGTTATTAGAAATTTTCAGAAAGTTGATGATATTATTCAATTAGCAAAATTCAGTTGATTTTGAAATTCAAGAAACACAGCAAGATTTAACAAGAACAGTCAAGAGAGAGTAAGAGGGATTCAAGACACAACAGATTTATCCTGGTTCACCCTTCCATAAGGGCTACGTCCAGTCCCTTACTCCACAGTAAGGATTTCCCGTATAAAAAGATAAAAAAAGATCAAACTTGATCAGTTTACAGAAAAACAACAACTTGCTCCCTGCAAGTAAACACTGCTCCCCGCAGCAAACAATATGTTAAACCTACAGCAGAACCCAGAATTATACAGACTCCACTGTATATTCTAGAAAACCTCTTGTTGGTACCTCAGCAAGTTACAACCTGTACAGAACCCACTGTACAAACAGAATTACCAACCCAAGTAACTCACAACAGAATAAACTTCAATAGAGTGAAAGAATTATCACAAACTCAGCAAAACAAGCACTTCTATACAACAGATTACAACAGTAATGAAGAAAGGATATAGAAAGCTTAGTCTGATGATCAGATTAGTGATGAAACTGTCTTAGTCAACTCAAAGCTTTAGTAGTAGTTCCAGAAAACAGTTCTTGATGAAAACGTTGATTGATCTTGATCACTAGACACGAAGGCACTTTTGCTTTCTTTGAAAACTCAAATGTTCTTGCTCAGAAAATGTTTAGAATGATGTCCAATAATATTTTCAAAAACCACGCCAAATATTTATAGACAACTGTCTTACAATTTCAATCAATTGTTTTGACAAATAGTTGATTGTTTTTCTCGAGTTAGTTAAAACAGTTAATCAAAATGTAATTTCTGATTTTAATGATTTTTCAAATCTTTTGTTAATTCAGAAAATACTTATGGAGCTTATCCTTGATTAAGATTGCTTGCATCACTGATTTGAACTCAAAGTTACCCCACAACACACAATCTTAGGTTCTAGACCAAGTTCTTCAATCTTCATGAAATCTTCATGCATTCCACATATGATCATAAGGTCTTGAACTTCTTCACTTGGCTGACTTCATCAAATCATCACAACAGCCCACTGGTGCTAACAGTATTATTAATAAATATTGATATATGTTATTGACATTCCAATTTAAGTATGAGAAAATATATTATTTAAACTTTTATATATTTTTTAAATGTCAAGAAATAATAAATTTATGTTTTATTTAAGTTTTTAATCATCGTAAAATTATGTTAATATTTTTTAATATTATTTTATATTTTGGTATATTGTTAGAGATTATCATCTGAAAATTATTATTTACTTTTAAATTCAATTTTGTTATAATTTTCTTTAAAAAAAAGTGGTGGACAAACCTAAACAAAATGTCTTCATCATCATAATAATAATAATAATAATATTATTATTATTATTATTATTATTATTATATATATATATATATATATATATATATATATATATATATATATATATATATATATATATATATTATGGACAACATAGTTAACTCAAAATAATTTTATATGATTATCTTAACACAAAACACTTATAATTAACAAATAAAATTTCTTTTTTTACTAATGCGATATAATCACCTTACCAATCACAAGTCACAAAATGTTAATATTTAATAAAAACTTTTAAAGAAGCTATGACTCAAGATGCTCTTAAGCTTGTGATGATTAACTATTTTATTCAAAAACCACTATGAGCATAATCATGTAAGAAGAACTATTATCAATAATCTCATATACACGTGAAAAAGTGTTAACAACCTTCAAGTTCTAAAATAATAGTTCATTTTCTAAATGACATACGTTAAAAATAGATCTTAATTATAAACACTTTATATTTGTGAAATAGTATTTTCTAAAACATGGAGAATATACTTCATATACACTCGTTTGAGTGTAAACATTATAATCAAACATTTTATTAATGAATAACTTAGAGAGATTTTATGTACTTTGCTTGAAGAGACATTTTATATTTGTTCTTCAACTTATGAGGAGTTTAAGTGGATAGTTTGATGAGTGTAATATTCCTTCTCCAATATATATATATATATATATATATATATATATATATATATATATATATATATATAAAGTTTATTTCCTAATTAAAATTTTAAAATAGGAATGAGATATAAGAAACATCTTCATTCAATAGACAAAATATATTCCAGTGGAAGAAAATTATTGGAATGAAGTACAAAATAACTTTGTCTACTAGAACTTATAACTTGGTTCATATAGGTTTTACTAAGATACAAATTTTTAATTCCAAAGAGAACCCAGTAAGAATATTAAAGTGTAGACCCATCTTAATTTTGTTTATCAAATGATATTGAATAAATGATGATAGAATATAATGAGATGTTTTTCTTTAAGAAGGATAATTGGATAGTGGTGAAAAAATTCATATAAATAAGTTATTTGTATAACTTTAAATATGTGTGTGTACATAGGATAGACGGTCTATATATTTGTATATAGAATAGACGAGCATGTCTTGTTAGACAAAATGTCACCTTTACACTATATAACAAATTCATCTGAGTTACACTTTATACTTATCATCTTGAAACATTGATGTGTGCTGTCGAACGCGTCCCAAATTAAACTAGGAGACTAGATTTTGCAATATAGTTAACCTAGGTCATTCTTTCAAGGACCACTTGAACGTTCTCAGTCACTAAAAATATAAAACAATAGCACGGGAGGAGGGGGTTTGGCAAGTACGATGCTAAACAAAATAAACAGAAAAAGAAAAACGATTAAAACGAAATAAATAAATTCACGTAATAAAAGTCAACCCGGTCTCTCTTTGGTTCTCCCAAATTCCTCACTGGTTTCTAAACATAATTCCAATTACATCTGTGGCTTAAACATACCGGAATCCCTGCATGTATTTAACATCCCAACTACTCCACAATCGTGAAGCATTTTATCGAACACCTAGTGTATCAAACCAATACAATTGCATGGTGAGCAACATCATCGGTTTGACTTGACTCCGACTCGAGAATTCCACAACACATTCCAATTGAACTGTATTTGTCCATTTACATAGTCAATCCAACCATTAAATCCAACAATCAAATTAACACAGCAAATGAACAAGTAATTGTAGAAACAAATACAAAACACAAACCTAAAGATTAACGGAACGGGAGAACCTTCGGGAACCGGATTAAACGAAGCTTTTAGCCACTCATCATCATGGTTGGCATGAACATGAATACGAAGCAAATGAATACAATAGTAAAAGTGCATAAACGAAGAAGAAGCAAAGAGAGTGAACGAAAATTGTATTTCCAAAAACGACAATTGCGTAGTGTGGTTGTCGTACACAACTCACTACAATATTAAGAGTTTTTCTTGACCTAAGGTGGCCTAGGCCCACCTCTATGTTTCCTTAATAAACCAAAAAGAAAAAACGCACAATTTTGATTCCAACTCATTTGGGGTGAAATGACTAAGTTGCCCTCAATTGAATATTTTCACTCAAAGTGTTGTCCAGATTCCATACGCCAAATTCAAGGCTGATTTCGTCCACTTTACAGTACGAATTTGGTCTTGGATCCTATCACAACATTTGTAGATCTTTGAGTTATCTATAAAACGACATAAAGATTAAGTTAATCTGAGGTTTGTAACAAAAGTTATGGACAAAATACGAAACATGCTCAAGTCTAGAAAATTTCCGAAAATTTCATCAAATTGAGTTAAACTTTCAATTAAAGACCAATAAGCCCAAATACAGAAAAATGGTTCAAAACTTGTCATTATTCTTATCACTATACAGTAGGAAAGTGGTTAAAAGAAATACATATCAAACGTCAAATTGTTTGTCCACTTTCGTCTATCATATATTACTATCATATAAGTTGATAAATTAATAACTTTATTTTGTGTAATGAGGAAAGATTGGATAAGAAATACTTCGGATGAATTTATGAAGATGCAAACGAAATCAAATTGATTATATTCAATTGAATGATGGTTCTAGTATGTAGAAATAATGTGAAATTTATTATAGAACAGTTTCGTCCGGTACAATAGGATAAAAGTTGGAGTCCTGAACAACGTTTCTACTTCATCTACTAAGACTCTGTGTTGTAGCTCCTTTTACTCCAAAGGTGATGAAGGTCAATCTTTCTTTAGCTGAGCCATCCTTCAGAACCTCCCCCTTCTCTCTATACTAGATCCTTCTAAGGCTAGGTTAAGACACCATCCATTCATGTGTGTCTTACCAGAGTCTCCACATGCTAAGGCTGAGACACCATCCATTAAAGGATAAAAAACAATGAAAAGATAGGAAAGTGACATATATATACACATATGAAAACATTAGGCATAATAGATTTCCAAGAATAAATCTTCATTAGTTTTCCAAAGCATAATACATGCATTCCAAATTGTTTGTAATATTCATTCCCTATGTTATCTGAATAACTTCAGGAAAAAATTTAGAGTATGATATTCACCAAACATTTGGATGAAAGTCCCTAGTCATTATTACTATCATTCTTATTATCTTTATTTATATTGTCTTTAATTATACTGCATATCAACATTGAGAATGATATTGATAATAATTAAAGTGGCAATTGACAATGACTAGTTAGGATAAATGAGCATGTGCACATATCAAACTCTACCATCAACACTTCAACTCATTCCAATCCCCAAGGAATCAAATCTTTCATTAACAAATATGTTAAAATGGTACGTCATGATAATGAGACCTTCCCACACAAGGGAAATCATAACAGATATCAAGAATATTATCAATGAAATCTTGCAGTAAGTTCTATAAAATGGCCAATATTTCAATAGATTTCATAGTAACAGAAAGTTTGAAATAGAAATTATTGGATAAAATCATACTATCTTGTTTGATAAAGAAACCAGTGAAAATATAATAAATTGTTATAAAACCAGAGTGAAATCAGAAAAGTTTGCATGAATCAGTGAGAAATAATTTTCACAGTCTTATTTACCTTACCATGGGAATTCGAAACAAAGTTTTCTTCACAAACGTTTTCTCATAAGTTTCTATCATGTTTTCTTTTTGCTATATATTTTGGTGTGATTTTCTGTTTTAAAAGTCACTCTTATTTATAAAGGTTCGATAATCATTTCCTATGTGTGACTATATAGTTGTAATTCAACAAATCCTTCAACTTAGTTTGGGTTTAGTCATAACGAGATAAGTATTAAGATGTGATATGCCAATGGTAAAAAAGAATGAGGTCCATTTATTCATCTTTATCTATAGTATTGAATGCATAAGAATATTTTTCTATGTCTATCTCTGTTTCCCAAGAGATAATCCTTATCCCTATGGCTAGATATGCCCCATCATGGTAATATAGTAACATTCATAATAGTAAAATGTATTTGTCTAATAGTCTATAGGCAGTGGTTATATGTATACTTGATTCGTTCATGGTTTTACCTCATATTGTATAGTTCCTTCACCTAAACCATCCACCAAAGTAAAATCAGAGATTCATTAATACCTAGACTATGGATATCTTTCACTTGATAAGCTCTTTCTCTTATGCTTCAATGTTGTTGAATCTCTAATCTCAATATCTTCTAGTGACTTAATTGAACCATCTAGTGAATAGAATTTTGGATCCTTTAGCTAAGCTTCTAACAATTATTCATCTAACCTAAACCATAACATCATTTGTCCTTAATTTTAGTAAAGTCCAATACCTAAAACCATAACCTTTGACAATCCATTTCTTCTTTTGACAAACTAGCAATCCTTCTTTGTTTTTGACATCATCTATTAGAGTTTAACTATATCAACATTGAGGTATACTTTTGATCCTTCATGTGATCCTACTTCTATATTTTCCTCTGAGATTCAACTCTTAAATCTTAGAATCTTCTCCCAGAAATGTGATATCAAGAGTTATTTTTTAATAATCACCTCAGACCATATTTTTTAAAATGAATAATTTATGTTTTCATGCAATCACTACAACAAATATCACTTTAGGCAACGCTAAATAAAACCACGGGTATAAAAGTGTTGCCTAAACATAGTAAAAGCAATAATACTTTAGGCAACATTTATGTACATGTTGTCTATTAAATGTGTTCTAAAAGGTAAAAATCGTTGCCTTACATCAAATTAAAAAAAAATTAAATCGCATAATTGTTTATTGCTTGTTCTAGTCTTTCACGAAAACTTTGCTGATTCCCGCTCTGCGCTAAAACTTTCTTCCCGCGATTATCACTCCTCTCGTCAAATAGAGGCCACCTCCCTTTCACTCTTTGCTGGTTCTCTCTTTCACTCCCGACTCTTGCTCTCACTCGGACATCGCACGTCGCACATCCAGCTCGGTCCGTTCATTGCCGCCGTTCATTGCCGTCGTCTTCTAGCTTCTCACGGTTAGTCTTCTATGCCTTATTTCTCTTGGTTTTTCATGGTTTTTCTTTTCATTAGGTTAGGTATATAGTGTTTCTATGTTGTATTTTAAAGATTTTTAGATTTAGGGTTCTTAGATTTGGGGTTCTTAGATTTAGGTTAGGTATTGTGTGTTATCAGATCTTGGAGCACAAGTAGCAGTAAACCAAAGAGGAATTGCTCTAGTTCAAGAGCTCATTGAGCAGTATGGTCTGGAAACTGTTCAGGCTTACATGAATTACGTACAAGCTAATGCAAAAGCAACAGTAAGAGAGATGTTTAAGTCTGTTGGTCGTAGCATTTCATCCAAGTCAAATGAACTTGCAACTATTGAAGAAGAGGACTACATGGATGATGGATTCGTTATTCATTTGAAACTGAGCATTGACTCTAATAAAGGAGAAGCAATTTTTGATTTTGCTGGGAAAAGTGCTGAAGTTTATAGTAATTAGAATGCACCAGAAGTTGTAACAGCTGCAGCTGTCATATATTGTGTTCGTTGTTTAGTGAATGTTGATATTCCTCTCAATCAAGGTTGTTTGGCTCCAGTGAATATTCTTATCCCAAAGGACTCATTTCTCTCTCCTAGTGATACTGATGTTGTAGTAGGAGGTAATGTCCTTACATCACCGAGGATAACTGATGTTATATTAACTGCATTTCAAGCCTCTTCTTGTTCACAAGGATGTATGAATAATTTTACATTTGGAGATGATGCCTTTGGTTATTATGAAACCATTGGAGGTGGAAGTGGAGCTAGTCCTACCTGGGATGGGACCAGTGTAGTATAGTGCCACATGACAAATACAAGAGTGACTGATCCTGAGATTTTTGAGCAAAGATATCCAATGATTTTGCACAAGTTTGGACTTAGAGAAAATAGTGGTGGAGATGGATTTCATAAGGGAGGCGATGGTCTTCTTAGAGAAATAGAGTTTAGGCGCCCAGTAATTGTTAGCATTCTTTCTGAGAGGCGTGTCCATGCACCAAGAGGGCTGAAGGGAGGGAAAGTGCTCGTGGAGCTAACTAACTTAAAAGGAAAGATAAATGAAAGATTAATCTTGGTGGTAAGAATACAGTTGAGGTGCTTGCAGGGGAAGTTCTTCAAATTTTGACTCCTGGTGGTGGAGGATGGGGTTCTCCACTGTAAAATTTCTCATATGTTGGATGAGAGAATTATAAGAAATAACTTCATGTTTGTTGTTTTGGTTACATGAATTGTAAGAAAAAACTTGTATTCTGTCCATGACAGACAAATAATAGCTTGCATCCAGAGTTTCAATTCTGGACCAAGTGGATTCCAATTTTCATGTCATCTTGAGTAGCTAAAATACACCTGAAATAGAGTTTCTCAACAAAAAAAAAATATCTTTTTGAACTCATTTGATTCTAGAATCTAAAGTATTTGCATCACATTATCAACTTGTGGTTTCATTCAATACTTCACAAAATTAAAATAGATACACCAGACTTAAGAGATATTGAGGCACGAAGTGTGATAGGAACAACTTTCATTTAATTACCATGAAAAATGGTTTAAAGAACTTGGGTGCATTGTAAAGTATTGCCAGGCATTTAGGATAATATTCTTATAATGCATGGGCAGTTTCACGTGTCACCTTTATTGATATATGTGACATATTGAAACCCTAGAAGTCAATCAACCAGACCATTTTTGTTCTTGTTCTGGTGGAAGATTAAAAATAGCATTCTCCATCCAATATACCAAATATTTAATTTGTCCTTTAGTTGACTTTGAGTTCTGCACCCAAAAAAGAAAGAAAATAAATTGAAACATGGATAACATTCCTCTACAAAAACAATAGCACTTTAATCAGTTATGTAAGCACAATCTATTAAATTAAATCTGGTCTCTATCTTAAAGCTGGAAGCATAAGAGTATTTTCTGTTGGAAATAATGTAAGTTAGGTTTGGTCAATTTCAAGTATGGTATCAAAGCCTGTGTAGTCTATAATTCGAGCCAACTGAATATGTTCAATCTTAAGTGTCGAATTCTACTTTAAATTCAATCCATTTATATAATATAGTATAAAAATCTATCTAGTCTTCAACATGGATCACCAACATATGCTGTCTTGCAAACTTCACGCCCTAGATGTTAAGTCTTTGGGCATGAGTGGAGTGGAATATTTGTAGAAATGAAACCACAGATGGTAGGTGGACAAAATAATTATATTGAGATTACGTTTGTAGTTTTCACTCTTGATATTAATAGTGCTCCAAGTCCAAATGGTTTTGGAAGATCTCTCTATCATAGTTGTTGGGATATTGTCGCAACCGGGGCCACGACAGGGACGGTGAATAAAAATAATTATTTTAACTTTCAAAACAGAGGAGTCGCCACCATAGTTTATTATGGAAAAATTATGGAAAACCAAAAAAAAAAAATTGATAAAGCAAGTTTGCGAAAACCAGATTTCGGATCCAGGAGTCGGTTACGTGTGTGAAAGGTAATAACACCCCCACAATGCTCGTCCTAAGATGGTACCTTTAATTAAACGATTAAAATAAGTGTGATTTTGTAAAATGTTTATTTTCCAAAAAAAAAGACAAAAATACAAAAAAAACAAAGAAAAATATTTTTTATTTTGGGAAAGGGCCCGACAAGGTTTGACCTTGCTCCTACGTATCTCATCAAGGGTGGAGAATCAGGGTTACGCAGTTCTTTGGATAAGATTGTTTATCAGGTTAATATTTTATTTGTGACATTTTTGTAATTAATTTGTTATATTTGATATTAAAATGATTTATTTTCAAAGTTTCATATTAAATATCGCTTTACGCGTGTGACCATTTGATATTTAAGAAACATTTGGAATAATAATACTAAATATCGTATGACGCGTATCGCCATTTGATATCTAGTATTATTAAAAAAATAATATTTCAAAATTTTATTTTCTAAAGTTTATATTAAATATCGTATAATGCATGTGGCCATTTGATATTTAAAAACTTTAGAATAATAATATTAAATATCGTATGACGCGTGTGGCCATTTGATATTTAACATTATTAGAAAATATAATATCCCAAAACTTTATTTCCAAAGTTTTATATTAAATATCGTATGACGCGTGTGGTCATTTGATATTTAACATTATTAGAAAATATAATATCCCAAAATTTATTTATAAAGTTTTAGTATACCAATTTAATTTTTATTAAAATAATAAAAAAATAATAATAATAATAACACAATAAAATAAAAAATAAATAAATAAATAAAAATAAAACATACAAGATATAAACTTAAAATATGGGAGTACACAAATAAAAAAGGTTGTAGTTTTGGGCTGGTCCCAAAGGCCCAAAATTATTTTTTATTATTTTTTTTAAGTTGGTGGTGCAATGGTAATGTAGAGGGGTACGAATAGTTTTATTATTATTTTTTTTTGTTGGTGGTGTAATGGTAATGTGGGGGGTGCAAATAGAATGACCCAACTCCTAAACCCTAAGCCATCACCTCCTTAACCCTAAGCTACCATCACCTTAACCCTAAGCCATCATCACCTCTCTCCACCCATGATGAACCAAAAGCGACGACAACGATGAGGAAGGAGTGGCGTCGTGGCAGCGGCGGCGGCGCGACGACGACGGCGAGGCGGAAGAAATGGTGGTGACGATGAAGGTTGTTCTGGAGTGGTTTTGGGTGCAATTTTTTGTGGGCAAACATGATTGAATTTTGTGGATTTTAGAGGTTCTTTTTAGGTGTTTTGGATAGTGGAAAATGGTGCAGTGAAGAGTTACAGTAAAGAATTATGGAAGAAGACTTTCATGGAGGAGAGAGAGTGTGACTGTACACTTATCATACAAGAATCAAGTAATAACAAAACCATAAATCTTAAATGCATGCTAATTTTAAGTTTGAAAATCATACCTGAAATTTGATTCTTCAAAGCTTGGTCTCTAAAAAACCTACTTCTCTCTTCCTTTAAAAAGGTGCTCCTTTCTCTTTTTCTTTAGGTTCTCTATATTCTGCTCTTAATATCTCTCTCCCTCTTTTTTCCTTTGTATCATTCGATAATTTATAATATCAATAATAGCAGTTATCAGAGAAGTGGTTTACAGGGAAAAAGAATTGGGGAAAGTGGGGAGGAATGGTTTCTCCACGTATTTTTTCTATTTATATTATTTTTTATTATTTTATTATTAAAAGAAAGTAGTTCCGAGGATTGATTTAGTCTCTTTTTTTGTTATTATTTTAAATATGTATTGAATGTGCAGATCAAGAAACAGTTTGAAAACAATCTCAATTTCTTTAATTATTATTTTTTTGTTTTTTTCTTATTTTTAAGTTCTGTTGCTTTATTTTATATTTTTGTTTTTTGTTTTTTTTATTATTAATTGTTATTTTAATTTCTAAAAATTAATGAATAAGTCAAACCTCTCTCCTTTTTATATTATTTTTCATTTTTTTAAATAAATCTATAACTAATCAACTACATTTTATTCTTTTATTATTATTTTTGTTTTGTAAAATTTTTATTCTAATTAATATTTATTCGGACGAAATAAGGTGTTGACAGCTGCCCCTCTTTACTTAAGTTTTATCAGATAATATAAAAATTTGAGAAAAATTCATATTACTGAAGTAAAAGTTAAGTAAAGATAGAAACACTGATTTCGTTCGGGTATCCGCAAAGTTAAAAGAAAACTGAGATTTGGCGATGATGAGGTCAGACCTTAGACTAAGCCGAGAAGGTCACACAACATCACATGATTTGAAAAAGAATGAGGTCGGACCTTGGACTGAGCCGAGAGGGTCACTTACCATCCCATGATCCGCAAAAAGGGTGAGGTTGGACCTTGGATTGAACCGAGAGGGTCACGCACCATCACATGATTTGAAGAAAGGATGAGGTCAGACTTTGGACTGAGTCAAGAGGGTCGCACACCATCACATGATTTGAAAAAGAATGAGGTCAGACCTTGGACTGAGCCGAGAGGGTCATACACCATCACATGATCTGAAAAAGAATGAGGTTGGACCTTGGACTGAGTCGAGAGGGTCACTTACCATCATATGATTTGCAAAAGGGGTGAGGTCAGACCTTGGATTGAGCCGAGAGGGTCACGCACCATCACATGATTTGAAGAAAGGGTGAGGTCAGACCTTGGACTGAGCCGAGAGGGTCACCCACCATCACATGATTTGAAGAAAGGGTAAGGTCATACCTTGGACTGAGCCTAGAGGGTCGTACACCATCACATGATTTGAAAAGGGAGAGGTCGGACCTTGGACTGAGCCGAGAGGGTCACACACCATCACATGATTTGAAAAAGGGTGAGGTCGGACCTTGGACTGAGCCGAGAGGGTCACACACCATCACATGATTTGAAAAAAATGAGGTGGGACCTTGGACTGAACCAAGAGAGTCACGCACCATCACATGATTTAAAGAAAGGGTGAGGTCAGACCTTGGACTGAGCCGAGAGGGTCGTACACCATCACATGATAAATAATGAGGTCCAAAGGTGAATATCAAGTGAACACCAAAATGAATATGGCATGTTCTGAAGTGAGTGTATGAATGCATGAATGCATGTCATTTTTCTATTCTCTTGATGAGTGTGATTGCATGAATGAATGCATGAGACTTTAATTTTCATTCATGTTTCAATGAGAATGAATGCATGAGACTCCATGAGAATGGATGAATGCATGAAACTTGATGAGAATGTAGGAGAGTTTTATTTTTTCGTTTTTTCTTTTTCCTTTGTCACTCAGAGTCAATTGTTATATCTGCTATCGTTGAATTCATTTATATTAAAAAAAAAATTGTTCTTGGAAATGAGGAATGTTGCAAATCCTGAAGTTAATGTTAAAATTGGGTATTACTGATTTTTCCTTAAAACAATGCATGCACTTGGATCCCCATAGGTGGATGGAAAATGTGGAAGGAAAATTTGAAGAACTTTAAAGGAAACTGGGATGGCAGTCTCAAATGTGCTATTATTCGCATACCTCTCCAGTAGAAAATTTTATAGAATGTATATATCCGAAAGAGGACTGCCCCAATTCTGGTGTATTGGGTAGGCTAGGTGAAGGATAACATGAAGAAAGACTAGGGCAGCATCATATAGAGAATGTTGTATCCCTAAAAGGGAATAACGTGTATAAAATAAACGAGAACTGCCCCAGTTTTGAGTTAAAAGGGTGAGAACAGGTCTAGAGGAAAGGTGATTTCTATGAGTAGTGTGGTAAACAAAAAGGATTACCCCAGTATAGGATGTTCTCAGTTGGCTTGTTGGATGATAAAATAATTTTGTCTTCTACCATAGGCATTCCAAATATTTTTCTTTTTTTCACTTCTTTTTTCTACTTTTTTTTTAAACTGCATTGTTAGTCACGTCTTCTTGTCTCAAGGTTAAGCTTTGAAAATTAAAACAATCATTCCTCGATCAATATGGACTTTATCAGGCTTGTAACGTGGCTCGGGGTTAAAGGGTTGTCAAGAAAAGGATATGAAGGCTCAAAAGTATTTGTGGGTTTTTGTTTATGATTACTTCTGGAACAAAGATCATCAACTAGGTGTTGTATTTAGATCAATCAAGGTTTTTTCTTTACAAACGTTCTATTTTTTCATTCTTTTTCTCTTTTCCTTTCATTTATTGATTTTTTTCTTTTCATCACTTTATAATTGTATTGCAATCATTCCATTCCTTGATTGAATCCTTCTATTTAATTCCCAAGAGCTTTTGGTACACACCTTGGGCTGACTTTCAGGGTATTGATAATCCTTGTTCAGGGTGATTTTGAAAAAATATTGTTTTTTGGCTCAAAGAGGGTTCGAGGGATATATATATTTTTTGGATAAAGAAACATGACCATCTATCATTTCAAATCATCATTGTTTTATTTTCAAAAGATTAACCTTGAAACAACATTCAATGACTTCCAACACAAGTCATCATTTTTTTTTTACTTTGTTTTGTCCTCTCTTTTGCTTAGACCACCCCCACGGGTTTTCAATCTAACAGACCTTAATTAATTAATTTTTTTTTTGCCCCTGATAGATTCGAGATTAACCAAACAACTAACCGAGAGAAAATCAACGTTTCTGTCCCAGTGTGATATTCTCATTTTGATATTTTGGACAGTGATGATAGCTAACTAGGGCAAAGCAAATATTTTTTTTTTAGGAAAGTGGGAAGAATGGATTTCAAGCAATATGCAAATATTTCAATAGAACATATCAGTTCTTATCCCTAATTAAAACATTGAACCAGGGAAAGGTTGAACATCCTTATTTCTTTTTTCACAATACCATGAATTCAACGGTCTCAAGAATAAATGACTCATTGTGGCTACTTTTCTTTTTACATTTTTGTATTTTTTACTTTTCTCTTTTTTTTATTTCCGCGACACCCTTTAGGACTTGCCTTTGATAGTAATCAACGAGTATTGAGTATTGATGAATGATTCCAAGGTGTTTATTAACGAATGTATGTTTTATACCATTTTTTTGTAACATACATGCTGAAACAACTATGTGAAACAAAAGGAATGATATTTATAAAGAAACATTTGCAGACTACATCAAATCATGAAAATAATGTCAATATCTCAATACAAACTCTCGTCGTCATGGAATCATATTAGGCATAAAATTTCTTGACTGAGTCAGAATTGACCGACAAAGGTAATTCTTCCCCATCCATTCTTGTAAGAATTAATGCTCCTCCTGAGAATGACTTCTTTACCACGTAAGGCCCTTCATAATTTGGAATCCACTTTCCTTGGTGATCTCTTTGGATTGGTATAATCTTCCTTACCACTAAATCACCTTCGTGGAATTCTCGAGGATAGACTTTCTTGTCGAACGCCTTCTTCATTCTTCTTTGATATAACTGCCTATGACATACTGCTGCTAATCTTTTTTCATCAATGAGGTTAAGTTGATCATATCTGGCTTGTACCCATTTGGCTTCTTCTAACTGGGTTTCCATCAGCATCCTCAAAGAAGGTATTTCAACCTCAAAAGGGAGTACT
>Ga0209700_105203_pt1 | contig 22274 bp, 6 predicted proteins | sample SiratroredBW_FD_187528 | JGI IMG/M metagenome (GOLD analysis project Ga0209700, IMG submission 187528) | Root nodule microbial communities of legume samples collected from California, USA - Siratro red BW (SPAdes) (version 2) | ecosystem: Host-associated > Plants > Roots > Nodule | place: USA... | reverse complement strand
AAAAAAAAAACTATAAAGAAGTGGGAAGAGAGAGAAAAAGTGATGGTTGTTTTTTTTTTTTTTTTTTTTTTTTTGTTCTTATCCGTGTGTGGGGTTACAAAATATATAATAAATAACTTTGAGGAGTAAGCATTAAATAGCTATGCCACAGTTTTTTTTTTTTAAATCATTTTTGTTTTTTTTCTAATAACGTATTAATAAAATATTTAATATTTTGAATATCCATCTTAAAGAGAAAAAGAAAAGAATAGTTAAAATAACCAAATATTACAAGAATGTTATTTTTTAACAAGAACGTTATTTTTTAAATAACCAAATATTACACACTTTTTTTCTAATTTTAAATTTTCAGAAAAAAAAATCCCTCTAAATATATCCTTAGTAAACATACAAAAAATGAAATAAATATTAATAATGGAAGGTGTTGACTTAAAAAGAATAAATAAAAAATACTAAATAACTGATTCTAAAATATTTCTGTTTCTGCATTAAATTATTTTTGAATTGTTTTAGATTATCTTTTGGTATTTTAAGTTTTTAATGATAATGCCCTGAACTTTTTATCATTAAGTATTATTTCTTAAAATAAAAAATGTTTCCATAATCTTGGATTATTCGGCCCATGGCTACAAAAGATTGGGCTGGATAGAAGCTTAGCCCAAACTGTTTGGACAGCAAACTCTTTTTCCTTCATAGACTTGTTTTGTTGAAAAAAAGAAAAATAAAATATATTTTTTTAAAAATATAAGAATAATTAATTTGTGTTCATTAATTTAAACCTGAATCACCAATAAAATCATATACCATAAATAAAGAATAAGTTTACAAATATTATTGTGTTTTTCATCTTTTGCATGTAGCATGCACCATGTGATTCATTATTCTATTATTCTATATATAGTTTGTAAAACTACATCAAAATCAAATATTTAAATTATCAAATCACAATAATAAGATAGTTTGTTTGTTACTTCAATAACAACCATCTTAAATTCATCTAAATTGTTTATCTTAAAATTTTCACATTTTTTGTTATTTTTTTTTTTAGAAAATTCAGAAATGGTGGAAGAGAATATTGATATAGACTATAGCGGTTCACATACTCACCCATGCCCACCAGAACACTGTCCCCCACCTAGTCGAATATAGTATTAAAAGTAATACTTTGTCTTGTTATTGTCATACATAAAATAAGAGAATAAAAACCTACTTCTCTTTTATCATATTGGTCTTAAATTTTTAATTATCTTGATTAGATATTTACTCTTCAATTAAATTTTGAGGTGTTTTTACAAATTAAAGCCTTTTTAATTAACAATAGAACTTGTTTTAGTTTTAAATTTCATATTTTCATTTATAAATAATAATTCCTATTTAAAGGTATGATATATGAAAGTAAACTACAATTCTCATATTGTGAACTGGAATAATAAAGACTTGAACTTTTTTAAGGAAAATATTGAGTTGAATTAATAAGATAAATAAAATTAGATATCATAAAAAAATAATTAATTAATTTTTTTTCATCCAGATTTCTCATGTTGGTAATATTTCATCTTTATACAAAAATCTAAAAACAGTCATAAGAAACTGAAATATGATTATGATATTAAAAAAATAATTGTTAAAAATAATTATTAAACATACAAAATATTAAAAAAAAAAACTCGTCTTCTTAGACATATTTATCTAAGATATAAAAATCTGATGCATAATAATATAACACTCTATATAGCTATAACATACTTGCCTATAATATGTTGAAATATTACAAACCATAGATTTAGAAGACTAAAAATATTTGAGAAGAGTATATGCACAAAATATATAAATATATTCATCCAAAATTTTTTTTATACCACTTCTTAAAGCTTTTAACTCTTGGGTCCATTGTCCTATTTCTTCATGTATCAATTACAACATAATTACACATAAATAAATTTCATAGTAAACCAATGCATATAGTTATAAATAAAATCATAATTCACTGTACACTTCATTACAATAAGTATAATTCTATACAAGAATTTGAATATCAAATCAACACTTGAGAAATCATCTATCATCTTTTAGAAAATTTGTATTAAGTATATATTGTCAAATAGTAGCACCTAACTCATTTTAAAAATCTTCAAATATCCACTTCACAAATCAATGGAAGTTTAAGACATCCAACACCCTACCACATACATGTGTAATAAATTTCTCACAATATCTTACTATATCTTGATCTAAGTAATCTATGCACTCAATTAAAGGATGATATATCTGTTTTAAGTATAAATGTTTGTATTTAATACATACAATATCCACATCATATACATAATTAGTTACAATTATTCATATTTAATGTAATTTTGTTCACCATACCACTCAAAGTTATAACACATTATATAATTACCAATTCAATAAAATTAATAAAATTCATCACAATAATTTATACCCCATACATATCCATAAACATTTCAAATCGTTTTCAATATACAAACATAATATTTTTTATAATCTCGACATCTAATGAAATTCACATAATTTATACCACTTAGTTATTATTCCTAATATAAAAATTTCTTAAAATAAAATATTTAAATTTATATAATATTTATGAACTATGTTTATTGAATATACAAAAACTTTCAACCAAGTTAAACATTTTAGAGAGAGTAGAAGAATGTCACTTAAGTGATATCAAATGGTGTAAGAAATATTTTCTAGTAAAATGGAAACTACTTGAGTTGTGGTTTGTCACTTGAGCTATATTACTCTACTTGTTTGAATAACCATTTCTCCCTCAAGTTATATAGTTAGACTATTTTTAACTTATATTGTTTGATCAATACTTTTTCACTTTAATTATAATTACAAAAACTAAAAAATATAATAGATTCACTAAAAATATATTTATTCTCTATCATTTATAGTCTACCAAACCTTGTTTTAACATCAAGAAGAAACCTATTTTACACTTAACATTCATATTCACTTAAACTAATTATTACCTTGTAAAACCAAAAAAAAAGTTATTTTACTTCACTAAACAAAACTAATATTCTTTATTCATAAAAACATAAACCAAACAATCTACAAAACTTATTTATGTGTTTTGTTCCAAAAACTTAAAAAAAACTCGTTTACTCTCAAGACGTGGGATTTCTAAATCAAACATATTATAATAAAGAGAGTCTCGCAAAAATTTATTTATTCAATTATGATATATAATAACAAAACTCCTAAAAAAAACTTAAAATATAAAGAAAGAGAAAAAACCTTATATTTAATTGAAGTTGTAATCGATTATAATTAACACACACTTTGTCATCATCTCACTTACACTTTTTAATAAAAGAGTGAAAAAAAATTCTAAAATATTACAAAAAAATTAAATATATATATATATATAATTAAATATAAATAACTAGAATTATAATTTATATACTAAATCTAACTTAAATTTGTTACCTTCATTATATTTTAAGAATCATTTTTTCTGTAACAGTCTAAAAAATTATATCATCTGAATAGAAGTGGTAAAAGTGGAATGAGCACTGGAGGTATTTATAAAAAAAAAAAAAGTTAGTAATAAAGTCTCATTCCTACTTGAGCCACCATCTTCCCTTTTCTCTAACTTCTCTTTAAGTCTCTGTGTTCGTCTCCCATCAGTTTCTAAAGCGGAGCCCACCATTAGACTCGTGGCGGAGAACAAAGTAAGTCTACCCAATCAGAATCTCTATTAGAGTAAGTTCATTTTCTGCCCCTTCCCATTAGAGCCAATTTTATATTTCTGTTTTTCCTCTGCTTAATGAGCTTGCATGTGGCCTCTGAGCCATCAGACGGTGCCTTTGTGAGCTCAGTTTCCTAGTGTGTTAGTCTGATCGTTGATCAGAGGTCCTTTGGTGCAGATTCGAGTTCCTGAATATCTTAGGCTTTGGGGCTGTTGGAGAGAACTTCTAGTGCAATTCAGGTAAGGGAAGTTGACCTCCATTTTTGTCTGACTTGGGTGTGATCATAGGTTAGGGTTTGATAGTTTTAGGGTTTGTGAAATGCATATGAGAATGTCTCTGCAGGTCTGAAATTGAGATTTAACTTTCTTATTGATGTTTGTTCTTGCATGTATGACGTGGTTCTGTGAAAATTGATAGTATATTGATCTGTTGAATAGATAATTTGTGATGGGATAGATCATTCATTGTGTATGTGGATTGATTTTCGCCCAATATAGTCATCTGAGACATGCATGGTAACTCTAAGGTAGTGGATACTGCTGGTTTTTCTGCATTTTTCGCCCAGGCGAGAAGTGCTTCGCTCAGGCAAGAAGTTAGTCTCGTCCAGGCGAGGGTATAGTCGCCCAGGCGAGAATGGCCCTGGAGCAACTATGTTCTCTGGACTGTTTTCGCTCAAGCGAGGGGATTCTCTCTCAAGCTAGATTTTCGTCCAAGCTAAACCCTAAATAAAAATTGGGGCTTTCTGTTTTGATTATTTGATTCTTTGGTAATGCAATGTAGATTTAATAAAATATATTAATTGATAATTTAAATTTAATGGTATTGATGGTTTAGTGATTTTGTTAAATTTTGATATTTAAAGTGGAGATTGAGATTGAAAATTGAATGAATGGATGAGTAGATATCTATATTGTGGTGCGATATTGTTAAAGCACTCTTAACCAATATGTATGACTCATTAATTATATATTGATAATTTAAAATGACTTATTACATTTAATCTATTCTGAAATATTTTTATTATTCTTATTAGACACATCTTAAAAAAAAAGGTAATACTTAACTCATTAGAATACCATTATTAATTTTACTTAGATTATAACATCATAAATTGTTTAAAGCCTACAATTATAATAGACAAAACTAATTTATTAATCACAAACTTTTTCATATTACAAGTTGGTTTTGTAAGGTTGAGTTAGACTTAAAGTCCACTTCTGATATAGTATTAGAGTCTATTCTAGTGAGATTGTTGGGCCTATTAGGCCACCTACTATTGGGCCGCTGTTGGACTACCCTTACCTATATATAAGTTTCATGCTCAAGTTGGGGAGTCTCCACGTGAGGTGGGTGTGTTGGAGATTCCACATTGATTAAAAATAAAGTCTTTCAATAATTTATAACTAGATGTAAACCTGACCTTACAAGTCAATTTTATAAAGATTGAATTAGACTTAAAATCTACTTAAATATTACATGAATCAAATCATCTTAATTCATATTTAATAAATCAAATGTAAAAAGAACAATAAAAATGGAACATGTTTAACTGAGTTATTACTCATTCTACAAACTGAATATAAGTATCATGTGACTTATTTAACTGAGTTATTACTTATATTATAAGTCTGTATATTTTAACACAAGTTTTTATTATGGTCATCAATGTAATTTAATATATTTTCTTTGGATATTTTTAATGGAATCTTTAGTAATTTTCAACATTTAAAATATTGAATATTTATTTTAATTATTATACAGTTTTAATATTAGGTGGTTATATTTTAATTTTTTTATATAGTTGAAATTAAAAATATTTGTATTTTTAAAAATAAATAAAATATAAATGTAATTCGTATTCACTAGGTCAACTAATTTAAATAAAATAAATTTTCTAATTAAAAAATATGAAAAATAAAAAAATATTAAAAGTTTTATTTTTGAAAATCTAAAATTACAATTGTAACAATAATATATTTATTTTCCTAAAATTCAAAAAGTTTATTTATATAAGAAACTAATATAATTATATCTTTTATGTCACAATACATTTATTAATTAATTTATTGATTGATTTATCAATTAATTCATTATAGATTTATTAATTTATTAATTTATTAATTTATTAATTAAAAATTAAATTAATAATCATAAAGTAAATTATAAAATATTTTCTTTATATACTGACCTTAATATTTCGTTCACCCTATTAATTTATTTATTAATTAGCAATTATCAAACACATTATTTCATTAAAAATTAAATTAATAATCATAAACTAAATTATAAAATATTTTCTTTATACATTGACCTTAATATTTCCTTCACCCACTTGCTGTATGTCAATTCAGAAGCATTAATTTTCAATAACACATTAATTATTAAATTATTAATTTATTGATTGATTTATCAATTAATTAATTATATATTTATTAATTTATTAATTTCTTTATTAATTAGTAATTATCAAACACATTATTTCATTCAAAATTAAATTAATAATTATAAACTAAATTATAAAATATTTTCTTTATACACTAACCTTAATATTTCCTTCATCCACATGCTGTCAGTCAATTCAGAAGCATTAGTTTTCAATAACACATTAATTATTAAAATTTTAATTTATTGATTGATTTATCAATTAATTTAGTATTAATTTATTAATTAGTAATTGTCAAACGCATTAGTTCATTAAAAAATAAATTAATAACCATAAACTAAATTATAAAATATTTTCTTTATACACTCAGCTTAATATTTCATTCAAGCACCTGCAAGCATTAGTTTTCAATAACACATTAATTATTAATTGATTACACATACTTTAACAAAGACAGGGATAAAAAAAATTAATTTTTATAATAGTTAACTCATGTTAAAAATGCCTTATTTATAGCTCATAATGCCACCACTCTAAATCCACAATCAATTGAAACAACCATTTCTCACAAAAATCACAAATGGCTGCTTCATGTTTCTTTTTGCTCTGTTTCATCTCTTTCGTCTTTGCTTTTGCTGTTCCTTCCTTTGGTCGTGTCATTCCCACAGGCATGTCTTTGCTCTGTTTCTTTCTCTCAATATTTTTTTTTTTAATAAACATAAACATCTTCGTACTCTGCATTAGTAACATACTTCTTTTGTTTGTAACCTAATCAAACAGAGCAGTTAAAAATTCTTGAATTTTCTTAATTTTGATAATTTTTTTATAGATCCAAAAACCTATGAAGACACAGAGAGGAACAACATATTACCCACAAGCATTGAGCAACATCATCAAATTCAACAAGGTGTCAAACTTTCTGGTAATTCATTACTTATTATTTTTAATCTCTTTTAATTTTCTTTTACCAAAACTAAGATATATGTGTTAGATTGAAAATAATTAAAAAACTTGTGTGGAGATAAAACTCTAAATGGTTCAAGGTTTATATGTAATTTTTTTCATTAAAGTATTTCCAGCTACGAAACAATTATGTGTTTAAATGATATACTAATGCAAATGAAGAATTTTTAGATTACATTTTATTGATTTTTTAACGAAAAAAACATTTTGAAACTAAAAAAAATACAAGGTAAATAATACTTCTTCTTTATCTTATGAGATCTTATGCTCATAAGGTATTTTATTTATATTTATATTTGAATTTAAATGTCTAAGTGAATATTTATTTTATTTTATTTTATTGTATGGTCATGGCTAAATGACCTGAAAATATTAGATGCAATTCACTAAATATGTAATAAATTACTTTGAGGATTAAGCATTAAGTACCTTTAAATGCAATTCACTAAATATGTAATAAATTACTTTGAGGAGTAGCATTAAATACCTTTTTTTATGGGGCAGTTTTTCTTTTTAAAAATAATTTTTTGTTTTTTTTTTTCTAATAACGTACTAATAAATATTTAATAATTTAAATATCCATCATAAAGAGAAAAAGAAAAAAATAGTTAAAAATAGTTTTATATTGATGTAAATAAAAGTATTAGTTATATTTATCACTCATTGGGAGTATTTTTTTTAGAGGATGTTTGATACAAAAGAAATCTTTTACATGCATGAATTACAATTCCGGAAATTGTGAAATCTAAAAATTATAAATTTTAAGGAATAATTATTTTTTTCTAATTTTAAATTTTCAGAAAACAAAATTTCCTTTAAATATATTCTTAGTAAACATACAAAAAATGAAATAAATATTAATAATGGAAGGTATTGACTTAAAAATATTAAATAAAAAAATACTAAATAACTGATTCTAAAATATTTTCGTTTCTGCATTAAATAACGTTTCTTTTTATGTCTTGAAATAGGTTAAATTAATCAATAGTTCTTTCAACCATTTCAAATTTTTAGTTAGATTCATAAGCTAAAAAAAATAGCTTAATTACGTTTTTTAACAAATAATTATGAATTTTGTATTTAGTCTATAATATATTTTTAATTTTCGGTTCTTGAAATATTTACAGATTTTATATTTAACCTCTAAAATAAAATCTTTATTTAATCTATGCTATTATTTTTTATTTTAAATAATTTCTGAATTGTTTTAGATTTATCTTTTGGTATTTTAAGTTTTTAATGATAATACCCTGAACTTTTTATCATTAAGTATTATTTCTTAAAATAAAAAATGTCTCCATAATCTTCGATTATTCGGCCCATGGATACAAAAGATTGGGCTGGATAGAAGTTTAGTCCAAACTATTTGGACAACAAACTCTTCTCTTTCGTAGACTTGTTTTGTTAAAAAAAAAAATAATATATTTTTTAAAATATAATTTTACTGAAGAATAATTAATCTGTGTTCATTAATTTAAACTTGAATCACTAATAAAAAAGTATACCATAAAGAAAGAAGAAGTTTAACAATATTATTGTGTTTTTCATATGATTCGTTATGCTATATATAGTTTGTAAAACTACATCAAAATCAAATACTTATATTGTCAAATCACAATAATAAGATGGTTTGTTTCATTATTACATCAATAACAACAATTTTAAACTTATCTAAATTGTTTATCTTAAAAATTTTATACTTTTTGTTGTTTTTTTTAGAAAGTTCAGAAATATTGGAAAAGAATGTAGATATAGACGATAACGACACACATATTGATCACTTATGCCCATCAGGCCACCGTTGCAACCCACCTAACGACGCACATATTGATCACCCATGCCCACCAGGCCACCGCTGCAACCCACCTAACGACGCACATATTGATCACCCATGCCCACCAGGCCACTGCTGCAACCCACCTAATGACGCACATATGGATCACCCATGCCCACCAGGCCACCGCTGCAACGCACCTAACGACGCATATATTGATCATCCATGCCCACCAGGTCACCGCTGCAACCCACCTAACGACGCACATATTGATCACCCATGCCCACCAGGTGACCGCTGCAACCCACCTAACGACGCACATATTGATCACCTATGCCCAGCAGGCCACCACTGCAGCCCACCTAGTCGAATATAGAACTAAGAACAATACTTTAGTCTTGTTATTGTCATGCACAAAATAAGAGAATAAAAACCTACCTCTCTTTTATCATATTCATCTCAAAATTTTAATTGTGTTAATTAGAGATTTATTCTTCAATTAAATTTTGAGGTGTTTTTACAAATTAAGGTATTTTGAATTAACAATGGAACTTTTTTTAGTTCTAAATTTCATGATTCCATCTTAAAATAATAATTCCTAATTTAAGATATAGTATTTGAAAAGATAAACTAAAATTCTCATTGTGATTCAAATAGTAATGACATGAATTTTTTAAGTCAAATATCGAGTTGAATTAATAACATAAATGAAATTGGATTGGATAAAAAAATCAATTAAAAAATAATTAATTAGACATTTTCATCAGATTTCTCATGTTCATAGATATTTTATCTTAATAAAAAAAATCTTAAAAACAATCATCAAATATAATTGTGGTATTAAAAGAAATTGCTAAAATTTTAACTGGATTCCTTATCTTATATATACAAAATGTATCAAACTCATCTTTGTATGTATATTTCTAAAAGATATAACTTGCACTCGTAACAATGAAACAGTCTACTAATTATAACATACATACCTATGTTGTAATATTACCAAATTTAAGGTTTACAAAGGATAAAAGTATTTCAAAAGAGTATATATACAGAATATACGTCCAAAAAAAATCTATAAAATAAATTTGGTTATCTATTAATATATTTAGAGAATGATTTATAAAATGAAATCTTAAAAATAAGTTAATGTAAAAAATAAATTTTCAAAAATGTTTAAAGTTAAAATAAAATTAAAATTACAATACGAAATTTTAATAAATAAAAAATATATTTCAAAATAAACATTAAATACCTTTTTCATACGACAGTTTTTCTTTCTAAAAGTCATTTTTGTTTTGTTTTTTGTTCTAATAACATACCAATAAATATTAAATAGTTTAAAAATCCATCATAAAGAGCAAAAGAAAATCATAGTTAAAATAACCAAATATCACTAGAATGTTATTTTTTAACAAGAGTGTTATTTTTTTAAATAACCAAATATTACACACTTTTTTCTAATTTTAAATTTTCAGAAAAAAAATCCCTCTAAATATATCCTTCGTAAACATACAAAAAATAAAATAAATATTAATAATGGAAGGTATTGACTTAAAAAGAATAAATACAAAAATACTAAATAACTGATTCTAAAATATTTCTGTTTCTGCATTAAATAAATAATTTCTGAATTGTTTTAGATTTATTCTTTAGTATTTTAAGTTTTTAATCATAATGCCGTAAACTTTTTATCATTAAGTATTCTTTCTTAAAAAAAAATGTTTCCATAATCTTAGATTTAGATTATTCGGCCCATGGCTACAAAAGATTGGGCTGGATAGAAGTTTAGCCTAAACTGTTTGGACAACAAACTCTTTTTCCTTCATAGACCTGTTTTGTTGAAAAAAAAAATAATATATTTTTTTTAAATATAACTTGACTGAAGAATTATTAATCTGTGTTCATTGATTTAAATCTGAATCACGAATAAGAAAATATACCATAAAGAAAGAATAAGTTTAAAAATATTATTGTGTTTTTTATTTTTTGCATGTAACATGCACCATATGATTCGTTATGCTATATATAATTTGTAAAACTACATCAAAATCAAATACTTAAATTCTCAAATCATAATAATAAAATGGTTTGTTTGATTATTACTTCAATAACAATCATCTTAAACTCTTCTAAATTGTTTATCTTAAAATTTTTCACATTTTTTTTGTTACCTTTTACATAAAATTCTGAAATGGTGGAAGAGAGTATAAATATAAACTCTAACGCTGTATATACTCACCCATGTCCACCACACCATCCATGACCCACCAAGTCAAATATAATATTAAGAACAATAGTATTAAGGACAATATTTTGTCTTGTTATTACCATGCACAAAATAAAGAATAAAAACCTACTTCTCTTTTATCATATTCATCTCAAATTTTCAGATGTTTACTCTTCAATTAAATTTTGAGGTATTTTTACAAATTAAGATCTTTTGAATCAACAATGAAACTGGTTTTAGTTTTAAATTTCATGTTTTCATTTATAAATAATAATTCCTATTTAGAGGTATGGTATATGAAAAATAAACTACAATTCTCATATTGTGAACTCGAATAATAATGACTTGAATTTTTTAAGTAAAATATTAAGTTTAATTAATAAGATAAATGAAATTAGATCTAGTAAAAAAATAATTAATTAATTTTTTTCATCTAGATTTCTAATGTTGGTAATATTCCATCTTTATACGAAAATCTAAAAACAATCATCAAAAACTGAAATATGATTATGATATGAAAAAAATAATTGTTAAACATACAAAATATATAAAAAAAAAAACTCGTCTTCTTAGGTATATTTATCTAAGATATAAAAATCTGATGCATAACAATATAACACTCTATATAGCTATAACATACAATATACACATCATATACATAATTAGTTATAATTATTTATATCTAATGTAATCTTGTTCACCATACCACTCAAAGTTATAACACATTATTTAATTACGAATTCAATAAAATTAATAAAATTCATCACAATAATTTATACACCATACATTTGCATAAACATTTTAAATCATTTTCAATATACAAACATAATATTTTTTATAATCTCAACATCTAATGAAATTCACATAATTTATACCACTTAGTTCTTATTTCTAATATAAAAATTTCTTAAAATAAAATATTTAAATTTATATAATATTTATGAACTATGTTTATTGAATAAACAAAAACTTTCAACCAAGTTAAACATTTTAAAGGGAGTAGAAGAATGTCACTTAAGTGATATCAAACAGTGTAAGAAATATTCTCTAATTAAATGGAGACTACTTGAGTTGTGGTTTGTCACTTGAGCTATATTATTCTACTTGTTTGAATAATCATTTCTCTCTCAAGTTATATACTTAGACTATTTTGAACTTATATATTGTTTGATCAATACTTTTTTACTTTAGTAATAATTACAAAAACAGAAAAATATAATACATTCACTATAAATGTATTTATTCTCTATCATTTATAATCTACCAAACATGTTTTAACATGAAAAAGAAATTTATTTTAAACTTAACAATCATATTCATTTAAACTAATTATTACCTTCTAAAACCAACAAACAAAAATAAAATTATTTTACATCACTAAACAAAACTAATATTCTTTATTCTTAAAAACATAAATCAAACAATCCATAAAACTTATTTATGTGTTTTGTTCCAAAAGCTTAAAAAAACTCATTTGCTCTCAAGACGTGGGATTTATAAATCAAACATATTATAATAAAGAGAGTCTCGCAAAAATTTATTTATTCAATTATGATATATAATAACAAAACTCCTAAAAAAACTTAAAATATAAAAGAAGAGAAAAAACTTATTTTAATTGAAGTTGTAATCGATTATAATTAACACACTTTGTCATCATCTCACTTACACTTTTTAATAAAAAAATGAAATAAATTTCTAAAATATTAGAGAAAATATATATATATATATATATATATATATATATATATATATACATATATATATATATATATGTATATAATTAAAAATAAATAACTAGAATTATAATTTATATACTAAATCTAACTTAAATTTCTTACCTTAATTATATTTTAAGAATCATCTTTTCTAAATCATAGTGTAAGCCTTGACTAGGTTGATTTTTTATTTATTTTTAGACTAATTATTATGTTGTCTATTTAGTAGTTATGCTATATAAATGTAGTACTAAATTATAATGAATTATGCTCTTTATTAAATTGTATTTTAGGACATTAACAGTTCATAATCATTAAAGAAATAATAATATGGTTTGACTGACACGAGAAAATTTAAAAAAAAATTATGATAAGAAAAATAATATTATTTGCTAGCTCTGTGTGTTGAAAGTTTAAGATGTCAATTTTATATATAATGTTTGTATGTTTGCCTTATTAGAAAATGTATAATAAATAATATTCAACTTTTAAATAAATTTTAATAAAATAAATTAACAAAGGTTAGTAACATCAGTTTTTTTAAGGATTAACAAAGTTTTATACTTATAAATGAAATTATTTATAATCTTTTAATGGATTATAAAAGAAGAATGTTTAAAACTGTAAAAAGATTAAAATATTTTGCAAAATAACTATTACAGTAAAATATCTACTTATATAAATAATAATTTTAATTTACATTTTGAAATAAATTTAAAAAATCAGAGATGGCCATGGTCCAGTGTTATTTATTGATATGTTCCTGGTCTAATAGAGAAGGATGTTCAAACTGCTTAAATAAATGAAAATTAGGAATCTCAATATCTTTTTATTTAATTTTATTTTCTTGTGTTTTTCATAATGTTTTGTTTTCATATAATTCATGTTTTTATCTTGTTCCTCAAAACTAATATTTTAACTTTTTTTATTCTCTTCGAATATATTTTCAAATATTTTAAATTTGATATTTTGATTATTGTTCTTTAGTTTGTAATGTAACAACCTAAAAAATCTGTCATTTGAGTAGAAATGATAAAAGTTGAATGAACACCTAATTATTATATTATTAAACTAAAAACGCGTATTTATAGAAAAAGTAAGTAGTCAAATCTCATTTCCACTCAAACCATCATCTCTCTAAAACCCCTAACCCTCTTTTTTCTCTGACTTCTCTTTAAGTCTCCGCTTTCATACTTCATCAGTTTCTCAAGCGGAGCTCACTGTTGGAATCGTGACGGAGAATAGAGCAAGTCCACTCGATCAGAATCTCTATTTTTAGATGGTTTATTTGCTGTCATGAAATTTAAGTTGAGTTTGTGATAGTTTGTTCATTTCGGTATGTATGTAAGTATGTGGTAATTGATGGAATGCAAGTTGAATTTCTGGTTAAGTTAGTCAACTAAAACATGTGTTGTAGCTCTGTAGTAGTAGAACTTGCATAAAATTTCTAATAAGTTATGTTTTCTGCATAATTTGCCCAGGCAACATCTTGCTCAGGCGAGAATGGTTTCGAGTAGCAAGTATGCTCTCTGGACTGATTTTGCCCAGGCGGGAAGTTCCTCGCCTAGGCGAGAAAATAGTTTCGCTCAAGCGAGGGTACAGTCGCCCAGGTGAGAAAGCCCCTGGAGCAAGTGTGTTCTCTAGAGTGTTTTCGCCTAGGCAAAAAATCTTTCGCCCAAGCGATGAGGTATTTTCGCCCAGGCAAGAGTATTTTCACTAAGGCGAAAAAAGACCTTGCTCTCTGGACTATTTTCGCCCAAGCGATCAATTTTTCGCTCAGGCGAGGGATATTTTTGCCTGGGCGAAATTGGTCTAGCCCAAGCTAAAAAAAAAAATTTGGTTTTTTGTTTTCGATTATTTAACTCTTTTGGAATGCAATGTATGTATTTAATAAAATAGATTAATTGATAATTCAAGTTTAATTATACTGATAGTTTAGTGACTTCTTTAAATGTTGAGATTGAAGTAGAGATTGAGATTTAACCGTGAATGAATGCATGAGTAGAGATCTATATTGTGATGTGATATTTTTAAAAGTGTTGATAAATTTGTCAAAGCCTAGGCATAGTGTTTTCAGGAAAGAAAACACCTGTGTCTTGGTTAATTAGGAAATGCATTGTCTAAGGATCTGATCAATAACGATTGATATCCTGACTCTACTAGTAATAGGAATCAAATAGATGATCATTATGTGAGAGTCGAAGGAAGTCTGAACTGGATGACTGCAGCTTGACATATAGCTGGTCAGGAAAGTCTCAGGGGGACTAACCCTATCATACATGATTGATGATTCATTTGTGTGGGGGTTGTGTGGATTCACAGTTTGGAGATGTATGACAGGTGCATATCTCGAGGTCTATTCAATGCACGAGTCTTCCGGAAGTAGAGTAATGTTTGTAGTGTGTTAGATTCTTATATTGTGATGATACATGAAATTGAATGTTTTTTATTTGTTGAAATTTGGTTAGCTTACCCTCTTCTTTGGTTGTATTGTGTTTGATTTTCTATCTGTGATGATCGTGTCTTGACACAGAAACAGATAGTGCTGCAGAATGATCTTTGGGGGATCATTTAGGTTGAAGGATGTTGTTAGGAATAGTATTATATTTTGAAAAACTTGTATATGATATTGTAAATATATTTTGAAATTTCAGTTTAGCATTGTTATGTAATCTTAATGCATGTTAACTATGAAGTACTGTAAGATATGCATGATGTTAATATTTTAGTTGCCTTAATAGAAGCTTTAATTTTGTGGGGTGTTACATTTTAGGTATCAGAGCAAGTCGAACCTTAGGTGACTTGGAGGTTGTGGGTTTGCTTGTGTGTGAACTCTTTAGATGATTAACAAGCCTTGTAGTTGATCTTGCCTTATAAAGAATGATCTTAAATCTTTCTTTTGTGTCTTATAGAATGGCTCTTAGACCTCCTACTCCGCCTCCACCTCCGTCTGAGTTGAGTCAGATAGCTAGAGCAATGGAGATGATGGTTGCTGCCATCAAGCAGCAGAACTTGGTGGCTCAAAATCAGCAGGCGATGATGCATCAATGGGATGCCATGAGGACAGCTAACACCTCTTCTTCCAGTCAGCCATAGGGACAATTGGGATTGGCTGATTTTCTGAAACACAATCCTCCCAAGTTCATTGGGAGCACCACCCCTGACCATGCAGATCAGTGGATTAGGGATATTGAGAAGATCTTTAGAGCCACCTCTTGCTCTAAAGATCAGAAGTTGAATTTTGTCAGCTACCTTCTGTCTGGAGAAGCTGAGTTCTGGTGGGCTGGTGCCCAGAGGATGATGGAAACCAAAGTTGAGCCCATCACTTGGGGAAGCTTTAGAGAGAGATTCTTGGAGAAGTATTTCTCTGATAGTACACGGTTTGCCAAGGAAGCTGAATTCCTAAGATTGGAGCAAGGAGGAATGTTTGTGACTGCATATGCTGCCAGGTTTGAATACTTGGCCAGGTTCTACACTTAAGCCATCTCTGAGGATTGGAAGTGTAGGAAGTTTGAAGAGGGATTGAGGCATGGGTTGAAGAAGGTTTTTGCTCCTCTGTGCATAAGGGAGTTCCCTGCACTTATTGAAAAGGTAAAGATGATAGAGAATCTGAAGAAGGATGACAACAAAGTCATGAGGAGCTATGGAGGAGGGTCTGCTAGTTGGAGGACCAGGGCACAGCTGCAGAAGCCCTATGACAGGCCTTCACAGCCCAAAGTTGGGCCTACTCCACAGCAGCAACAACAACAGTTTAAGCTCCAACAACAACAGTTTAGGCCCCAACAACAATAGTTTTGGAAGCCCGGGTGTTATACATGCCAGAAGAAGGGGCACATGTCCAGAAATTGTCCTAACAGAGCAGTGATGACTCTTGCTGGTGGTTCTCAGCAGTTGAGGAATGAAGACATCAAGCCTAGAGCTGCAGACAGGGTGTTTGCTATGACAGGAGCTGAAGTAGTTGCTATAAGCAGTCATTACACTATAATTCATCCCTGAACTTATACATGTAATGCGTTTACGTTTGGTTCCGAATCCAAAAAGTGTTTTCCGGTCACAATAAGAATTCTAAAATAAATTAAGATATGATGAAACGAAACGTAAAACAAAGATAATTAAATTCAATGATATCAAACCAGCGTTAAGGGTGCATTTAAAGTTGAGAAATTACATCCAATCCCAAGAAGAAAAGAATTAGCTACGCATGGTAGCCATGAAAACACAAAAAGAAAAGAAAAAGAATGGATCTTGATTGCAATGGTTGCCTCCGAAGTCTCCAAAGAGTGCTAGATGATGGATGATCATGATCACGTTGACCTAGCTCTCCTTTTATAACTTTCGCTCCTTGCATTAGGTCAAATTGGACCGTTATCTCGTTATTCAAGCTCCAACAGATTTGACGCGTCCAACTAGGGCTTCCTTTTAATAAAATCGTTAAGTATTGTTTAGCCTAGGCTGTTTCCATTGCTTAAGCGAAAAGTCACTTATGCCCTTTTTCTTAACTTCAACGCTTTCGTCTTCTCTCTCTTCAAATTTTACCTAATTCTCAACAAAATTCGCTCTTTACAAACTAAAACACATTAAATACAAAATAAATAATAAATAGAAACAAAATCTCTAATTAAAACATATTTAAATAATAAAATAAACAATAAAAGGAAACAAAATCTTTAATTAAATATAATTAAATAACAAAATCATATCAAATCGTAATGAAATCAAACTAATAATTAATATAAAATAAAATCAAGACTTAATTGAATTAATAACACAATCAACTAAATTAATAACAAAATCAACTGAATTAATAATAAAATCAACACAAAATATTGCATAAAATTATTAATAATTAACGCTTATCAATTATACTCTTAATTTAAAAAATAAATAATCCTATATTTCTTAATTTTTTTATTATAGATTGGACATTATATTTTAAATTATAAAAAACATATTTTATATTATATAATTTAAAATTTAAATAAAATTATATTCTAAATTATATAATTTAAAATAAAAAATTTATATTATTAATGCTCTTAAACTTCTAACTCTATTACACATAAAAAAAATGTATAAATATATATATATATATATATATATATATATATATCACTTATAATAATATTAGAAAAAATTAAAATAAAACTTTCTAGTTTGGTTTACATAATAGTCTATTTGTGAAATAATTACCTTACATAGTAAATCATACTAAGTTGACGTAATTAAATAAAATCTTATAACAATTATACATATTCTCTTGTTAAAGAATTTACATTACAAATTATTGTTAAAACACTTTTAACCAATATGTATACTCATTAATTATATATTGATAATTTAAGATAACTTATTACATTTAATCTATTTTGAAATATTTTTATTATTCTTATTAGACACATCTTAAAAAAATTAATATTTAACTCATTAGAATACCATTATTAATTTTACTTAGATTATAACATCATAAATTGTTTAAAGCCTACAATTATAATAGAGAAAACTAACTTATTAATCACAAACTTCGTATTACAAGTCGATTTTGTAGACTTAAAGTCAACTTTTAATATGGTATCGAAGTTTATCTTAATAAGATTGTTGGGCCTATCGGGTCACTTGCTATTGGCTGTTATTGAATCATTCTTACATATAAATTTCACGCTCAAGTTTAAGACGTGAGGTGTGTGTTGGAGATCTCGCTCAAGTTTAAGATGTGAGGTGTGTGTTGGAGATCTCACATTGATTAAAGATAAAACCTTTGAATAGTTTATAAATAGATGTAAATCTTACGTTACAAGTCAAATTTGTAAGATTGAATTAAACTTAAAATCTACTTAAATGTTACATAAGTCAAATTATCTTAATTCATATTTAATAAATCAAGTGTAAAACAATGAAAATGAAACATGTTTAACCGAGTTATTATTCATTTTACAAATTGAGTATGAGTATGTAGTAACTTTAAATTAAGTAGCATGTAACTTATTTAACTTACTTATATTATAAGCCTGTATATTTTAACACAAGTTTTTATTGTGGTTAATACATTCTTTTGGGTATTTTTAATGGAATCTTGAGTAATTTTCAACATTTAAAATATTGAATATTTATTTTAATTATTATTCTGTTTTAATATTCGGTGGGTTATATTTTCATTTTTTATATAGTTCAAATTAAAAATATTTTTATTTTAAAAATAAATAAAAATTAAATGTAATTAGTATTCACTAGGTCAACTAATTTAAATGAAATAAATTTTCCAATAAAAAAATATGCAAATTTAGAAAAAATATTAAAAGTTTTATTTTTGAAAATCTTAAATTACAATTGTAACAATAATATATTTATTTTCCTAAAATTCAGAAATTTTATTTATATAAGAAACTAATATAATTAGATCTTTTATGTCACAATACATTATTAATTAATTTATTGATTGATTTATCAATTAATTCGTCATAGATTTATTAATTTATTAATTTATTTATTAATTAGTAATTATCAAAAACATTAGTTCATTAAAAAATAAATTAATAATCATAAACTAAATTATAAAATATTTTCTTTATAAACTGACCTTAATATTTCGTTCACCCTATTAATTTATTAATGTATTTATTAATTAATAATTATCAAACACATTAATTCATTAAAAATTAAATTAATAATCATAAATTAAATTATAATATTTTCTTTATACACTAACCTTAATATTTCGTTTTGTCAATTCAGAAGCATTAGTTTTCAATAACACATTAATTATTAAATTTTTAATTTATTGATTGATTTATCAATTAATTTAGTATTAATTTATTAATTAGTAATTGTCAAACACATTAGTTCATTACAAAATAAATTAATAACCATAAACTAAATTATAAAATATTTTCTTTATACACTCAGCTTAATATTTCATTCAGGCACATGCTACCATATTCAGAAGCAGCATTAATTTTCAATAACACATTAATTATTAATTGAATACACCTACTCTAACAAAGGCAGGAAAATTCTCATACTATGGCATATTTTGGATAAAAAATATAATTTTTAGAATAGTTAACTCATGTTAAAAAGACCTTATTTATAGCTCATGAAGACACCACTCCAAGTCCACAATCAATTGAAACAACCATTTCTCCATTTCTCACAAAAATCACAAATGGCTGCTTCACATCTCTTATTGCTCTGTTTCATCTCTTTCATCTTTGCTTTTGCTGTTCCTTCCTTTGGTCGTGTCATTCCCACAGGCATGTCTTTGCTCTGTTTCTTTCTCTCAATATTTTTTTTTTTAATAAACATAAACATCTCCGTACTCTGCATTAGTACCATATTTCTTTTGTTTGTAACCTTAAAAAAACTACAAAATCAAACAGAGTGGTTAAAAATTCTTAAATTTTCTGAATTTTGATAATTTCTTTTTTATTGATCCAAAAACCTATGAAGACACAGAGAGGAACAACATACTACCCACAAACATTGAGCAACATCATCAAATTCAACAAGGTGTCAAACTTTCTGGTAATTCATTACATATTCTTTTTAATCTAATTTAATTTTCTTTTACCAAAACTAAAATATATGTGTTAGATTGAAAATAATTAAAAAAACACGTGTGGAGATAAAACTCTAAATGGTTCATATGTAGTTTTTTTTTTTTCTTTAAAGTATTTCGTGCTACGAAGCAACTATGTGTTTAAATGATATACTAATGCAAATGAATAATTTTAATATTACATTTTATTGATTTTTAAAGGAAAAAGACATTTTGAAATTAAAAAAAAAATACTAAAATTAAAAATACAAGGTAAATAATACCTCTTCTTTATCTTATGATCATAAGGTATTTTATTTTTATTTTTATTTGAATTTAAATGTCCAAGTTGATATTAATTTTTTTTTACTGTGTGGTCATGGCTAAATGTGAAAATATTAAATGCAATTCACTAAATATGTAATAAATACTTTGAGGAGTAAGCATTAAATGCCTTTTTTTTATGGGACAGTTTTTTCTTTTAGGTGAAAATATTAAATGCAATTCACTAAATATGTAATAAATTACTTTGAGGAGTAAGCATTAAATATCTTTTTTTATGGGGCAGTTTTTCTTTTTAAAAATCATTTTTTGTTTTTTTTTTCTAATAACGTACTAATAAATATTTAATAATTTAAAGATCCATCATAAAGAGAAAAAGAAAAAAAAATAGTTAAAAATAGTTTTATATTGATGTAAATAAAAGTATTAGTTATATTTATCACTCATTGGGAGTATTTTTTTTAAAGGATGTTTGATACAAAAGAAATCTTTTACATGCATGAATTACATTATGAAATCTAAAAATTATAAATTTTAAGGAATAATTATTTTTTTCTAATTTTAAATTGTCAGAAAAAAAATTCCTTTAAATATATCCTTAGTAAACATAAAAAAAATGAAATAAATATTAATAATGGAAGGTATTGACTTAAAAATATTAAATAAAAAAAATACTAAATAACTGATTCTAAAATATTTTCGTTTCTGCATTAAATAACGTTTCTTTTTATGTCTTGAAATGGTTAAATTAATCAATAGTTCTTTCAACCATTTCAAATTTTTAGTTAGATTCATAAGCTAAAAAAAATAGCTTAATTACGTTTTTTAACAAATAATTATGAATTTTGTATTTAGTCTATAATATATTTTTAATTTTCGGTTCTTGAAATATTTACAGATTCTATATTTAACCTCTAAAATAAAATCTTTATTTAATCTATGCTATTATTTTTTATTTTAAATAATTTCTTAATTGTTTTAGATTTATTTTTTGGTATTTTAAGTTTTTAATGATAATGCCCTGAACTTTTTATCATTATCATTAAGTATTCTTTCTTTAAATAAAAAATGTCTCCATAATTTTGGATTATTCGGCCCATGGATACAAAAGACTGGGCTGGATAGAAGCTTAGTCCAAACTGTTTGGACAACAAACTCTTCTCTTTCGTAGACTTGTTTTGTTGAAAAAATAAAAATAATATATTTTTTAAAATATAATTTTACTGAAGAATAATTAATCTGTGTTCATTAATTTAAACCTGAATCACTAATAAAAAAAATACCATGAAGAAAGAAGAAGTTTAAAAATATTATTGTGTTTTTCATATGATTCATTATGCTATATATAGTTTGTAAAATTATATATAGTTTGTAAAACTACATCAAAATAATACTTAAATTGTCAAATGACAATAATAAGATGGTTTGTTTGATTATTACATCAATAACAACAATTTTAAACTCATCTAAATTGTTTATCTTAAACTTTTCATACTTTTTTGTTGTTTTTTTTTAAGAGAATTCAAAAATGGTGGAAGAGAATATAGATATAGACGATAACGACGTACATATTGATCACCCATGTCCACTAGGTCACCACTGCAGCCCACCTAACGACGCACATATTGATTGTCCATGCCCACCAGGCCACCACTGCAGCCCACCTAAAGACGC
>Ga0209700_105201_pt1 | contig 22284 bp, 7 predicted proteins | sample SiratroredBW_FD_187528 | JGI IMG/M metagenome (GOLD analysis project Ga0209700, IMG submission 187528) | Root nodule microbial communities of legume samples collected from California, USA - Siratro red BW (SPAdes) (version 2) | ecosystem: Host-associated > Plants > Roots > Nodule | place: USA... | reverse complement strand
TCCGTATAACCTGAATGTTCAAATGCTTCTCCAATATCCGACCAACCCTTAACATTTCTACAATAGAGGGTTATTGCATGTTGCATTCAATCCCAGATCTGATTTTGACTTGTGTTTTTTTTTTTTCTTTATCAGCATTAAAGAATTTTATAAACTGAGGTAAAATATATAAAAGGTATTGTGTTTGCAGTTCATACAAAATACTTATACACCTATCCAACTCCCCTAAAAAAAAAAAAAAATCTCAGATTACATATCAAAACCCAAAGAGTCTAAATCTTTCAAAAAACTGTTGAACTTGGCAATGCCTAACCTGATCCATTTCACTTGTGTTTGTGTTTGCATAGTTTGATAAAGAAGACATGCCAAGACCAAAATGGTGCTACAATGACAGTTTTATGAAAATTTGGTAAATGCTTACAAAGACCCTGCATTGCTTCCACTCCAATAACCAGCAAACAGTGACAATCTTCGCTCTCCCCTTATACCTCAGGCTTAATGCTAAGACACAATGGTTCAATATTAGACCCGTTGTGGCAGTCCTTTTCTGTACATGATGCAAGAGCAAAAAATTGCAAAAGGTCTTGCACACATATTCCTGTTTGTGCAAATAGTAAGTCTTGAATTCCAAAAGAGTGGCCAATTTTTTCCAATGTGATAGATGAAGAGCCTAAATTTTTGTTAGTATGTACTTTTAAAGCACATGTTAAGAAATAAAAAGATTGTTTTTACTTTTTTTTTGGTGGACGGCAGAATTCTTTTTCACCCATCTTAACTATTTGCTTAATAAAATAACTAATGATATTTAACTTTATTGAACATTTTTTAAACAAGTTTTCTAAGATGCGCGTCAACAAAAAGTTAATTTAACTTTATGTTTTCTAACTAATTCTTTTTCTATCATACTGGCTCTGCAACTTCTGCTCCACATTTTTTTTTCATTTTTTTTTTCATAATTTCATAGTTCAGGTTTTTTTATCAATGTAGTTTTCAAGTCGGTTATAGTTTCAAAAAATTATTCTGTTGAGGTTTTGATCCTTACAACATAGATTATAATCATAAGGAATTAAAGTTTTAAATTAAAAAAGACTAAGTATAGTTAGCTCCAAACATTGAAATAAGTTTAGTTAAAAGATAAGTTAAATGAGTAGCTCTTTATTTGATTAGAGTGACTTAATTTTGTGTTAATCCTAGGTTTTCTCTTCTTATATACCAAGCTATATCCAACATATTATCAATAGAGAAATGAAAATGAGATTTTTTTTTATTAAAAAAGGAGTAAGACAAGGTAAATAATCCATCCAAAAATATTTTTTTAAGTTTTTATGAATATTTTTGAAGTTTAAGGAACTAGTTTGATTAAAGAACACTTTACTAAATAATATTTGACAATTTAGTCATAAAATAAATTAGAAATAATTTTTTAAGATCTAACCTGTGGCTGAATCAGTGAAAGTATTGGATTCCAGTCCATTGATTCATCTATGGTTTGATTGGAATTGGTTAAATATATATTTAATATTACAAATATGTTCAAACATAAATTAATATAAAGTTAGGCAAAATTTAAATTAACATTAAAGGGTCATGTTGGATGATGAAGAATTCACTATAAATAGTTAGAAGATAATATTTCACATGTAAATTTCATGAGTTTTTGTTTATTTAAAAAATGGACCTATTTAAAATAAAATATTGAATAAACAGTTCAAATCAACTTTTAGATTCGGTTCCTGACCATTTGCTAATTAGTTTTTGTTTTATCTCCTGCGTTGTTGGGACTAGTGACTTTATATAATCTTGGTCCAATTAATCAAACTGGACACTCTAATCTGATTTCTAAAATAATGAAGAGATAAAAACATAACAATATGTTAGTTTGGCCGATTAAATTGAAGCTAAAAAAAAGTGTAATTCCTTATTCAAAGTACAAATTTATAACTTTATTTATTTTTTAGAAAAACTCTTACCTTTATTTATTATTTTATATTTCATGGGTATACAATTTATGTTTCATCCTTGGTTTTTTTTAAGTATAATTATTCCTGATCAAATATTTATTAAATAATATTTTTTTAAAAATATAAATTTAAATAAAAAATATAATATTACAAAGAATTCAATGTAGAAAAAGAAAATGCATTTTTTTCTCTTGAATTCCAAATAACAATAAAAAAAATCATAATCACATAAAATTTAAAATAGAGTACACACCAGACTAAGAATTTTTAATAATTTAAAACAAGGATGAAGAAGAAAGAAATATGTTTATATTCAACCCAGAACTCCATCTAAAAATATTAATCAATTTAAGTATTTTTTTTTTGTCAACATCAAACATATTTATTTGTGATTCCAAATTCATAAACTCTAAATAATTATAATTAATAACTATATTATCAAGTTTCTCCACTAAATTTGCTTTTAAGCAAAAAATTATTTATTTTAAGTTTGGATATCTCAATAGTTGTTTTCATATTAGTTATATAAATTATTTTAGAAGAATATACTCTATAATATAAATAGCTCAACTTCAACAAAGTAAATTAACCAAATTATAGGTGGGCCAATAGGGACCAATTCACGTTTGACTCAACCCATGACAGTTTAACAAACAGACCCACCAAGCCCGAATTATAAGGCCCTTGTTTTCCGCAGTTAAATGTTGCAATATATATATATATATATATATATATATATATATATATATATATATATATATATATATATATATATATATATATATATATAATTCCTTTATTAGTGATGATGAGTAAATTCAAAAGGATTAGTGATGCTGACAGAAGGTTGCCGAAAGCTAAACTAAATCTACTTTGAAAGATAGTTGAAAAAGTAGGAAAAAGATATTTTTACATTCTTTTTATGTGTATATAACTATTGAAGATATAGATAGAAAAGGAAAAGAATGAGACACAGAATGATAAATATAGAAAGAGAAAAATATAATGTAAGAAAAAAGTGTAACATAACATACTTGTTAAAAAAAATTGTATGATTATAAAGCGAACCCAATCATAGACCAAAGTAATATTATGAGAAAAATTTCCGTTTACGACATCTGTTTTATGGTTGTTGAAGAGTTAAGAGATCGAAAATCCTCTTTGACACGCCAAAATATGAAGAAAAAGGAAAAACATGTTGAGAAAAATATCATAAATTTCATCCCTTGAAAACATTAATAATACTTCCTCCCGTCCTCTAATATAATCAGACACACTAATAAAAAAATATTGTATTTTTTAAATATATTATTGAAATTACCCTCTATTTTTCATAACTAAATATTCTGTTCTCATTGTTAATCAATACAAAACATAAATTCTCATAATATTTAATATGATAAAGAAGAAAAATAAATATAAAATTTTACAAAAATTATAAATATAATATAAAAGAATTAACATTTTTTGTCTTAACTTAACAAGAATAATTAAGATGAAAGAATTAGAATATATCTATTTACCTTATAAAGGAGCTTCTCAAGAATTAGGATAAAAGAATGATCATATATTTATTTATCTAGAGTAAAAATAATTTTGAAACATACTTTATTATAATAATGATTAATGAGCTCAACAATGAGTTAAAATGTTATTATAGTTGATTTTTTCTATGACAATACGAAAAATTTGACATTAATGATTAGTCAACTATATAAAAAATTATAAAATCATTTTAAACTAAAAATCGTAAGATAATATGTTTGTGGGCTTTTATCTTTATATGTTGTTCAATTTTTTCATTTTTACTTAAGGGACTTTAAACTCAAACTTTAATAACAATCTCTCCTCACAGTCCCCTTCTCAAGTGTAAATTGAATTTTACAACAACGCAATATGTTTTTCCCATCTAGCCAGTTACTAAGACATACCATCTAAACACATTTCCCCTGGAGTAGTGACCCTAACTGTTGTTGGGTTTTTATCATAACAGAACATGTTTGTCCTCGTCTAAGTCGATTATCAAGACAAACAATCAACTCTAATACTACATTGAGTTTTTCCTAAGGGATATACCAAAGAGATTTGACATTAATGAGTCATGAGTTAACCATATAAGATCATGATATTGCCTCCAACTGTTGAAGGTAGTGTCATGATCTTATATGGTTGACTTATGGCTCATTAGTGTAGAATCTCCTTAGTGTATCGCCTCAAGAAAACATATCCAACCATTATAAGTATTTGAAAAAGTAAGTTCAAGTGAGTCTTCCTTTTGTAGAAACGCTATTGTAGGCTTTGATAACCTTATCATTTGGTTAATGATATGATCATATCAAGTGTTATGATGTTGTTGTACTCAAATAGTATATTAGAGATGTAATAAAAGAAACCAAAATTGCTACGCTTTTAAGTAATTATTATCTAATTTGTTAAGATAGTTGACTTATAACATATTCAAGTTGCATTTGAGTACATCAGATACAAGTTTGTATACAAGCCTCCAAGTTCAAAATTTACGTATAGAGTATTTTATGCATGCATACAATTGTTTGAATTCTTTTGTCTCTATGGAGGTATATGCTCCTTGTTGCTTTCAGTTGGCATCTATGTCATTTTCCTTATCATAGTTTTCACTATTGTCGTGTATCAAACATATTCTTCCACCAATAGTATAAGTGATTCTCACAATGGTGGTCATTTCTTAGTTAATTAGGAAGACATTGACATTGGGATGAGTCCACTAGCGAGGAGAGTCAAAATGACTCATTCTCTATTGAAAATGATAGCATCTTTGAAGAGGTTAATGTTAATGTTGTGATTTCAATTGGGACAACCATTGTGGATCTTCCTTCTATAACCTGTGGTGGATGTGAATCTTTTCGCTATTGTGCAAAGTATGTTTAAAAAAATAAACATATAAGAGATATCTTTGAAGAAACAAATCCACCTTTCCAATAGGAAGCCTTCTAAACAAAAAAAAGACCAAAAGATCAAGTAGGGTAAAACATAGACATAAGTTTCCTCTTATCACCATTTTCGAGTACAAATTGGTACTCAATGAAGTATAGTCCTATACTTATGAATATTTTACTCCTTTCATTATTTTTGCTAAGATATTGGTACATGTGAAGCTTTAAAAGTTGATTTGATTGTTGTCGAGGAATGCTCTATTAGTGGTAGGGTTTACTGAAAACTACCATCAAAGGTGATTATTTCACCTTCATTTATAAGCATTTCTTTTTCTAATATTTTGATGTCTTCTTGCTTATTTATAAACACACACGCAAAGTTCAAGGGTAAGATTGTAACTATTGTTTGGTCTAAGTTTGGAATGAATTGTGTTGTATAAGAGTTGAGGTTGGTGGTGGCTTAGTGGATCTTGTGGTTGATTTGGAAAGGCCATCCTAGAAAAAGAAATATGAGCAGAAAACAGAGAAACCAATAAAGGGTTACCAAAAAGCAATTACGACAAAACACGTTACAAAGCTAGGAGTAAGTTTATCTGATTTTGAACACCACAACTATTGATAGAGGAGCTCTTTGATGCTAGTGGTTTCTTGTTTGTTCTATGATGAGTTGTGATGTAGAATGAAGTGTTTGCACTGATCAAAACAAAGGGAAGAACTCCTCAAGCACGTGGAAGCAATGGACATGGAAAAGAAACAATGGAAAGGCAGATTATGGAGGAAGCTTATGGTGGAAGCTTCAAAAGATGGTGGACTAGGTGATGAAAGGGAACTTGAAGGAGATTGGGCCAACCTTCAAGAGAGAGTCTCAAGATTCTTGGAGAAGAAACTCATTTGGAAACTTGATATTGAGCTGAAAATTCTGTAGCATTCTATTAAGCTAAATCAAACTTATTTTACATGGTGCCTATACATGTATTTATAGAAGAAGAGTGAGAAGAAAAACTTATAGTAGAAGCTTCACTAAATATAGCATAAGAAGTAAGCTTCCTATAACCCTAGCATACCTCCTTATTCTCTACTTAATTGTTGCCATGTGTCATAGGCTTCATGGTTGACGCCACTTTTAAGAGAGAAACTTTACATGCAACACCCCTTGAGTTATCCGTCTTTGGCAATTGGTTGGGGTGTATTTTTATTGATGTATTGGGACCTTTCCTATGTTGCTTGTTCCAAGGGAGAGAGCTCACGTCTATCAATGCATGGGTTGCATGCTTAGTTGTTTCCAAGAGCATTCATGGTTTGAACTTGATGATTACTGACTACATAAGTGCAAAATATGGTAGGTTCAAAAAGTGCATCTCAATAGCCTTTATTAGAGTGGTCCCCACATTTATTGGTGCATGGTGCAGCCCTATATACTTTCCTTCTCTCTTTGTAGATTGAAGTGGGCCCCACCTTCATACTGAAAAGCCAAATGACTCATTCATCTTCATTAGTGCTCACATAACTTTATTTCTCCTTTATTTCTTGAAATGGACCCCACCTTCACTTTAGCAAGCCAAATGTTTTGTATTTCAATTTCCATGTGGGCCACAAGTGAATCTTTTATTATTTCCTAAAAAATTAAATCCAACAACAAAAATTAGAATATCAAAAAGACCAAACACATATACCAAATTAAAATCTAAATTATACTATCAATTTGGGTTAGACCATATTCCATCAGCTACCTTAAACACATAAGTTTTGCGAATAAAAATATTTCCGCCATCATGCATAGAAAAGAATGAGTGATAATTTTAATAAAAAGTAAGAAAACCCCTTGGATAGCTTTCATCATGCTCCACGTTCTAGGTGTATTTTCCTTGTGTGTATTTTCCTTGCGACATGTGAACAATACTACAAATAAGGTTAAGTTTATAGAGGGATTTCTAGTTCCATTTGACATGGAACTTTTAAATAACGTAGGGCTTTTTGAGAGTTTTGATTCTAGTGAGGTAATGTTAGCATGGTGTGTGACCATCATTTTTCATTAGAAAAGCAGAGTGACTAAGGTGCACAACCAATATGCTAGCATGCTCAAAGTATTGGAAAAAATGTTGGTGGGATTAAAGAAGTAAAATGTGTTGTTGAACTCCCAACTGGATGATTATTAACAATAAACATTATTGAAGGGCAAAGAGAATAAGACACTACTATAAAGAGTTTATGTGGTTTAGAAGAGCTTTAAAGATGTTTACAAAGAAATTGACAGGTTGAAACCTCATTTGGTGGAGGTCGTGAAAAAGGTCAAAGCCATGAATCTTTAGAGTGTGACAAAGAAAGCAAAAAGGAAGGTGGTTGAGGACAATGTTACTATGCTTCAAAAGGCAATTTTTTTATTTTAAGGCCAAACTCTTGGAGGATAAGAAATATTTTTTGAATAATAAAAGTTTAAAGACAGTCATGCATCAAGTTCTTGTGTTGAATATAGGGGACAATTTAAAGGCTTTAAATCTTGAGAAAGTTGTTGGAGATCAAAATCATAAATGATTACAATTTTGAATGTGTCTCTTTCTCTCTTCCCATGTACCAAAAACATTATAACTGAAAAATTGTTTTAAGTTTCACAAATTTTTATTTCTTACACCCAATTTGATCAAATCTAAGAATAATATTGATCTAAAGTGTATGAGTTAGTAACTAAATTTGAGAAATTGTTAAGAAATAAAGTTCTATAACAAATTTTAGCTAAAGAAACTCCACAATTTAGTTTTTAAATAACACTAATCCTTTGAAAAGCAATATAGTTGATGAATTTGAGAACATGTAAAAACTAATATCATTGTTGAAAATAGAAGAAATTATTGAAAAATAAAGTTCAAGGAAGATGGAACATGTTGAAAAACAAAGTTTGAAAAGTTTTCTTTTATCATAAGTTGTTTGATTCATTGATCGAACTTCTTTCAATAGTCTAGTATAGCTTGTTGTGTATGTTTTATAATATAGCTAAGTGCAATTGCGATATACTTAGAAAACATAATTACTCATGGTTTTTAATGCAACTAAGTGATATTGTTCAATGATTAACATGACTATTTTCCAATACTTTTCTAATATAGTTCGATTTTATGACTTTACGTCGGAGTTACAATGAGAGCTTATACTTTTTAAAACACGATACATTTGGAGAATATCTAAATTATATATAATGTAAAGAAGCAAAGTTAAATTCGAAGAAGTAAATATAAGAAAAATGAGTTCTTAATATAGTTTTTTAAAAAAAGAAATTCCATTTACGATAAAGGACTAAACATGAATCACTAAAAACCCTTTAGCAAAATCTATCATTTTTCTCATGTTTTACGACAAAATGTTGAAGTAGGCAAAATCATGCAAAAGTTATCTTACTTCTAAGTTGTTCATTGTAGTATGCTTTAAAGTGATTTGCATTCAAGTCCTCAATATCAATTTCTTAATAAACTCTGAGTTCACATGCATCATGTTGTAAGGATGCAATAGTTATATATGGTTTATCACAATTTGATGCTAATTTTCCATTTATTTTGTTTCAATGGACATCATCGAGTTTTATCCAAACGAGGTCACTCCATTTTGAATGACTACGAGTTCAATCCGTTTAGTGAAATAATTAATAAAAAACAATTAGAAACTTAACACCGGACATAGAATATTCGAGGATATTTATTCCTTAGAGGATGAAAGGCCAAGGTGTTATGTTATGTGATTCTTCTGGAGGTAATTTGTAAACGAGACCAACTTATTGAAATTTTGTGCAATTTTTAGAAAAAAAAATTGGGTATCGACCTTGAGAGTAAGGTAATAATATCTTGGACAAAGTACTTGGACAACCATATTTCTTGCTTTCGAGTTTAGTTTACAAATTCCTTTATGAATTTTGAGTAGTATGTACTAAGCTTAATCTTTAACAAGAAATTTAAGCAAAAGGAAAAAAAGTACTCTTTTGAACAACTAGACATTGTAGAGGGTGACGAAGAAAACATCCTTCAAACTTTCTTCACATCAGTTGAATAATTGGATATCTTGAGAGAGATATTGAATAAGGAGATTAGATAAACTGAATCTCATCCTGATGAAATTAAGTAACAAGAAAATATAGCCTATTCGTCTAGCGAATACGAAGAACAAGTGGACGTTAAGTCTTCATCCCATGAAATGCTATAGATCAACAACTTTATGATTTTGTCTAATGCTCTTAGTCCAAAAGTGTTTACAACAAAGAGTATTGTTTGATATGTTTTAAAGAAATTGGCGAGAGACAAGTTAAATTTGAAGAAATAACTATTGCATGACAAATTCATGACAAGAAAAAAATGATCTACATTGAAGAAAGTAAAATTGCATGAAATGTGCTTAAAGGATATCTCTAAGGAAAGCAAATCTATTTCATCAAATTATTCAAAATAATAAGACGATCTTGAGTCTTAACGTATTATTCGACAAAAGTAATTATCTTAAGATTTATCGAAGTATGATCATATTGAGTGGCAAATTGATAAACTTAGGATCTTTCTCACGAGTTATTTACTTGAATAAAAAAAAATTATTTTACCTTAGTTGTTCATAACAAGACCAATTTAATGCAAGAGCTAAGCTTAATTATATTTTTTTTTTCTTTTGCTCCCATTAAAAACCTTCCAAGTTGTTGCAACTGGGATCACGACGACAATAGTAAAAAGTTATATAAAAAAAATTTAAATTAGAGAATGGAGTCGCTACCATAATTTATTATTGGAAAACTACAAAAAAACCAAAAATAAAAAATAGTCTACGAACCAAATTTAAGATTCGAGAGTCAGTTACATGTGGGAAAGGTGTTAGCACTCCCATAACGCCTATCATAAGACAGTACCTTTAATCAAATAAGAAATGTGGTTTTACAAAATATTATTTTTTCCAAAAATAATAACAATGAAGATGCAATTAATACAGATAAAAAAATGCAAATAAAAATAATAAAACCAGCAAACATAATTAAACAAAAATACAAATAAAAAAATGATAATAAAATAAAATAAATACAAATACAAATGAATAATAAATAAAAAATAAACAAAGATGCAAATAAAATAAAAATAATAGGTAAAAATAAACAAAGAAAATATAATTTTTATTTTCTTAGGCCCAACAAGAATTTACCTTGTTCCTACATATTTTCATAAAGGAAAATCATGGATCACGTAGTTGTAATTTGAAAATTGTTTGCTGGAATATTTGATATTTTTAATTTTGAAAATTTTATATTTTTTTTATTTTAACAAATTTATCTGAAATAAAATATTATTTATTGATTTACTAAAAACATAAGGGAATAATAAAAAAAAAAGACTAGATGCAAATAATAATGTTATGATGACAAAAATAAATAAGTGGACATGAAAACTCTAAAATACACAAATCAGCTCAACTTTCTTATACAAAGAGGGTCAAGCCTAGCTTCATATTAATTTTCCATTGAGTGAGCCCAAAAAGCTACACCTTTACCTTTTTTATCTTGTGTTGGGTGTTCTGATGGATTCAAATTTTGATAAATTGATATTTTATGGGTATTGATTTTCTATGATTCTATGGTTTTGTTTAGTTCTTCTGGGTTTTGATGGGCTTTGTCTAGGTTCTAATATAGTTTTGAGTTCCTGTTTGGCTTTGATTCTCTATTTGGAAGTGGTTCTTATAAGGTTTAGGGTTCTTGTTTGGGATATATTTTCTATAAGGTTTAGGGTTTCTATTTGGCTTATATTTTCTATTTGAAAAGATTCTAATAGGGTTTAGGGTTCTTGTTTGACTTATATTTTTTATTTGGAAGCATTCTTATAGGGTTTAGGGTTCCTTATGGTATATATTTTCTATTTGGAAGAATTTTGATAAGACAGGTATGAGGATGTACTTCAAGCAACAACCCCTCAGGCGAAAATTCACATTCAGTTAAATTCTAAAAATATTATACAAAAGCAAGGAACACTAAACATTGATATTGGTACAAATCAAAATGCAATTACATAACAAAGATGGATACAAGACAAAACAACATAGTACAAGTCCTACAAAAGCATAGAAAGCATACCAGTTGAATACTCTCTTTTTCCTTTTTGTTTTTCTCTGTATTTAGCCTCCTCAATTCTTCTTCTTCAATGGGTTGTATAATTGGACTATTCTGGACTTTGGAATTTTTCCTAGAATGTTCTTCTTACTTTCTGTAAACTGTGTGTAAAATTGTGTCTTTGTTTTTTTTTTTTTTAATTTTCGTGTGCCTTAGCAGATGAAAAAACCGTGTCTATACCTTTTTTAGTGTGAAATGCCAGACTAAGATGGAAGGAAATAAGTCCGAAAACGGAAAATTGGAAATAAAAATAATTAAAACTGAACCGTCTAAATTAATGAAGATGAAGGTGAGTAATTAATTAGAATACTCAGTTGAGAAAATGAAGGCAGACTGGAGAGAGAGTCAAGATAGTAATTAATATAAATGGGTACAAATAATAATTATATTTTCTGACATGCTCTTAATGGGTTGGGCCTCAACCAAACTGATTTATTTTTCAATCAGACCAGGTCACAACTGTTTTATTTTATTTTTGTAAATAAACCCCTATTAAATTGGGCCTCAATAAAATCATTTTATTTTTTTGATTGAATCTCTTAATGGACTGGGTTTCATTCAATTTTTATTTTCTACAGTCTATTTAAAATAAACCAATATTTCCTTTATTTTATTTTTTTATTTATTGAAATTTTTTTCATAAAAATACAATGAGACTAAAACTCTTTTTTATTTTATTTTAAATGATAAAGAAAATAAAAACATATTTCTAAAAATAATAAAAATCTAAATCATATATTTTCCATTTTTTTAAATAAAATAAAAACAATAAGATTCAACCCTTAATTTTCATAATATTCTTTTTTTATATATAAAAACAATTTTATTTGTCCGAACAAAATTCATATAATTTACTAAATTATATTTTTACAATTACTTAAAGGATTTATCCTTTTATTATCTTTTACAAACTAACTATTAAAATCTTAAATCCAATTGAAACCAAATTGAAGAACTAGAGTTCAAACGAGAGAGATATAATCGTTACAAATTACATTATAAATAAGATATTATAGTATAATGGTTATACACACTCTTGAAAGAAAAGGGCAATAAACTCAGAGAAAAAAGGCAAAATATCACAAAAACAACTCCACCTTAAAAATAACCAAGAAAATGTGACAATTATTATATCTATCTTATTCAATTTATATCTTTAGTTTTATCAAGCCAGGTGTCCCTAACTTAATTATTTTGTTCTGATTGATATTTTTTTTATTTGAATCCAGTGTTCTTTGTTTTACCTTATGTCTAACCCTATTTTGAGAAAAGTGAAAATTTAAATTATAAATAGTTGAAAGATTAACTTTGGGAATCTAAATGAATGTTATTTAAATAAGATTATCATTGAAACTTATTTATCCTGACAAGACACTACAAAGATAGTTTAGATTGATCCACATGAATAAATAGTGAGTTAAATTGTACATGTGTGTATATATTCACACCATCTGTGTTATCATTATTATTTAATAACCATTATTAGTTCTTTTTATTGTTCATGTGTTTATTTTTTCTCAATTCTTTTTCTTGTTCATGTGTATTTTTTTTTTTTTACTCTTTTCAATGAAAATAATGAAAAGATATGAATAATCCTTCTTAACATTACCATACGGAATTACGATTCATATCCATCGCAATGTCAATTATTATCATTTTCACTGTTCCGACAAGCATAATGCATGTTAATCATTTCTACTATATCAGTGGATCAACTTTTAAAACGTAAAATTTTGAAATTATAGATATTTATATATATGGAATATGTATAGAAATATAATATGTATTTTATAGAGAAAATTATCAGATGAAGTAAAAATGTAAGATTCTAATATTGTTTGACAAGAAAAACTAAGAAAGATGTAATATTAATATAAATACTTTAAAGTAATGATCTTAAAAGAAAGAATTTTTAGTTCACCAATTTCAGTCGTATAATGAACAAAATTTATCTACTAGTAATCTGAAGTATTTATTATACAAATAGATTTGGCTCATATAACAAATATCTTAAGAATTTAATTAACTTATTATATATTTTTTCGTGAGAAAGAATAAGGAATAATTTTCCATGATATATCTTTTTGTCAGAAAGAATAAGAAATTATTTTCCATCTAAGATATAAAAAATATAGACCAAGTTAATGCATAATTTATGTTCGTAGATCTTGATACATCTTATAAAAGAATTTGAATATTTGTATGTTGTATTTCCACAAGGGACGTTACACTTACGAAGTTGCAAAGTCTCAATTGCAATATTATATTCATGCACACCATGCTTTCTCTGGTTATTTCCCTTATAAGATTTTCGATCATTTTAATGATATTCGTCTTAATAGTTAATGAGTTTGAGATATTCTTATTTCAAAAATATTTGCATATTTTTGCATGTATTAGTGCATAAGTTTTGATAATATCATCTTTTAAATAATGATATAGTTATGGTAGAAGTTATATTTGTTGGAATTAAATAAAATCAAGTAGTTTAAACTTTTATTTCTAAGTATTTATTAATTAATTTAGTAATATATATATTTGGTAAGTACATAAAGGAAAATAAAACAATTTTTTTATTTGAATGAGTGTGCACACTACATGAATTTTCATTGCATTTTCTAAATGCACTTTGATTGATTCGGCACTTCGAAGGAGGTATAGATTCCTCCTAATAGTTGATAAGCAATTATCAAAATCCATTCTTCAAATGTAATAACAAAAAATCTCCCTGTTTATAGTTCTTGATACACACTAGATTTGTTAAGTTATTTAATTTTGATTATATAATTTTGAGCTAGACTAGGTACAACCATTTGAGTTTTAAAGGATTATTGAATAGAAAAGAAAATGTGTTTCTGTACTGTATTTTTTAAAACTTAATTTTAGGTTTTATTTTTTAAAATATAATAAAAATAATTCTTTACCTTTTGGAAACATAACTTTGATAACAATCCATTAATTTTATTATTGACAAAATCATAGATAGTTTTAAAAAAACATTTTAATTCTTTACCTTTTGGAAACATAACTTTGGTAACTCTCCATTAATTTTATTATTGACAAAATCATAGAAAGCTTGAAAAAAAAAAACATTTTAAAGGTTAAAAAACTGAGTTCAGCCAATCTGAAAGTATAAAAGTTAAAATCAAGTTAAATCTGATTTCGATACTAAATATACAATTATTTTTTCCTCTATGAATCATTACAGTGATCTTGAAGCCTTGCATAGAATGAAAAGGAAAATTGTTGAAGCAAGAAAGAAAGTTGAATTAGACAAAGAACAGAAAGGTATATCAACCAAATTTGAAGGGCCCTCAAAAAGATCACAATCTCAACTGCAATGCTTGAACCCAATTCTATCAAATTCACATGGTCTCCTACACCTTAAAGCAAGAGACTAAGCCTTTTGAATGAGGGAATGGTCAAAGAAAGAAAAAGGAAGTAAGGTGCAGAAGTGGAAAAGAACAGTGAGGGGAACATTGAATTAATGGGACTAGCCAAGTGAAGATGAAGCTGCTGACACCTGGACAAATTTCTAACACCGTCACTATTCACATTAAATTCCACATGCTAATGCTCAAACCTACAAACATTGCTCATGCCTATGTTATTAACTTATTACACATTTTCATTTTCATACCAACCAATATGAGCAAAAACCTAATAATTAGACTAAGAACCCACCTAATTTATGTCAAGATGATGGGAGGTTAGAAATAAGATTTCAAATTGTTGGAAGTCACTCTTTCTAATAGATTTCCACATCATGGAGGGTAGTCTTGATGCTTGACCATGAGTATTTTGGACTAAGAAAATGATTCTAATTTATTTCAATAATCAGAAGAACTTCACATTGAAGATATTATAAAGATGGTATAAATGGAGTAGTTAAAAATGCTATGAGGGTGTTAGTTAGGACTATAGTATCTCAAATGGAGTTGTCTAACTTATCCTAAATGAAAAGATGAAGCTAAAGAGTCTTATGATAACTTATTAGAATAATTCTCTTATGTACTTTAAAGTAAGTGATTGCAGGTGTTAATTACACTAATTAGTATAGAATTGTTTAATATTATCTTAAGATGAGATTCATTTCACCCCACATTAAATAGTTGTGATAAAGTAATTGAATTAACTAATGAAATGCATTTAGCCAAAAGGGTGTTAAAGAGGATTTGTGATTGAAGCATGAGTGTGGTAGCAATGACCAAATGATGGGGAGAAAAGGAGAGTTTGAAGGGTGTAATGTGGGCTCATGGATTTCCTTCATATGCTTTAATTTGGGGTCATTTGGTTACACATCTTCATTTGATATACCAAAGGGATGGATTGGTGGGGTCAAAAGGAAGAGGAGCAAGATGATGAGGATGAATCATCATCAATTGAAAAAGCCTCTTTGAATTATTATGAAGCTTGACTTTATACCTTAATTGGGGTGTCTGGTGTTTGGCTAAAGGTTGGATCAGAAAATGCATCTCACCATAACCATGCCACACAATCAATGAACTTTTCAAAGAATTTGAGGTTTCTCATAACCTAACATGACATGAAGAGTCTTCTTTAATTTATACTACTAGAACTTTCTCTTTGATTTTTCTTTACTCTGATGCAAATAAATAAGAATAATTTAGATTAGTTGTTAACTTTAGGATGGTGTATTTCATTAAAAAAAATTGAAGGATGGTATTTTTCCATCTTTTATAATTTTTTTATAAAGTATTAAGTTTTTCTTTTATATATCATAAAATATGATAAACAATACAGGTGATAATTATCTTTTCTTTTATATCTTAAAATATGTATTTTTCGGGTAAATAATATTATTCTCTCGATAATAGGTCTAGCTTTTAAATTTAAGGAAATATAACTCAATTGGTTCAACATAATACATAATTTAGTATAAATTTTCTGGGATACGTTCAATTAAAAATGTCTAGTTGTTAAGAAACATATTCAATTTAAATTTATTTTGAAAATACTCATATATATATATATATATATATATGAACAATAAATTATAAATATGTTTTTTTTTTGACAAAATTACAAAGATATTAGTACTCAGTATAAATATATTAGACCAAGATTTATTAAATTATACAAAATACTTTAATGATAATATATATGATATTCTTTAAATTTCGAATCTAAATTAATATTGAATAACACGTGAATAATATTTCTCATGTGATACCAGAGCAATAACTATATGGTTTTATTAGACAATCTACAATGTCTAATATTTTTAAGCAGTATATAATGATTTTATGATGAATTTGTTAATAATAAACATGTTTTAAAAATTTAAAATAATGTACTCATGGTATTCTTTTTATGAATCTAAGATATTTTTGGTCAAATTGTTAGAAGTTAGTGACTTAAATATAGTATCAATCATTTTACCATATTTATTTTATTGTTTTAGTTTATAGTTTACTTGTAATACTTTAATCCATTCTGGAAATTATTTGAACTTGATTGACCTGATTTGCATTTAATTATATGGGTCAATTAGATACTCACTTTAGATAATTTTAAAATATAATTCCTTAAATTATAAAAGCTTTTTATTCCATAGATAAATATAATTTTCAAACTTTTCAAGTCTATCTAAATTTTGAATCTTAGAGAAAATCAAACTTAAATGGACTTCTATCAAGAATACTTTTGAATCTTGTTTTGATATCAATATACATGAGATTTTTTGCTTAGAGGATAAAACATTATATTAATTATTTTTCAAAATACGTTCAATAATCGTTTGACACATTTAATAAAATAATAATTAAAAGTATAAAGTTTAAACACTCCCTGGTGTGAAAACATTGACCACTTTGTCTGGTGCACTCTTAAGACTAGTTTTTGTTTGAGTTCTATATTTATTAGATCATCTTACACTCTTTTATGTATATCGTCTCGCACATTTGTCTAGCATGACCAGGTAGATATGTCTAGCGTATCTTTGCACTATTACATCGTCTATCCATTGTATACTAAAAATATCATCCAATTTGTTCATTCATAGTATTGTCCAATCTTAATAGATCTCTTGATTTCTTCTTGTTGGATGAGGTTGTCTATCAATTCATCAACGTGTTCTAAAATCACAGTCCTTATCTTGATTATTCATCTAGTACGTTATCTCTTTCAATGCTTCTAGTTTAAATGTTTTAGTGAGTATAATATTCAAATATCATCTTAATATTTCAGCTCAGTAAGTAAAGTCATCTTGGAATATGCATCTGATCCACATAAACTGTAGTTATCAGTTCGTCTAATGGTTTTAACTATTCATCTAATGCATCGTCTTTATGCTTAATATTTCATTAGACCTTTTACATGTCTTATAATATTTGTTATCATCAAAACTATCGGCTAAGAGATTATGTCACATCATCTAATGACTTAACAATGGGTTCAATATACCAGTATAAATAAGAAAAGGTTGTTAAAACCTCTTTACCTGTTGTCCAAGACCAAGATTTTAGTTGGGCTAATGTAAATATTTCAATTGGACTGGGTCTTGAAGTCTTAAAATTAATGTTATTTCTCTACTTCCAAATTTTCCATAAGGTGGCCGCCCACAAACATGTCCAAGTTGTGTTTCCTCCTGAGTTTACCCTAGAAATTGAAAATTGTCTGAAGTGATTCTTTTAGCATATTATGTTATGCACCTACCTCACTAATCCACTGAGTACACAAATCTCAAACTGACCTAAAACCTTTTCAGCTAAAAAAATAGGTGACTAACAATCTCTTATTTTTTGTCACACATAACATACAAATTACAATCTAAATCAATTCCTCATATACGTAAGTTGTCTTTAGTTGAAACCTTATGTTGTAGCACTTTTCAAGAGAAGATTTAGGTTGATGGAAGGGACTTAATATTCTATAAACTTTCATACAAATTCCTTTCTTCCCCGCTTAACTCATTAAGTAGTTCATCATAAGTTGATTTAATTGTAGCCTTGCATCTCATCCTACACCCAAACCTATTTGTCCTCTCTTTCTCAACTGAGGGCTATATTAGATATCAGTTACATTAAATTGTTCTCCTACTCTACTTCCCACTCGAACCTCCTTCTTCTCCACTCAAAATTCCAATTGATTGATTATTTTTCAACTACCAACTATTTTTAGTATTGCCTCTATAGGTTGTGAGGTCATATAACCTAGGAATTTTCTCCGTAAGAGTCATGTTTCCTACGCATCTATCCTGCTAGGTCTTTATACTCTTTCCATTCCATATTCTCCATCTTATGTTATCTTCAAACATATTCCCCTACTCCTCCATTGTTCCTACTTTTCTTGAGTCTCTCGGAGAGATTCCTTCCTATCATCCCTTGAGTTCAATCAAATCCTCCACCCCCATACTTGTACTCTATTATGTCCTTACACAAACCATCATTTTCAGTCCCTAACCGCCATATTCATTTTCCTACTAAGGGAAAATTAAATATCTTTATATCTTTGATTCCGAGCTCTCCTTCTTTCTTTGAGGTGCAGGCCCCTTCCTATGATACCCATGAAAACCTTCTCCCCTCCCTTCCGCACTCTAAAGAAAATCTCTTTAAATAAGTTTAATTGTTTTTACTGCAAATATAGACGTTTTGAAGAAGGATATATAGAAAAGAGAGATTGTAGTAATAACTGATTTCATAAGGCATATTCTTCTAGCTAGGGATAACTTTTCCCTTTCCACTTTGCTAATCTATGTTTAATTTTATCCATTATTCCATCCCAAAAACTACCTTGTTTAGGATTTTCCCAACTTCCATGTCCAAATAAGTAAAAGGATTTTTTATGAGGTTACAATTAAGTATTAAGGCAAATCTCTACAAGATCGTTGTTGAGTGAGAATGTTTTGGGGGTTGGGAGCAATGAGGGACTTTAGAACAAACTTTCAAGTTTAATGGAACATCCCAATGTCTCCAATTTTAATTGAAACTACACAATCTTCTAGTAGTTCCCACTATTGGAATCTAATAAATGGGTGTTGAGTTAGGGAGACAAGTGTTTTAGGGAGTCCAATGAGGAAGAAGAGGGCATAGTGAGAGAAAAACTAAAGATTCTTCACATGAACGAGAAGATGTAGTGAAGGATGAGGAAGAGGTTTTTGCAAAAGCTGCACATAACTTTTGAGGTTGAGATTAGACACTTACTCTTTTAGCCTTGTCTAAATGACATTGTCAACCACATCAACCAAAGTCACTAATATTTTGTAAGTTGAGGGATTAAAATAATCATTTCAAAAATATATGAGGATTAAAAAAAGGAATTTTTTATTGGAGAAAAAAATAATTTTTGATACAATTCCAAGCTTGAAATGCATGTTATCCTTGCTCCAATTGCCTTCTCCCGAGAATTTTGTTTTGGTTTCTTGATTTTTAAATTGGATGTATCAGACGTCATAAGTAGAAGTGAAGTTTCATGTGATTGAGATGGAAAAATATAGTGAATTCTAGGTGATGTTAGGCCTACACACTGTAGAGGTAAGAAAAGAGTCTTGAAGAAAACTACTCTTTAGAGAGCTCAAGAACAAGTAGAGACACAAAATAAATTTTGGCAACACAATAATTCTCATTCATAATCTAAATTTCAATTACAAGAGTCACCTATTCATAGAAAATTTATGACTAGTCCTAATTATTCACTTACCTTAACCCTAACTTGCAAAACAAGCTTCTACACACTCCCTAATGAGGTGATGATAAGTGTCAAGCCACAAATGCAGAGGACCCTCTCCATAGAGGACGTGACATGTTACAATGAAGCATGGGAAAGCATGACAAGGCATGACAAGGCGAACCTAGCCCTAAGTGAGCTCTACGAGGCCACCTAGCCCTAAGTGAGCTCCATGAGGCCACCTAGCCCCAACTTCAACTCCATGAGGTGCCACCTCCTTCTCTTCCAAGGGTAAGGATTTGTTCTTCTACAAAATTTGGCCCAAATACAAGGTCCAAAAATTAGGAATCCTACTATTGTGACTCCAAATACATGGTCCAAAAAAACAAAACCCAAAATAAATTATACACTATTCTATACAATTTTTTTTGCAATGAGATGTCTTATAATCTTGATATTCAAATATCTCTAGACTGATATTCTTCAAATTTGAATTTAAGCCCAAAAGTTTGTTTGGAGACCAAAACAAGTCCAATTAAGCCTAAACTCTTGATAAGCTACGAATCAAGGCTCTAGCAGAATAATCTCTTTATTTTTATTTGCAGTCTTAAAGACATGTTTACACCAATTCTCCTTGAGTAGAATGTTAAAATCACATATGTATAATTTAATACTTATAACATGAAAATGTATTGAGTTCTAACCTCAAGGTTCAAGGTTCAAGATTCAATTCTCCTTAAATTTTGACTCTTAAAAATATATATCAAGGTGAACCATATGATATTATTTGTTACGCTTATAAAATGATTATATCTTGTTGAATAAAAAAGTTTAAATTTAAAAATCTTATATTGAATTTTAAAGTTATATACCGTATGTATAGCTATTTTTTTTTTCATAATATCTATTTATTTATATAACCATTAGTATTAGTAATCATTAACTAAATCCAAGACATCACTAATAAAATTCTATAACATTTTAAAGTATATTTTTAAAGCTTACATTTAATGGTGGGAATATTTGAATTTTAAATAGTGAACACGACATAAAGATAAATAATACAAAAGTCAAGGTAAACTATAAAGTACACGAAATGATGTTAAAAAAAATGAGAGATAAAAATGAAGAAAAGGATGATGTATTTGTTAATAATTTTTTGTATAATGTAAAATTTAATTAAAGATTTAAAATTAATTTCAGGGATCAAAATGATAGTAGAGGTTAAGTTGAAGAACTAAATCGAAAATGACGTATTATTAAGTAATAATTTTTAAAAAAGTAAAAACCACAATTTTTTATTTGAGTTGCCATGTATGTGTACAACTTCAACTCTCGTATGCAAAGATAATATCTCACCTAGGTACCGATGCTAACTTTAACCCATTTTTTTTAATGTTAGGATAAAATGAGTACCCTTTTCACATTAAATAACTTTTTCATAATTATGGTATTTTCAAAAATTAGAATTACAATACCACACAATTCAGAGGACTGATCTAAACATTTACACTATTTTATAAACAAAATTTATTTCAAAGTGTGAATTTAAATCCACTCCCAAACTCAAAAAGAGAAAAACACATATCACTATAACATTAAACGTACATGTGTACAAATTTGTTACTAATTAATAATATAAATAAACAATAACTTATACTTTAGTATTATTTATCCTAATTATAAGTTAATCATTTTGTAGTAAATATTTTTTTATATTTTAGTAACTGAAATAATACACTATTATTGATATACTTTATTTTCATATTTCTAATAAATCAAAATTAAATAATATTTTCTTGATAACTTTCTCTTAAAATTTGTGTTCGATTTCAATATTTTAGTTAAAACTAAAATAACTTTCTTAATAATATATTGAAAGCTGATACTCCACATTTTTTCTGTATTTGACCACTAAATAGTATTAAACCTGTAATCATATCCTATTTCGGTCATTAAGACATCCTTATGAATTGTTGTATGATAAAATTTGTGTTAAACTAACATAATTGTGAGACATAATTGATTGCAAAAGTATAATTATATTTTAAAAAGTTAGTTATATGTAAAAAATATATTACATCAATAATAGTATCATCCATCACTAAAATATCAAAATAAAAAATTAAATTAAACAACATAGTTTTGTAGAAAATTATATTTAATAGAAAATACTATTAAAAAGTATAGAAATCGTTTACTTAGTCTTTCTAATTATATTGTTTTTAGTTCTCTTCACATTGAACATTTTTATATATGATAAAAAAAATAAAGTAACACATTGAGAGGACATAAGTGAAAGGGTGTGGGGTAGATATTCCCCAAAGCCAACATCATAATATAACACGCGACCAACAACCGATGGGGTAGACGTTCTTGAAGACACACTACGTGATGAGTCTTAAACAAACAACACACACAAATAATCTGCAAGGAATAGAAGAAAAAACGGAACACGGGCAACACACAAGATTTAACGTGGTTCGGTTTCCCTAATCCACGTGCAACAGGAAGAATTTTATTCACTTGTGATTGCTACAGATTACAAATACAAGTTGTGTATTTATAGGGAGAAACTAGGGTTACTGTCTAATTGGGCCTAACTCAAATCAAGCCTCCACAAAGCCCAACAATCTCCCACTTGGAGGCTTGATAAACTTCAAAC
>Ga0209700_105200_pt1 | contig 22287 bp, 9 predicted proteins | sample SiratroredBW_FD_187528 | JGI IMG/M metagenome (GOLD analysis project Ga0209700, IMG submission 187528) | Root nodule microbial communities of legume samples collected from California, USA - Siratro red BW (SPAdes) (version 2) | ecosystem: Host-associated > Plants > Roots > Nodule | place: USA... | reverse complement strand
TATATTATATATATATATATATATATATATATATATATATATATATATATATATAGTTTGGCTTTATATTTATGGAAGGCTGACACTAGGACAATAGAGGACTCTAAATTAGAGTTAGTGAAAAACACTAATAAAAGAAATTAATATTTTATAAAAATATTAAACATATTAAAATTAATTTTTTTAATTTAAAATTTAATGTTCACCATATGATATAATGCAAACAAAACAAAGGTATAGTAAGTGTATTAAATAATGAAATGGTAGTTTTTCTTAAGTGTTTGTGAAGGAAAAAAAAGAAAACTCAGGTGATGTAAGAATTAAAATGGCATAAACAAAGCAATGTTCTGGGTTCACTTGCAATAGATACCAAGAGAAAAAGGCTCACCATCCATAACATTCTCCTCTACCATACTGCTCTCATAATTATCCCATTAGCTCACGTGCTTTCCACTACTCATATGTAAAGATGTGCAGAGGTTGTTACGTGTTATTGCCTGGATTTGTCTCCAAATGGCCATCAGTTTGTTGTCATCCCCCTCTTTTTTTATTACTTGCATCATTACCCCTTCCTTTGAAAATGACCTTATCCTCAAGGGCAAATTGTGGATATTGAGTCTTCATGTCTTCATATGATTCCTACATTGCTTCTTCCTCAGACAATTGATTAAGACTTGTTCTTGCCATTTACCATTATTTTTTAATCACACGATGTCCAAGAACGATATGGGGATATAATCGACACCCTTTTTCATCAAGTGATAATGGTGTTGGGACATTTGCCTGGGCAGGGGTGTCCTCACATTTCTTCAAAACTGATATGTGAAAAACTGGGTGTATGTGAGCAGTGGAAGGTAGTTGTAACTTGTAAGCTACTTTGCCAATATGTTGAAGAATGGGAAACAGACCAAAATCCTTCATTGACAGTTTTTTATTCTTACGCAAAACAACTGAATGTTGGCGGTATGGTTGAAGTTTGACATAGACAAAGTCTCCCTCTTTAAATTCCAACTCTTTTCTTTTGTTGTCAGCTCTTATTTTCATTCTTGTTTAGGCACTACTCAAGTTGTTCTTCAATGTGTCCAGCAATGTATCCCGCTATTGTAATTGCTCCTGTAGCGCAGGTGTGTCAGAGGCATTAGCACTATAATGAATTGGTGGCGGTGGGTCACGTCTAAATATTTCCTTGTATGGTGTCATTCCAATTGTAGAATGGAAGGATGTGTTATAGTTGTGCCCAAGGTAGCAGTTTGAGCCAGTCTTTAGGATTCTCTTGAGTGTAACAACGAAGGTACATTTCAGGACAGCGATTCAAAACTTTTGTTTGGTCATCCGATTCAGGATGATAGGCAGAACTTCTTGCCAATCTAATTCCCTATCCCTTGCAACATTGTTCCCAAAACTTACTCGTAAAAATTTTGTCGTAATCGAAGGCAATTGATTGAGGATGACCATGAATACTCACCACTTATTTAATGAAAGCCTCTGCCACTTTAGGGGCAGTGAAATCTAGTGACAAGGGTATAAAATGAGCAATTTAGACAATCGATCAACAACTACTAAAATCACCGAATAACCATGCACCACTGGTAAGCCGTGATAAAGTCCATCGAAATATCCTGCCAAATTTAAGTTGGAATTGATAATGGTTGTAGAAGACCAGCCAGTGATAACATATAATACTTAGTTTGTTGATAAATTTGGCATGCTTTGATGCTTTAATTGATTTGGCCATATATTTCCAAAAGAACTGAGTTGTAATTCGAGCAAGTGTTTTCTAATAGCTACCATGTCCCCCAAAATTGAATGGAACTCCTGTAATATATTTTTTGTTTTATGAGAAAATTCAATTTGAGATAAAACCATGTATTGTAAATCAGTATTTGAGTGACCACCACAAAATGAAATGTTGAAACGACTTGATTATTAAAAATTAATTAGCAAAATTAACTTCAAACTATTAGATAAATAAAATAAAAATAATAAAATATATTAAAATAACACTAAAATGGAAATTTTATTTAAGAAATCAAATATTCTAACTACTTAGTTGTATACAACTTGATTTGATTATTTTAATGATAAAATATATTTGATTATTTTAATGATAAAATATATATTAAACGGTATGTTTCTAATTGATTAAATATTATAAAACATTATCAAGATTATATGTCTCTTGAATTATTTAAATTTTGTAGAAGACATTTGAAAAGGAAAAAACATGAGAAATAGTTAAAATCATCGTGGGTGCTCTTTATGCTTTCCATTTCCTTGAATATTTTCTTTATTTTCTTTTTTAATTTCTCTTACAAAACTTTTTTTTCTTATTTCTTATATTTATTCTAATTCGTTTTTATATTATTTTCTCTATTTTCTATAAATTTCTCAAGTTATCTACGTATCTTAGTTTTTGACATTTCACAATATAAATAAATAATATGATTAATAAAATTTATTTATGAATATCTTGATAAAAGTAAACTAAGAAGAAAAATTAAAAATTTTTCCTTTTTTATCGGTAAAAAAATAATAAATAAATAGAGAGTAAATTTGTTCCTCTATATATATAAATTAATTTGGTTGGTTTTTCTTGTTCCTTCCGTTTATTTAGTTGTTCCAAGGTTTGTCATGTTACTTGGATTGGTAAAAAATTACTTATATTCCACATAATTATTAAGAGTTGTAATTCATTTCAAGATTACGGTTGTGCTATGCACAAAAAATCAAGTACACCTATTAAATGATTGAGGTTTTATAAGAGATTACTAGTTATTCTGTCATTAACCTTTCTACTTTTTTTTATCATTTTTAGGTACCAATTTTAGATTCAATAAAGATCAAGAAATTAAAATTAAGATTTTTTTTATCAATAATCCTTTTTCCAAGTATACACAAAAACCTCTCTAGCGTACCTTTCAGCAGAGTCATATTCAACAATGCAGGCCCATATTCACATCCTAATCTATCAGTTTTATTGGTAATATATATATATATATATATATAAAAGTTTGGCTTAATATTTACGGAAGATGACTGACACTAGGACATTAGAGCACTCTAAGTTAGAGTTAGTGAAAAAAAAACAAATAAAAGAAATTACTATCTTATAAAAATATTAAAATTAATTCTTTTAATTTAAAAATTAATGTTCACAATACTTGTAACTATTTTTATTTTTATGTAAAAAATCAATTTGACATAAAACCATATACTGTAAATCAGGGTGTGAATGATCCACCACGTAATAAATGACTTTATTATTAAAAAGTAATTAACAAAATCTACTTCAAGGTATTAGATAAATAAAATAAAAATGATAAAATATATTAAAATAACACTAAAATGAAAATTGTATCTAACGTATCAAATATTCTAAACACTGAGTTGTATACAACTTGATTTGATTATTTTAATGATAAAATATATATTAAACGGTATATTTGTAATTAATTAAATAATATAAAACATTATCAAGATAATAGTAGTAAGAATTGTGACATTGAAGTTGTGTAGTCCAGTTGAAGTTGGTAGTTTGGAAATTAAGGACATTGAATATTTTAAGGAAGGTTGTTAGTTAAGTGAGAATGGAGGTATAATAGAGGTATAGGTTGTTGGGGGAGGGGATGTGAAGAGATATCCTCCATGTTAGGTATAGGTTGTTGGAGAGATATGGATGTGACTTTGATTCATAGGCACCACTATGCTTGGTGGTAAGACATTTGTAGGATCTTTGTGAAGGGTGATTTAGGTAATTAGTTTGATTGTAGGTGTTAGTGGATTTTAGGAGATGGACAGTGTGCTGAATTTTGGAAGGACAGGTGGGCGGGCAGTCAGATATTAAAGGATAAGTTTCCAAGATTATTTACGATATCTCAATGTGTAAGGGAGGTGAGTGCCCTTGCACAAAAGGGAAGTATTACAAGTGAAGGGTGTCCCAGGTGGTGTTTAGGCTAGCGGCAGGAGAGGTTCAAATAGGAAAAGCACGAGGAAGAACAACTGTTAGCAATGATCTCTAATGTCCGTTGGCGTACAGATGTTCAGGATAGTTTGGTTTGGGTTGGAGATGGTGATAGCCCACAAGAGTATTCAGTCAAATCTGGATAGGAGAATTCTGTGCAGACCTCAGAGGTCTTCAAGGTGTTGTGGAATCTTAAGATTTCTCCATCGTGGTATGTGTTTGGAGGTTATTGTTGGATAGACTCCCAACAAGATACAACTTAGCTAAGAGAGGTTTGCAGCTTACGGAGGTCTTCAAGGTGTTGTGGAATCTTAAGATTGTGGAATCTTAAGATTGCTCCATCGTGGTATGTGTTTGGAGGTTACTGTTGGATAGACTCCCAATAGGATACAACTTAGCTAAGAGAGGTTCGCAGCTTGCGGACACGTCCTGCCCATTATGTCATGAAAGCGGAGAGTCGGGACAACACTTGTTTGCCAAGTGTAAGGTGGCACAAAGTGTTTGGGATCAGTATGAAAAGTGGGTTAGTAATGTTACATTCAGACATGAGTCAATAACTATCCACTTTCAGAGTTTTTGCCTCATGAGGGACGAGCCATTTATATAGCTTGAAAAGGGATGTGGGCGGCTATTGTGATAGAGTTCTGGAATCATAAGAATAAGGTGATTTTCAAGATACTACAAAGATTTTTACTTTAGCTCAGCTTAAGGGTTGAAATTGGATTAAGTATAAATTTAAGAGAGTTACTTTTTCATATTTGGATTGACACTTTTCACCTCTTAGGTGTCTTGATTAATTGGAGTAGAACATGAGGTTGTGCATGAGAATCAAGGCAGGGATTGAAATCAAAGGTCAGTACAAGTTTTTGGTGTTACCTTGTTTTGCAGGAGCATTTACCTTGGAGTGTGGCTATAGTTGGAAGATTAGTGTTGTAACGGACCGGAAAACAAGGAGCCCAGGGGCACGACAGGACACTGGTACATAAAGGTGGTGTGTAGCTACGTGTAGTGAAGGAATTAGAGGGAGCATAAGTTCTTGTAGGAGTTAGACATTCACTGTTAGAACAAGCGGTTGAGACGAACCCAATAGTTGAGTTAAGCAAAGCAAAGAAATCATACAGAGTATACGAGTGTTGCCTAAGTCTTGGTTGGCCATTATCACTCCTTGTGGGGAGTTCATACTTGTAATAGTATAATAATTAGTATGAGCATGCTTGGGTTTTATTTTGAATTACTTAGCTATTTTGGGTGTATAAGACATGTTGTGATGTATAAGAATTGAAACACCATCGAGTGTTTTTTTCTATTTATTTTAATTTTTGTTGTAAAAAAAAATAAGAATTGTGACGTGAATGTAAAAAAGAATTAAAAAGATTGTCTGCAAATATTAAAAATGGTTCAGCTAAATTTTTAAGAATTGTTTTCAATTCAGTTTAGGTTTTTTTCTTTCCAAACTAAATTATGAATTATCCAGGTTTATAAGTAACAATGAGACTAATTAAGACGAAGCACACAAAAAGACATTGTATACATGTTAGTTTTTCAAACGTATATAAAACTTAAAAGAGAATTAAATGACAGAGTTTCAGTGAATAGATGGTGATGATTAAAGAGGGTTGTGTAACCTAGACAAATAAATTATTCTGTAAATAAAGTCACTCATCTACTGTGATACTGAGTCATGCAAATCTAACAAGAACTGGAATGGACAAAAATCTATTCAATTTTCATTTTGTAACAGTCATGTATGGAATTGAAAATCATTATTTTCATTAAATCATAATAGTTCAATGGAATACAAAAGGATTACTCTTCTATAATCAATACTCCCCTTAACCACTATATATACATGGTGTCTTGTAAATCCTTCCATCTAAGTTGCAATCAACTCACAACATGGCCACTCATTCTTGCATTTTCTTTTTCTTCTTCTTCTTCACATTCTCAACCACTTGCCTTTATGCTAGGTCTCTCACTGAGCCACTCAAAGGAGGTTTCAGTGTGGAACTGATTCACAGAGACTCCCCAAAATCTCCATTATACAACCCCACCAAAACCCTTTTTCAGAAACTCAACAACTCTTTCCACCGTTCTTTGGATCGTGTTAAGCACTTCTACCCAAAACCAAAAGCTACCCAAAACACACCACAGTCTGTGATAATCTCCAACCAAGGAGAGTACCTTGTGAAGTACTCCATTGGAACACCACCATTTGAAGTGATGGGCATTGCTGACACTGGCAGTGACCTCATTTGGTCACAGTGCAAGCCTTGTGAACAGTGTTATAAACAAACCAGTCCATTGTTTGACCCTTCCAAATCCAAAACTTACAAACCCGTCTCTTGCTATTCCAGGGTGTGTCAATCTGTAGGTCAAACTTATTGCTCCTCTGATGCTGATCCCAATTGCCAGTATACCGTCTCATACGGTGATGGATCTCATTCACAAGGAAATCTTGCCTTTGACACACTCTCTTTAGGTTCTACTACAGGTCAGAAATGTACCCTTTTAGGTCATTTGCATGTTGTGTTATGCCAAGGCTCATAAGGGTCTAATTGACTAAGAGAAATTCTTTTAGGGTCATTTGCATGTTGTGTTTTGCATGTTGTCTTTTTATTTGTAGATTATTGTCTTGATGTTCATATTTTAATTGTTTTTTGTGTTTGACATTTCTTATTAGATTCCTCGGTTGCATTTCCTAATATTCCCATTGGCTGTGGTGTGAACAATGCTGGTACATTTGACTCTAAAGGGTCTGGCATAGTTGGGCTAGGAGGTGGTCGTGTCTCACTTGTCTCCCAGATAGGTCCTAAAATTGATTTCAAATTCTCCTATTGTTTGGTGCCAATGTTTGATTCCAAAAGCACCAGTAAATTAAATTTTGGAGAAAATGCTGTGGTGGAAGGCCCTGGAAAAGTTTCTACACCAATTATACGTGGTGAAGTTGATACTTTCTATTACCTTAAATTGGAGGGAATGAGTGTTGGGTCCAAAAGGATTGACTTTGTGGGTGATTCAACTTCAAATGATGAAGAGGGTAACATTATAATCGACTCAGGAACCACTCTGACCATTTTGCCAGAAAAATTTTACGCCAAATTGGAGTCAGAAGTGGCTGCTAACATCAATCTAGAACGTGTTAATATCACAGACCAAATTCTAAGCCTTTGCTACAATTCTGGTGGGCACAATGCAGTTGAGGCTCCATCTATTGTTGCACATTTTAGTGGTGCTGATGTTGTTTTGAATTCTTTGAACACCTTTGTGAGTGTCTCTGATGATGTATTGTGCTTTGCTTTTGCCCCAGCGGCAACTGGTTCCATCTTTGGTAACTTGGCACAGATGAACTATTTAGTTGGATATGATTTGCTTAGGAAAACTGTGTCCTTTAAGCCCACTGATTGCACTAAGTTGTAATGTGTCACTTGTTCAGAGAAACAATGATGTTGAATAAATAAAACAGCTTGATCAACTCTATATATTGTGATGTTTTCCATTGAATTTACTATTTTAATTTGATGTTGTGCATGGGAAATTTATTTTGTTCATGATTTCAAACTGAAATATGTAGTGTTCCAATTAATTTTTCACTGATAGAAAATTAGCTGTATTACTGTTTGAAGAATATTGCAGACGTCAGTCATCATCTATATGATTAACATAAAATTAATGTTTTAAGAGTCAAATAAGACTTTTGTTCAATAACCTCAACGACCAAAATGGGTAAAAAAAAAAAAAAAATACTTTTTTATTACATTTTTAGTATAATTTTTTTTCATTAACTATTGGAATACGTAAAAAACTTTTTTTTACGTTTATCAAATATAACGTATAATTAACTTTATTTACATTTTTTAAGGTATTTTATCAAATATGACTTTTCATATTTGAACTTATTTCTTAAAACGTAATAAAGTTGAAAAGAAATAAATTTAGATTTAATGCGGTTATAAATACTTTTTATTTGGCTATATAATCTGATTATATACGAATAATATTTTAAAGGAAATAAAAAATAAAAACTAAAAAATATATATATTTGTGAAATTATTTTGTAAGGAAAATGTTTGTCACAAAATATTGAAAAATTTGATATAAAATTGTTTTTGTAATGAAATTAAAAGATGTCACAAATTTCTCCTCACAAATTTATTGTGATGGACAATATGAATCTATCATAATAATGTTAAACATATTATCATAAAATGAATAAGAATTATATAATAATAACAATAATAATAATTCATCAAACGATTATTTGATTATTTGATTGAATATATAGTGGCTTTTCAAGTGATTATTATTTAGATAAAGAAAAAAGGTTTGAAACAAGATAGAAGAAATAAGGAAAAAAAATTTAAGTGTATCAAATAAAAAAGTTAATTTTAGTTAATACAAGATTATACATATTTAAGTGAGAGTGTAAGTTTTGTTAGAACAAAAATTTATCACTTAAGCAAATAAAATTTATCACTTAAGCAAATAGGAAAAGTCATGTTGTGTGTGATGAATATTTTGATGGTTTTTATTAAATGTGGTATTTATTAAGCTTTAAGCAAGTGGGTATTGTTGCTTAAGCAAACAAGTAAAAGAATCACATCCTAATAATCAATATTTGAAGAAAACAAACTACTAATAAATATTAAAATGAAATATGTTACAATCTTAAAAAAAAGTCTTATATGCATTTGAATTGTTCTTAATGTGATAAAATTATTAATAATAAATACAATCATAATAATATTAAAAGTAAATAATATAAAATGAACTATTTGTTATTAGATTTGTCCGGTTGCAAAAAGGTAACATTTGATTCACATTAAAAAGAAAAAAAAGTATCGATGAATGAATAGTTGAGTGAAAAATGTAATCTAAATTTTTTCTATAAACAAATTTGACTTTTCTTTTTCAATAACTAATATATCTTTTAAGCTTTTAATTAGATTCAAGATTGTTTCATCTATTCAATTTCATCCTATGTGAAAGAATTTAAAGAATTTAAAAAAGAAAAGACTAAATTTTTGTCTTTTGATCTTAAGTTATAAACTTGTCATATTTTCTTGATTCCTCCAATAATGACATAAAAGATGTTTATCAAAGAAAACGAGTTATTATATCTGGAAAATACTAAAATATCAAATATAAAAATTATATAATAAAATGTTTTGAATTCTTTCTCATATTGGATCATCATCTCATGGCTATTGAAAAGTACTAAAAACTTAAAATCTTGAAAGTAAAAGATCTCTAAAGATCTTTGAAAACACTTATTTTTAATGATTGAAAGAAATTTAAGGAGATGAATTGATAAAGTGGTTATAACTTAAAAAAAGATGGAATTTTGCAAAATAATTTAAAATTATTAATTTTGTATGTATACAAGTAGTTAACTATCTTTATGTCTATAAATGATGTAATATTGTTAGAATTAAGGTCAACTTTAAGGTGATCTTATCAATTGAACTTTTAATAAAAATTTGTAGATTTTAAACATTCAATACGTTATTATATCCTTGAATTAGATTTGTATTCAACAAATATATATATGCTTTAGATCAATAAATACTAAAGTCCATTTTTATTTCTTTAAGCGAGACTGTATTAATACAGAGACAATCCAAGAATTCTATGTGGTGTTTAATCATGCTGATTAAGTAAATACACTAACTTTCATATTTATATATACACTAGAAAAAGAAGGAAGATTACACCAAGAATCAAAATCTTACAGTACCTTGTGACAACTCTCAGAGGAATACCTTGATCACCATGATCCAAAACAAATTACATAAAAAATTTTAAAAAAAAAAAATCACCTATAAAATTTACACCACAAAATGAAAAGAAACGATATACAAGGCGGTTCTGATCTTAAAACCCATTGATTTTGTAACTCTACCCAGGAAGTTTTTTTCCTCGATTATAGAGTTCATCTCTAGTAATTGAAATGATTTCAAAATTAATTAATTAACTTTAGAGATAAATCTTATATAAAGTTGTCAATTTTAATAAATTAAATTCTTTTTAATATATTAAAAGTGAAGGCTGTGTCTTGTTCAAACCTTTTAATCTCTATTAAAGCATATTTTTAATAGATAAAAATTCCTAAAGTAAGAATTTAAGTGATTTTAATTAATTAAAAACTCAATTTAGCCAATTAAACGGTAAAGCTTGTAGTTGAATAATGTTTTAGCTAATCTTAATGGATTAAAAGTTTTTTTTTTAATTAATTAAAATAGTGAGTTTGCGATACGCAATGTTTAAGTGTTTTCAATGGATTAAACTAAAAATTTAACAAATTAAAATTATTTAAAATATATTTAATTCAATAAAACATGACTTAGCATTTCAAATTAACCTAAAAGTCTACAAATGAAATTACCACTTAATCAAAATAGGACCAAGGTTAGGCAACCATTTACACCATAGAAAAGTACAAAGAAATTTAATCAAAATATCAAAGTCCTCATCACTTCCATGTATTTGAGAGCATTAAATCCATACGTGCAAAGCTTGCTTGAAATTTCAATCTTATTAAGTATAAATAATTGATGGTTGACATTGTTAGAGAGTGATTAACTCTATATCGTATATGCAGTTAACTAGTGTTTTCTCATATACAACATCATATGTGTGTTATGTATAAATATATATATTATCCCGTGTATAAAACATAATAAGTAATTATGTAAAATATATATATATTTTCCCATTCAATCCTTACAATTATCTCTAACATTATCTCTAAAATAATTTTCACTTACTATTTACCTGTAAAACTTGATTGAAACTTCTATCTCAATAAGTATGACTAATTGATGGTTAACATGGTTAGAGAGAGTGATCAACTCTATTGTGCATTTAGTTATTAGTGTTTTCTTACATGCAACATTATATGTGTATTACGTATAAATACATGTTATCACTTATATAAAACATAATGAATATCTTTAGAAATCTTCTTAACCAAACATTTGAACCGAAACTCCAATATTTTATTTTCTCCTCCTTTCTTCCTTTTTTCCGGTTATCTCTCTTTTTGTATTTTTCTTTCTCTCTAGTTATATATGTATATCTATCAATCTATATTTCACATGCTCTCCCTGTGTCTTAGTTCTCTTCGTATAGTATGTTTTTTACTTCTCTCTTATTTTTTTCTACTAGAATCCTTTCAGTCTTGAAATGATCTATCAACTCAAGTAAGATTGAACCTAAAAATTCTTCAAAGACTCTCTATGTTGCTCTTGGCCAAAGTTAAAAACAAGAGAGACAAAGTATAAATGAAAAAGAAAATGAATTAAGAGAAGAAGATGAAGAACATATCATCTTAGAAACATAAAGGATAAAAGTAATGTTAATTCATCACTTAAATAAAGTCTTCACGATAAGAACCTAAAGTAAAGAGTACCAAGTTTTCTAAACATCAAAATCTCACAAACATTCTTTATTTCATTTAATTTTAGTATGGCTTGTTCAAAGGAAGAATTTTTTTCCTTATAGCATAGAGAAAGGTTGCAAGAAGTATCCGAAGAGAAGTTAAATAAAGTAAAACAAACTAAAGAAATGAAAATGTATCTTCCCCTAGCTTAGCTTAACAGTGCATAATGAGGATGAGGGAAAGCAAGATCTCCCTTATTAATAAGGTGATTAGGTTCCTAAATTTGCTTTAGCACCTAGGTAGTCATGTAATTTCATGCATTTAATCATTTCAAGAATATTCCTCAGACATGTAAAAGAAATTTCTACATTTTACAATATATTGTGCTTTCTAATTTCTTTTTCAAGCTCCTTTAGCCTTTTCCGGGTCATCTTTCTATCCAAAGACTTATTTATTATTGCTTTCTATTTTTCTTTTGCCATTTTTTTATTAACGACTCCTTAGAGTGTCTCTTCTCCTTCCAGCTACCTTTACGTCCTATTCATTTATAATCCCATAATTTTCTTCATCTACACCTTCATGTTTTCCTTCGTTCTATTTTTTTGACATAAATGAGGCAGTGACCCAATTAAAATATTAATTCTTAAGTACATAAAAAGGGTGTTTTTTAACATTTTCCATTTCCTTTTACCCCTAGTTTGAGTTAGAACAGGGACCGAATTGACGAAGCAACTTGGACTGCTCTTTTCTTTTTTGCACAACTCAACAAACACCACCATATGCTAGGATTATGGGGAGTTGGAAAAGGGCAGAGATAGGATTATACAAGCTTAAGAAGTAAACAGAGTTAAAATACTCGGATTTCTTTTTTGCTTTTGTAAGCTTTGTTTTCGCCGCTCAGAGTGTAAAGGGTGAAATAAAAATACCCCTTTGAAAAATGTCATATTTGGCAAATTAAACAAAAATTCTAGCATTTGGTTCCCAAAATTCATTCTGTGTTCCTAATCCCAAGTCTTCTTTTTCTTTTCTCTATCCTCCAAGTAGATGACTCTCCCTTATTTGGCAAGCTATGTATGTCCATCCCTGATTGATAACTTAAAGCATTATGTTATACTAGCTTTTGATTTTTTCTTCTCGAAAGCTTATAGAGAAATACTTTATAAGCATGTCCTTAGACCCCACCAACCACTAAGCAATTAAGTTCAAAAACTATAACTATAATTTATCCATGTAGTAGAAATACGAGTCTCTAATGGTTTAGAATACGTCAACGTAGCATTTGTGCAGTGTAACACTCATTCAAATTTGTAGCACAAAGTTTCAATCAGACCCTAGCCATATAACAATAAACACATAGTAATGCAACAATCTTGCAAAATGGACATGAATACCGTCACCCGAGAATGGTTTTAGTCCAAAGAAACACGTGCCATTTCGAAGCATGATCCACACAAAAACAATAAAAGAAAACAAACTGAATGGCATCAATTTAACATACAGGATATATAATAGTTTGCATTCATTTTACTTCTCGGTGTACACCAAAAAAGTCTCGGTGCAATCTCACAGTATAGATCCTTTAGAACTTTTCCCACAGTTAAAAACCAGCCCAACCAGCTGGTTGAGAAGTTGGTTTGCTCTCAAAGGCCTTTGCCTCACCAAAACCCTGAGATTTACCTCCGGCACTGCTAGGTCTTTGCATCTGTGAGCTGCCAGTAGGTACAGCACTGAAGCTATCAGTTCCAAAACCCCATGAATCAAAATTTGTAGCTAGTGGAACAGCTTGCTTGTTCTGCCGCCCATTATTTGTCCTCACTGATTTGGTACTATTTTCTGCTGAAAGGGACTTTTGTTGTTGGGGTTCCTCAGGAAAAGCTTGCCATGACTTAGGTTCTGAACTGGGAGTTTTCCATTCAGTTCTATCCTGCTGTCACAATGTAAAACATATAAGCATATACCAATAACACAATCTAAAACAAAATCGGCAAGAAAAATTATTTGAGAGGAAAACAACAAATGTTTGTTATTACCATAGGTGCAGATGATGTGACTGCAGGAGAGGTCTTCAAACCCTCTCTACTTGGTGAAGGAGTCCGAGCTGCCAGTGCTTGCTTGAGATCCTGCAATTCTTGCCTTTGGGATCGGCAGATAGCAGAAAGCTTTTCAAACTTGGATGTTATTTCCGCTTTTTCCACGTTAGCTTCCTTCAGCTGCTCTTTGAGTTTCTCCACTTCAGCCTCTAATGCTTGTTCCCTTTCGGATTTGTTATTAAGTCCAGTGTGGAGCTTAGTGGTATCGAATTCAGCAACAAAAGTGTTAAAAGCCTGATTTTGAAAGTTAGCTGTATTCTCCATACGATCTTTATCTTGGAATAAGTTTATTTCAAAATCCTTTGAGGGTGTGGTATCAGGCTTCTGTAATTTCCCATGTGTACTGCTTTTCGCAGTGTTAATTTGTGCATTAACCACTTTGCTAGTACTAACATTTTTGGCTAATTGTTCATTTTCAGGACGAAGTCTATCATGTTTCAATGACATATGGTGGCTAGATGGTTCTTCATCAAAAATTGGTTTGTTCTTGTCCTCAGTGACAAGTGATTCCTTTGCGTGCTGACTGGACCAGAAAGCACCGAGCTGCCCCCCACTGGCCCCTCCCTTAGAAGCAAGGGATGGCTGTGGTGTAGTTTTGGGTTCTCCAGATGAAGGTGGAGGAGGTGGGTTCCTACGAGGCATTGGAGGTGATCTGTTCGAGGGCACTGACACACCTGCAAAAATTTAGTAACAAATCAGTTTTCTGAATAAATATTGAGGGGGAAATTGTAGGTACAACTCCAATCTTCTACAAAGAGATTATGGCTCCTAATTCATCAAGGGTAACATTATTATGACCTTCATGATTGTTGGGCGAGGGTGATTCGGGTGGTCTGTCAGGTAATGACTTCTGTAGATTAATGGGCAGTTGCTCGTTAACACGAAACCAGACCTGCCACCATGGTAGAACATCCAAAGTCAGCAATTGATTGCCCTAATTCTAGTACCTATGAATGCTATTGATGGATGATCTATGACCAACCTAAACTGATGGAGATGAATGGCCAATCAAGCAAAGCGCTTGCCTGCGTGATATCTGGTCTGTCATCTGGTCTAGCTTGGAGCATGTCTCTTATCAAGTCCGTGATAGATGAACTGTATTTTGGTAAATCAGGAATACGGTAGTTTCCATTTAAGACTTGGAGCTTTGATTCCCCATCAAATGCACTTTTGAAGTAGCATATGCGAAAAAGAAGACATCCAAGAGCCTAAATATTCAACCAGAAGTATGATTACCCAATTAGCATAAAATGATTTGGCAAATATTATACTGAAAGACATGAGTTTTAGGCATGCATGACTTACCCAAATGTCTACCTTCTCATTAATGACCTCTCTCAGGAACAGATCCCACATCTAAAATGCACAAAAGAAAATGAACTTTTGTATCACGCTTGACAATAGATATTTTGGTACAACAGAAAATAAAACATTTGCGTATCACACATGACAACACGTGCAAACCTCCACCTAACCATTAGCAGTGTTGTCCAGGGAAATGAGTACAAACTTAATCCCAAAAAGAACCAAGATCAAACCTGTCTAGTATCCACCACCCATGACTTGGCATAGGCGGTGGTGCTTTCACCACAACCTTCAGTTGTACCCTAATTTTATCTAGTGAAGACCAATCTCAACTTACCTCAGGAGCCCTGTAGGCTGGAGTTGTGTACTTCCTGATATTGTCTTCCTCAATCCCCATTTCTTCTGGCTTTTCAAATCGTTTGTGATTAGTGGAAGTGCTTCCAAAATCACATAACTTCCATGAGCCATCTGAACTTAATAAAAGATTCTCCGCTTTCAAGTCTCTAGGAAACACAAAGGAAAATAAAAAGCAGATTATTAATATAAAAAAAAATGCACCACGTATGCTAGCATTCAATTTGCCAAACTTTATCAATGATGTCATGAACAAGAAGATAAAAGTCAGTATCACGAAATAGAATGGTTGAAATAAACATATTCATCACATGTGAATAAATTACGAACTTAATAAAACAGAACATAAAGACAGAGGATTTGTGTCTAAATATGTAAAAATCATTTCATTGTCAGTAAACATATCCTGTCATGAAGCATCGGGCCATGGGCATACTATCTAGCACTTACAAATGAGAAACAAATTAGCAAACAATGATGCTGAGGAAGTTACTCATGGGAGAGACAAACAACATCCGAGTTTCGTAATGGACCAAATTTTAGAAAAAAAAAAAAACACATACGAAATTTAGAAAATAAAAAACAGAAAGCTTTACATGTTTCAAATGATTGAACGCAAAAACATTTAAACAATTTAGAAGAATATAAAGAGAAACATCACAAATTGTGACACTCATTTGTTTACCGGTGTGCAATAGGTGGGGACAGGCAGTGCATAGCAAAAACTGCATTACAGACATCCCTGAAGATCAAAAGAACCTGTTGCTCATCAAAATAACCAGCTCCACGGCTCTCCAGGACATTGACCAGAGACCTCTCACAAAATTCCATCACAAGGAATGCCTCCTTTGTCCTACCCATATCAAATATAGAATGTGCATGAAGTGTGACAACATTGGGATGTCCCACCAGCATCTTCATCACAGATATCTCCTTCTTTACCAATCCAAGTGATTCTTCATCATTGCATATCATGTGCTTCAAAGCATATTGCTTTGACATATGTACAGCATCACGAGCTACGTAGACACAAGAGAACCCTCCTTCCGCAATGGCCTTAACAATGTTTATTTTAAGATTGCCAACATCAACAGTGCGGCCTTCAAGACCAGTCTGCTCTTTGTGGCCGAATGGCTTAAATCTCCACATATTTTAGGCAAAATAGAAAGGATGCTGCATATGCAACTTATAACAATAAGCAATAACTTCCACAGTTGAAAGTTATAAAGAAAGCAAAACAGAACAGGATGCTGCATATACATATGATAAAGTTTATATTCCTTGACTTTATCCTCCATATTAACTGATCTACCTCACTCATACTCAAAAAAGAGAGAAGGAAATATAACAAAACTAACAACGATTGATCCCTAAATAAGAAAAGAAAAAACTAGACTTACGCAAAAACGCTTTCATAACAATAGCAAATCAAAACGCAACTTGCAAGCACTCTTAAATACGGTAAAACTAATATGGTTAATGAGGGTTACATGGATTAACAAAAATCAAAGAGCTTTCGTAGATCATCATAATACACTTGCAAAAGGGAATTAACATCTAATAATTGTCGCACCCAGATAAAACTTATCTACCTTAATAAAGCAGTTAAGAAAATATAATTGTTAAACTAAATAACCACACACCATAAGATCCAACAAGCAATAACGCTAGGTCATCATTAAATATTCAATCACCACCTCGTATCCATAAGATCCAATCCAATAATAACAAAATGGTAATCAACACAAGACCTAACAAGAAAAGCAAACATTACAAATAAAACATAAAACACAAAAGCACAATCTTAACCTCACCTACAACTCTTCCGCTTTATTGCTCCCGGCGAATGAGATCCTTCAATCCGAAATTCAACTCAAATCGAATAGACCACGCCCTCGATCTGCATCCAACTCAAACACCATTGAAGATCACATAACTCAAATCCCAAAAAGAATCACAAGTACCCAGAATTTCAAATTCATGAAAACAACAAACTTTGAGAAACTCACTATCAAATCTTGGGATTGTACCTGTTCACACCAGATTGAGGGATCGAAGAGTTTGTCGGGAATTCGAATCGAATCTAACAATCCGCCATTAACTCAAAGGATTGAGCTTTGGCTTCGGCTGCTAACGTTGCTTCTTCAGATTTGGCCAACTGAAAATGAAAAGCAATCTGTGAAGGATATTTATATATAGGAGGCGAATGAGAAAGGTTGAATGAGAAGATCTGCACCGTGAAAATTAGGAGATTGTGGGACCTCAAATTCAACGGTGGAAGATGAGGTTATACGATGAGCTCATCGCAGAGAACAAAAAATTCCTTTCGTTTCTGTTTGGGTGAGAGTTGACGTGGGGTACACGCGATTGTGACTTTACTTCTATCATATCAGAGATGCAGATCCAAAAGGTTTTAATCTAAAACAGATAAATATTGTTTTTACATTATACCAACGACTTGAAAATATGATAATTAAAAATATAATTATTAAAAACATAAATATAAATCCTAGACTCTAATAAATTTAAAATAATAAATGTAAAATAGATGTAAAAGTTTATGAAATGACAGAATACCATGATCGATTAAAATATTAATAGTACTTTTACTAACACATTTTTATAATATTTTTTATTAATTTTGATAAATTTTACTTTTTATTTAATTGTTACTGCTTTAGATTTTTCATTTTTAACATATTTTGATTAATTATTAAATAGAGTTAATGACCAACATGATGGGTTTGTACTAATTTAATGTTTGAAAGAATGAAGAATCTAATTTAATTTGAAGGTGTAAAAATTTCAGATTAGTTTTAAATGTTACAGTTTAATGATAAAATAATAATGCCTGATTTAGAGGTCAAATTGGTCTTTAAAAGTAAATGTTAAAATACACTCAAAAGTAATCTAAAAGTGCTAAAAAAATTATTTATCTATTCATTCATTCATTTCCCCTTCCACAAGTAAATTCATCTATTAAAAAATTATAAAGTAATGGATCTTATCAAAATAAATCAAATGTATCCGCTTTATTTATAAATGATCAATAATTCACCTATTATTTATCTTAAATCTACTCTCTATACTTAACAATCAAGATCAATCTAACCAAATTTTTCATAATTAAATTTTCTTAAGTTGACATCATGAAAACTTCCCAAAAATAGATTTTTAAATTTTTTTTGTTTTTGAAAACTTTTTTAAAAATATTTTAATGGATGGATTATATCATAAAGAATTTGCTAATAAATGGATTTGAATTTTTTTTTATTGTGGATAAGATTTTTTATTAAATGATTAACCTATCAAAATAGAGCAATAGACTTTTTTTTATCTAATTTATCATAACCTAATATAACATTTACTCCATTCATCCACGCTGCCATCCCTAACAAAAAATTAAAATATAATTTTATTCCATTACTTTTTACAGATTTATAAACTAAAATAAATATTTTTTTATTTTTAAAAGACTAAATTAAGAATGTGTTTGACAAATTTAAAGATCGAATTGGTATTTATTTTATTAATTATATATTAAAAATAGACTTAATCACTCTTTGCCTCATTATTTATTTATTTTACTATTTATTAATGGTAAAATCATTAATAATATTAACAATTTTAGTTTCCATTTAATGTAATTTATAACAAATCAAGTCAATTTTTTAACAAAAGTTACATTGTTTTATTTTTAAATATATAGGAATTGAATTATTCAATCAAATAGAATAAAATAAATAAAAGGAAAAGATAATTAACCTAATCAAGTATTTTAAAATGGGTAGTTGCTTATTATTTTTATTTTAAGATTTATATATTAAATAATTTGTTGTTCTCTCTCACACATTCAGATCTATTATATGTATAGTACATTTTAATTATACTATAAATATACAATTATTTTCTACACAATATAATTTTTTGTTTTTTTAATCAATTAAATGTTAATGATTATTTTATTTTTCAAAAGTTTATTAAAATGAGATATTTTATTGTTAAGATATTTATAATTTTGTTTGTTAAAATGAAATATTTATAACTTTTAATTTGTTAACACTTCTTTTATTACACTTATTAAGAAATGTTAGTGTGGGACAGAGAAAAAAATTATATAATAATAAATTTTAAAATAAAAGTAATGAAAACATTTTTATATTATAAAAATTTGTTAAATATAAGAAACAATTATTTTTAAAATGTATTAATAACACTTCCACCTCCTTTAATGTTTTCGTGTATGTGAGAATCGGTAAAAGGATTTTTACCCTCTTGGTTATGAGAGAACGTGGTGGGATGTCACAACAAGCAAGTGCAATTTCGCACCAAATGATTTTTTATTATTTTGACAAAAACATACGTGTTTCTCATTTTTAAATTTCCAAAAATGTTGGTAGTTGGAATTTGTTTTTTCTGCAGAAGTACCTCGTGAGTGTTTAATATGATCACTAAATTATTTTTCTATTCATACAACTAAAGAATAAGTTAATTATTAGAATTTAAAAATTAATAAAATTAATTGAAATAAAATGTAGTTTTTTGGAACCTAAATAATGATTTAAAAATTAATAAAAATAATTTAAATGAAATTTAGTTTTTGGAACCTAAAGCGTAAAAGGGTTTTTTTAAGACAAATGGTGTAATTTTTACTAAAAATTATTAAAATAGGTACATTTTAAAAAAATTATGTATGTGAGTAAGACGTGTCATATATTATTAAGAAAAAATTGTATATGCAGGATACGATCTTACTGTTATGGAAGTGAAGTTTTGTTTTGGTGAGACAAGATAACTTATGTTTTAATGAATTATTTTTAATTTAATTTCAATATTTTTCTTAAATGAATTGTCTCATCCATCAATTTAAATATAGTCATGATCAGTGGCGGTTACAAGTCTAAAGCAAATTAAAAAAAAATAAACTTTTTTAAATTAATAAAATAATTAATTTTGAATTTTTTTATGTAAAATTATCTATTAAATTATTATATTAATTTTATTTAAAATATTGATACAAAATTATCTATTAAATTATTATAATTAATTTTATTTAAAATATTTTTTTAATAGACAATAAAACTAATCTGTTTAATTTTTATTGAGATATTGTTGATCTTAAATAAGTATATAAAAGGAGATTAAGGTAAAAAGATAAAACCTGATTGTATTATTTGAAAAAGAAAAAAAAATTAAGATCAATCCATCAATTTGATAGAACAAATAAAGAAATGAGATAAGTGGAAGACTTAGAGAATGAAAAGATATTTAAAGGAATGATGTTAATAAAATAGTAGAAAGAGATAGAAAATCAGAAAGTTTTAATACTTAAGATTCCTTGATTGTTTAATTTTTTAAAAAAAAATATTATTAATTTATCATAAGAAAGTTCCAAAAGATATTATTCATTAAATAAATAGTATCAATATAAATTTAAAGTCATTAAAAAATATTGACGAAAACTTAAATTCAGTTAAGATATTTTAATTTTTTAATTAAAATTTTTTTAGTTTAATTTTTAAATTAAATATTTTTTTAATTTTATAATAATATATTAGTGTTAAATTTTGTTGAGGCCTTAAAAGTCTTGAGACGTAAAACGGTTGTTTTATCTGCTTAGACCTTGAGCTAGCCCTGATCGTGATTAAAGTTGTGTCATATTGACACACTTTATTTGAAAAAAAAAAAACTTGATTAATATTAACACTCTCTTTGTATCGAAGTTGTGTCAAAATGATATAACTTTATTTTCACAATTATATTTATGCATGTATGACTTATTCATAATGAAATTATATCATGCTAGTACAACTTACTCTTATACACAAATTTTTAAAAATTTGATTATTTAATAATTTTTTGCCAAAATTTTACCATTTCAATTAAGAATCCCATATAAAAGAGTCGTACCTAAATTTAAAACGTATACACAAAATTTGATTATTTAGTAATTTTTGTTGTTGAAATGTTTAGATTTTTCCACAACATTGCACAATATATAAATAAATAGATTATTGAATTTAAATAATATTTATTTTCTTAAAATTTAAAAAAGTTAAAAATCTTAAATTAAACAAAAATGAGTAAGATAAACAATATATAAATAAAAAAATTAAATTTATTATCTCAAAATTTTGCACCAAATATATTTGTATGTTCCACGTGTGTGATTTGTTTAACATATATTTATGTTGATATCACGAGTTATTAAAGATGTCATAACAGTGACTTTAATTGACAAGTGAGCCTATTTCCAACATAAGTTGTGAACAGTGATTGGTTCCACCTATGCAGCTTTTCTTTGTAACAGATTCCTAATTTTCTAAAATTGATTAAAAATAATTATAAATTTATTTTTTATCTAATTTTTTTTAATGGTAACTTCATTTAGTGTATATTTAATACTAGAGTCATTACATTACATAAAATTATCATAGATTTTGAAGTTTAAAAATTTAGGATAAAAAAACTTTAAATAATAACTTTTGATATAGAGTTTGAATTGAGATATGTTAAAAATGAAAGTTGCTAGAAATGAGATAAGGAATGCAATGGATAAGAGGTTGGGATATTTTAAATTGGTGAAAGAGTTAATGGTTTGTAGAATGTGATTCCACTTAAAATCATTATCACAAAGGTCCAGATGTTTAATATATTGTCATTAAGTAAGATTGATTACACATCTCAAATATTATGCATCAAGACAACCAAGATCAAGTATATGTACATGATCAGTTTGATGGTTGCATTGAATGTCTTTCCAATTATAGCAATATGTATTATTTTCATGGTCACTTCATGTAAACAATTTAACATAGTCATCTGTGAGACTTTGTTTGAAGTTGAGGAGTGTTTGTCTGTCCTTCTCGATGCACTTTGCACCATCACTACATTTTGAATCCGAAGCAAATCCTAAGGCATGTAATAAAAGTTAATTATAATCCTAAGACATTTTGAAAGAGAGAATTATAATCTAAGGTTTTTGAAAGCGTATTAGGCTGAGTTCAAGAGGGGGGTGAATTGAACTTTGAAAACTTTTTTGTCTTTTTGAAACAGTGAAAACAATTTTCACAAACTGAAAAGATTTAACGAATCTCAATGATGGAAAATATAATGTTCAGCGAAAATAAACTGACTTCAATTTCGAATGAATTGATTTATTTCAATATCAGAGAAGGCAGTCTATACAGGCTTATCAG
>Ga0209700_105197_pt1 | contig 22295 bp, 11 predicted proteins | sample SiratroredBW_FD_187528 | JGI IMG/M metagenome (GOLD analysis project Ga0209700, IMG submission 187528) | Root nodule microbial communities of legume samples collected from California, USA - Siratro red BW (SPAdes) (version 2) | ecosystem: Host-associated > Plants > Roots > Nodule | place: USA... | reverse complement strand
TATATATATATATATATATATATATATATATATATATATATATATATATATATATATATATATATATATATATATATATATGGTGTTCACATCAACTTCACCGGTATAGTTCAATTCAAAACCTAATAGTTCGAGTCTTTGAGGTAGGTTTGTTTAGGTTGAAATAATTTTTTATTCTTATTATTATTAAATAAATAAAGAAATTATTTCCATGTAATTTAAAATTATTATAAGACTAATATTTTAAAATAGAATGTAAAATTTTGTAAATATAATTTATCCAGAAGAAATTTCAATCTATGAATTTTGAGAAAAGGTTATTTAATTAATAATTCTTGAATGGTGTAACGATTTATTTTAAGATATTATCATTATTATTAATGAGGTTCTTTTAATGAATGCATTTATTTGTGAATTAATAAACAGTTTTTTTTATCAAAAACTATGGCTAGCTTGCATTAATCACTTTAAATATCATATTTCTCTATACAAAAAACACTTACAAATTTTCACTTCATCTCTTTGTAAGGAATATGTTAAAATTAGCATATAGTACTTTTTACTAATCTCTTCAACAATTGCATATAAAGTGTTTGTATAAATGTTTATATATTCTCCGTCCACAAACCTTTCTGGCACTGATCCACCCTGCCTTCTGCCTAGAAAATTTCACTGCCATTATTTTTTCTCGTGTGATTGGTCTTTGCCACGTTGTTCTCAGAGGGTTGAAAACACTCACTCTTGAGAGTGGTTGAAATGTGAAATCACATTAAGCCAGATGTGAAGTCATTTTCATGGTGTGGCTGATGATGAAGCAGTGTTCAAAGGGACATAAATTTCACTTTGCAAATAATGCAAATCTGAGAATGTTGACAAGAGAAGAAGGGTTAACTCAAGCTTCCATAATTAACCCAGCAGAACCTTACACTAATCATCTGTAACCTTTCTGTGCCCCAGTCTTTAATGGAAGTGCAGAAGGACTCATGGGGTGGTAGTTGGTGTCTGTTTAATGCTTGTTTGAATTGGACAGAATTTTAAGCTGACCATGATTCTTCCCAATTCAATAATTATTTTGAGACAGCTCCTCTTTTCTAAAAACATTACAATCACAAACTGAAACTATGTGCCATAATTGAGTTCAGAGATTCCCAAAACGTATAACTGCTTATTCCCATTCATTTATTGCCTTTCAGCCTTGTCTTATTTTTTATCTCTCCCTGTGAAATGTGTTTCTAATCAATCATACACTTATTATTCTGCATCATATTATCATATTCCATTGTTTGCTTCCTATGATCTTATCTACCAAATTAGAACTAATTTATTCCCTATAGATACTACCTTACATTCTTTATCTTTGGACTCTCTTGATGTGGGGTACTTGAGAATAATATAAAGCCAACAGGGATCAAAACTTGATGCAGACACATCAAAGCCAATTCACTTGTTGCCTATAAGCAACACAATGTTGTGTTAACTAACCTTTGTCACAAGTTATTTCCATGGTTTTGGGTTTTTCCACTTTGTTGGCTCTTATAATTGACACACAATAATGCTTCCTCTCAAAACTATAGTAGAGGGAATTTTCTTTCTCCAAGTTGATTGCTTTCCATTGGGAAAAAGAAGTTAAGGTCGTTAAGTGGCTTGTACGACGTTATCCCACTTTGCATATTTAACAAGTTCATAGAAAATGATGGCAAGTCACTACAAGATATAGAGATTATTATACTTGCATATGGAGGCAACATTTATGTCTTACTTTATAGGAAAAAAGAAATCACTATATGAAAGAGTGATGAGAAAGGATTTTATTACATGGTAAAATATTTGAAAATTCTCCATCATAACAAGTGAGGACAAAGTATAGGTAAAACTGTGGACGGGACCCTCGCATAGTCCATGAGCATCTCATATCACAGATACGATTCTTGAAATTTAATTCATGCCAGTTTGTTTGGACCTTGAATGGTAACCTTTTATTGGTGGGACATTACTACTTAAGAACAACAAAATTCAATACGGTGCCACATTAGAGTATATATACCAACAAGTTTTCAAATGTTAAGAGTGCAGAAAAGATAAAAGGACAAACAAACACAGTCCTTACCACACTGTGTACATTTTATCAGTTAAAAACAATATTCTATATCGATTTTACTGCAATAAAAAGTTGTGCCATGTAGTATTATTTTTCATGATAACAACAATTTGGCCTTGATTTGAATTAAACGAGGGAAAGTCAATGATATATATTAATATAAGAAGATGCACTTTAGTTCATTAGTTTTCAAAAGATACTATGTTGGCCATTGAAAAAAAAACAAAGTTTTTCACCATATAAAATAGCTAACCTCTGTGCTACTCCAATGTTGTTGAGGTTTTGTTTCTTGCGAACACTAGTGGTCAGTGATCACATTCTCTTCAAGTGGCTGATGGGTCCCTTCTTCCTTTAACCTTGGCCTAATTATACTGCTCTTTATGGAAGGTTAGGAGCACAGATCAGGTAGTTATGCAATGTCAATTAATTTCTTGTCTTCTAGTTCAAAAATCTTTGTATGGTTTTGGTAAGGTAATGTAGCCAATTTTAATTATTTTTTCAAAAGAAAAAATAAATCAATTATAGTTGATGGTTTTAACGATACGAAACTCGAACACGCTAGTTTAAGTGGTGTGTCTCGTGTCCATATCAGACACTAACATATATATGACACTCGTATAACACATATTGGTGAAATATTAATTTAAAAGATATTTTTTGGATATATGATAATTCTAACATAGTTTTAACACAATTTTAAAAGAAATAATACAATAATTTTTTAAAAACTCATAAATTTGTTATAGAGATAAAAAAACAAATCATATATATAATTAATAATATTTAAATTATATATGTTTTTTTTCGCCTTTTGGAATTTAAATAGATGAATTAAATGTATTTTTTGTTATACTTTTTACTAACCTTGTCTATAGATAATTTTTTAATACATAAATCTTGATTGTGTTAATTTATATAATTCATAGGAATGTAATATATAGATCTATATCATGCATCCTTTATTTTGGAAATTGTATGTATTTATGTACATCTTTATTTATATTATGTCTTTATCCGTATAAGTATTGTATTATATTATACACCGTGAATTAATAAAGAAATCACTTTTAAAAGTTATTCTTAGTACATTATATTGAAAATTTTATACATTATAAAAATAAGATTTAACATGTCATAGTTTATTTTAGAAATGGGTGTTGTATGAAAAACTTTGGTTCCTAAGAAATATTTATATGTTAACTAATACTTAGATGAAGATTGGTTAGGACATGACATGTAATAATAATATGTGGTAAGTGATAAGAAAATGGGACATGAAGGAGTGTAGTTGTTGACATGGGGAGAGTGGATTGAAACCAAGTACATAGTTTTGCTTAGGCAACACCCTTAACCACCAAGACCCTGCAATGGCATCTTTATCCAAATGTGGGTTAAAGCTTTATGGTGAAAGGAACAGAGCATGGGAGGGTGAAATGATGTGAGAAACAATGAGAGAGAGAGAGAGGGTACGAAAATGACAATAATAAGTGTGGCACTCAAGCAAAGGTCAGTGAGAGGGAGAGAGAGAGAGATTTTGAGTGTGTCAAAGTGGCTGACTTGTGTGGGACCAAGTCTCCACTTCAACGACACCAACCCCTCAAAGCAAGGCCACCTCAGCATTCTATTGATTTACGCAACAAACCATTTTTTATAAAAGGAAAATGGAATGAGGGGGGTGTATGGAGGCGGCCCAGACAGGAGGGCCCACTTGATTGGACCCAATGGGGCCCAAAAGGGGTGTTTGAAGAGAGAGATAGAGAGAGAGTGGTGTTGTGTTATATTATTATTATTCCTTTGGTATGAGAAAAGAAAAGCAATGAGTGAAGGAAAAAGGAGATGGGAAGAAGAAGGAAAAGAAGGAGAAGATGAATTAAATCATAAAGAAAACACAAAAGATGGAACAATCACAGAAGGAGAGGGAGACAAAGTGGAAGGATGTTAATCCCATCATTGTAAAGTTTAGAAAAGAAAATATTCCCATTTGACTTTCTCATATCTCATCATACACCATTCATTGTACTACATTTTTAGGGTAAACTAATTTTTATTCTCATGTCACCTTTCTCCTCTAACTCTAACTTCACAAAACAACAAATCCCTTCATTTTTTTCAAAATTTTTGTATCTCATGTCACAATTATTGGTGTGGAAAATCAAATTAGAAAGAGGATCAATGTGATTAAATGGGAATTGTGGTTGGAGAATAAAAGGGTGATAATGGTTGAATAGTGGTGAGGGCATGAGACATGCACATCATGTCATGAGCCACAAAGCATTGTTTTTCAATTTTCACTTTCACACAGGAAAATTGTGAGAGAGTGAGTGAGTGAGTGTTGTCTGATATGAACTGATTGCTCCCAAATAATGCCGACAACACCATGGAAGCATGAAGGGCTTTTTTCCTCTTGTTGGAAGTCAATTTCTTCTCACTTTTGCTTCCTATTTTCTTCCACATGGCCTTTTCCCATTCGCATGCTTCCAATGGAATTAAGGCAAAGTCTTATGCTGCACATTGCAAAATCTTCTCTTTTTTCAAACTAGGATGTTCATTCCAAACAAAGATCTTCACTGTTCACATTTTTTATTTTTCTCTTTTTAACTATCTTCATATGTCCAAATTTCCCTCTTTCTGTCATTTTCTGCATTTTCAAACCCCCTTTGGCCTCCATTTTTGTTCTCTTCTAACTCTTCTCTATATGCTGTCAATTCACTCACCACCACCCACCATTTTCACCTTTGACTTCTTCACTTTTATTATAACACACTCATAATTCCAAGTTTATTGTGTAAATAAAATAATTCTACAATCCTAATATTTAATCAGACTTGCCCAAATATAAAAATAATGGTGTCCAAAAGATTAATTTCGACCTCAAGTGTTAAAAAGCAAAAAAATTATGTTATCTTCGCTGTTGCTTGTGATGCAATAATAGAAAAGTTGGATTAATTATTGAGTATAATGAGGAAACAACAAAGAGTAACTAGTGTTAATCTACAATACCTATTTATATATTTATATATGAATAATAAATTTATAGTATATGATGTATCTGAGTGTTGAATTTATGGGAAGCACGTGACACTACTTTTCGCGCATGCCAAAAGCACACACAACATATAAGTGACACGTCATAAATTGTTTTTCTATTTCCTTTTTACATATAATAATGCCTAACATACCCACCTACTTTTATTGGTGGAAATATCAATCTGTTTTTTTATTTTATTTTAAAAAATAAAGATAAACCGGTCGCAACTAACGTGCGCCGGTGGTGTGGTCGGCGCCGCGCCGGAAGTTTTTTTAGTACTGTGCCCAACTTCATTTAAAAAGTAAAGACAAAAATAAAATACTCCTGACGGAATAATAAATTTCGTTCACATTTTTTTATTTTTTACAATTCTTTTTTTTGTAATTTTTCAATTCTTACACATTTTATTATCTAGTAATAATAAAACAATATTGTGATGAAACGATTTTATTCAATAATACGTCCATGTTTTATATACATTTAACATATTGGTACAATGAAAAAAAAAATGAGAACGTGTGGGAAAAATTTATAAAATAATAATAGTTGAAAGATAAATAAAAAAAGTTTGTAAAAGTTTAGGGTGTGTTATTATTGTATGGTATTGTTGGAAGTGGAAGGATGGTCCCTCATATTTTGTATTATGAGTTTGTCCTTGCCTTAGCTGAAGAATCTCCACACTGCCATTTCCATTAACTCTTAATAACTTTCTATTCTTCGTTTTCATTCAAGGTAAAGAGTAAAAATAGCTTTGGTGATTGAATTGACTGCAAAGTCCAAAATTGCATTGTAATGAGGATAAATTTACATTAACTAATTCCTTGTTCATTAAGAAATACTCTCTTTGTTTCTTTTTAATGGTTGATTTCTGAGCAGAATTTTTTTTATGTCATTTTTAAAATTGTAAAATAACATTTTCTACGGTTATATTTTCAATTTAACTAATATGGAAAGAGAAAAACGAATTATAATAATAAAGAAAGAAAATGTAATAGCACATATGTATTTAAATATATGAAAACTAGAAAATACATAATGTGTAACTTACTTAAAATTGCATTAAAAAATAGTAAATTAAATCATTTCATTAATTTGGTGTAAAAATTGTTTATTTAGAAAAACATAATCTCTTTTAAAGTTCTATGTGTAAAAGATTTACATTGGACACAAGTAGTTCATAGGGAAAAATGAATAATCTAGTTGATTTTATTTTTTTTTTCATTTAAGATACATAGTGAGTTCAATATAATAAAAAAAATATTTTAATATAATGAAAAAGAAAAATTTAAGTACAATAATTTTAATAATATAAATTTTGTTTGAATTTTATTAATAATCAATGTAATTGAAGATGTTTGGTTCTGAGTAATGGTCACATGTATTTATTAAAGAAAAAATTAATATATAATTAACTTTAAAATAATTACTAAAGATAGATTTTAAATTAAATTTAAAAAGTAAGAAATAAAGATTAAAAGAACCCATTCAAGTTTACTTTAGTAGATTACCGATTTTTTAGTACCTTAACAAAATTTAAACAAAACTAAAAGAATTAAGTTTTTTTTATTAAAATTGTAATTTTTTTCTTATTATACTAAAATTATATATAGAGAGAGAGAAAGAGAGAGAGAGACAGATTTAAGATTCCGAGATATACATAAAATGTTTTAAAACTTATATAGGAAATGGATAATAATTTTAACTTTGTGTGGATGTATTTTTTCTATATAGTTATTGTATTAAGTATTATTACAGCAATGACATAATTCAATGATATGGTAATTTTTGGTGATCATATCTCGTCTGATATGTAATATAAGTTATTTTTGTATATATTATTCACATCATCCTAGAGTTTCAATTTAAAGAATTATACAAATCAAATTACTTATAATATACAATATAATATTAGAAAAGTACTCGATTTTATCTTTTATATAATTCACAATTTAAGATTATAAAATATTATATTTATATTTGATCTTTTATTACCTAAGTGTCATTTATATCATTATATGTCTTTTTCGTACTTATATTTAATATCTTTCACTAAAATCTAATTATTAATTTATTACTAATTCAACATGGATACATTATTCCTTATACTTGTTTCATAGACAGTAGTACAAGAATATTCTTTATTTTTATCACTTAATTTGTGTTGTTACAAAATTTATAATATTGTATTTGGAATTCATACATACTTTAACATTTTAATTTGTATTATTACAAAAATTATAGTTTTATCTTTGAAATTCATATATTTGTATTAAACACACATTACACTTAAAAACATGTAATTGTTATTAAAATTATGTCGCTTAGTGACTTGTCTTCACTAGATAAATTTTACTTAAGTTGTGAATCATTGTTTGAGTAATATTGTATAATACTAGAATGACAACAGTAATAGTTTCAAATGATAAAACATTAGTTAGATATCTTTCTTATTTGAGTGAATGTTTAAGTACTTAACTCTCTAGGTGGATAGATAAAGATATCGTCAACATTATCCCTCTCTCACTCACGCGTTATACAATTATTTGAATGACATAAGTTACTATATATCAATTCACTATTTTCATAATTAATCACAAATCACAATTTCTAAGTTTTCATCACTGAAGTGTGTTTACTTTAACGCTTAACATTACAGAAATAAATATTCTCACTTCAGTATGAATATTACAAATTCATGAAACTATTGATCAGGATTCTTAGAACTCAACATGCATAAACACTGACATAATATTCCTTAGACTTAGTCCATAAGGTTTAGCGCAAAAATATTATTTTATTTCCACCACCTAATATTTTAATTTATGTTATTTACATTATCAATAAAATTAGAGTATCACATTTTCAGTTCATACATGCATGTTTAATTTATAAAACACATGTTGCAATTAAAACACATAATTGTTAACAAAGATACGTCACTTTAGTAACTTATCTTCAGACCTTGCTCAACTTGTGAATCATTGTTTGATTAATACTTTGTAATGTTTGACTGACAACAGTTTCATAAGATAAAGAAGCATTAGTAAGATGTCTTTTTTATTTAAGCGTTAAAACCAATCTTAAAGTGTTTAATAACTCACATTGGATACACATAGATATAGTCAACATTATATCTTTCTTATTCAAGCGTTATACAATCACTTGAGTGACATGAATTATCCTGTCAAGCCCTATAATTAATCACAATTTCCTAAGTTTCATTGCTTTAGAGATTACTTTAACGCATCAGCAATAAAAATTATAGAAAATAATGAATTGTTTTAACATCTCTTTCATTCAAACTTTATGTCATGTTTTGAGTGTGAGCATTATTAATTGAGAGAGTCTGTTTAGAGATTACTTTAACGCTTGGGCCAATAAGAATTACAAAAGATAATGAATTGTTTTAACATCTTTTTCGTTCAAACCTTGTCATGTTTTGAGTGCGAACATTATTACTTGAAAGAGTCCGTTTAGATATTACTTTAACGCTTAGAAAATAAGAATTATAGAAGATAATAAATTGTTTTAACATCTTTTTCGTTCAAACCTTATGTCATGTTTTGAATATGATCATTATTACTTGAGAGAGCCAGTTTAGAGAGTTCTTTAACGCTTGGACAATAAGAATTATAGAAGATAGTGAATTGTTTTAACACATCTTTCGGTCAAACCTTATATCATGTTTTGAGTACGAGAGCATTATTACTTGAAAGAGTCCGCTTGAACATTGTTCAAACTACCAACCTGATTTTAAAATGCCATAAAAACACCAACAAATACACAATTATTATATAACTTGATTTTATAATTTGATTATCTCTATGATACTTTAATCATGAAAAAAAAAATCGTTCATATTTCAAAACAACTATTCTAACTAAATTATGATTATTTCAATATTTAAACTTTTAAGTAAAAATAAGATTAAAAGAATATATATTATCACTTAAATAGGAATATTATAAATTTACGATATTATTGATCAAAATTTTCGAAACTCAATATACATAAATATGTGCATCAAAACAATTATACGAATATAGTTAATGAAGATATTTTTTTTTCAAGAAAAGCACTTCCAGTATCTAAAAAATTCCAATCTAAGAAAATAATTCTTTAAAATTTCAATTTATACAACAACATCTCTATTTGTTCGCGTTACCATAAAGTTAATAAACTTATGAGTTGATTGAATAAAATATATATAACTCTTGAAAACTTTAAAAAATGATAACAGTTATAGAAAATTACAACTTACCTAAATTAAAATCATGATAAAAATTTTTTAATTTACTATTCATTCTCTGCTTAAATATTGAATGAAATCATAAAAAAAAATAAGATCAACTTCGAATCTTAAAAATATAAAAGATTTAAAATTTTAGAAAAATAAAATTTTAAAATAAAAAAAATGTTTTGAATCTATTTATAAATATTTCTTAGAAAATATATTCTTTCACCGTTTAATCTAAAACCACACATCTTAATTAAAAAGAACTGAGATAATCTAAAATCGCTTATCTTAATTAAAAAAAAACTGTGAAGATATAAAATTATGCTGAATCCTCATTCATTCCTAGATTAATTTTAAAATCTCGTTTAATCATATACAAGTTGGCTATGTTGAAATAAACTGGCTAGATGATGACACTCCATTTTTTTTTATGCGTGGTTCAAGATTCAATTGTAGGAAAAATGTAACAAAGTTGTTGTCCTGATAAAATAATTATATATATTTTTTCATTTTATTGTACATCATAATAATTATATGTGTGTGTATATACTTGAAAATGATATTTAATATTATCAATATCCAAAACGACATTTAAATAATTTTTTTAAATCCAATAAAAAAGAAACTAGAAGTAAATTGTAATGCCTTGAATTAGACTAAGAATGTAATAACAAATTATTAAACATTAATGAATACACTGAAGAAGTTACTTTAAAGCATTAAAAATGAATTTAATCTATTACCCCAAAAAATATTCAGTACTTCAAAAAAATTAACATTAATTCTGGTTTTATACACCACTGCCAATTTTTCCCACAATATAAATAAAATTGATGAACACAGTTTTTGGGGTCAATAATCTTGTTGAATAATTAAGTTTCCAGTATATAAATATTTATTTTAAAAAATAGAAATCACTTTATATACCGTAAATTTTAAACAGTTATTAATAAAGATAATACTTTTAATGAACAGAATAGTATATAATTATTGTGACTTCATATACCTGAGCTTTTATATTAATAATATAAAATTTTAATATTATTAATATACCTGAGCTAAATTCGATTATTCATTCACACGTTGCTTTATATATTATTATTGTGACTTGATACTGAAGTTTTTAACATGTATAATTTTATTTTATTTTTTTGTAATAACCGACCTATGTATTCGTGGTTACATTTCACAATACTTCCCGCTACTTTGTAATTTATTTTTATTAGCGGAAAAATATTGCTTATTCAAATTAATGATATTTAGCAAACAAGTTTTTTAATAGTTTTTAATGTTTTTTCAGACCCTACTTGAAACAACGTTTAAATGTTAACTACTATTTTTTTGTTTTACATAATTATTTTTCAAAATATTAATTAATTTTTTCCTTATATTTTTTAAAAATAAGACAAATCATTTATATATTTAATTTATTTTTTATTTCTTATTATTTAATAATTCAATATTATACTTCAAGAAATTGATAATGATAGTCTTATTTTATTTTCTATTTTTAATATTATAATATTTAACTATTTATTTTCAATCAATTTTAATAATTAATGTTACAAAAAGAAAAACGATACAATATGAAATAGAGTAGTGTGTGACTTACTCCTCCTACCACCCATTTTTTTTCCTATTAAGGAATAGTAAAAGACGAATAACTATAAAAAGTCATATATATAAATGGTACAAACTCGTAAATATATATATATATATATATATATATATATATATATATATATATATATTTAAACAAGCTTTTCAATTCATACAAAATCTAACTAGAAATCGTTATCAAAAACAATTTAAATTAACATTTTTTATAAATGTAAGATGGAGTTTATTTAGGTTAAAAAATATGGTTTTAAAAATAAATAAAGAATGAAAGTATCTTTTGAAAAAAATTATAAATATATTTAAAACAATTAATTATTTGTTTATTAATAGGGTTTATCAAAATAATTTTCTTGCTTGAGAAATATGATTTTGGATAGAATTTGTTATAGTATTTATTTTAAATTTTAAAAATTAAATAAAATTGTTATAATCCAAATAAGGATTGTTAAAATAATCCAGGGGTAAAAGGTTAACTTGTGGAGATACTTTCTTATTTTTTATTTTGTTCTTTGTTTTTTTAGTGTTCTTTTCATTTATTCAAATAAATCGAGAAGTCTAATTGAACAATTCATGTGAAACACATAAGTTAGCATGTGATGACAAGATGGACAACTTATACGAGTTTATGGAACTTTCTAATTAAATATTTATAACTATGATAATAAAGGAATTCATTGACTCATGCAAATTTTTATATGTATTGGTCTGAATTAGTGGAGACAAACAATAAATATACATCTTAATACGAGGTCTATTATTAATAATAGTTGAATACGAACACAAAATAACAATAAACACACATCCAATAAAAAGGATTATTTGAATGAGAAAAAAGAACAATGAAAATAAAAAATTGTAAAACAAAAAACAAAATATCTTCATAAATTAATCTTTTACTCATCATCCTTATTGAGTTATGTAATTTTTATTTAAGTTTTAAAATACAAAACAAACACTATAACAATTTCTACCTAAATTCACAAGAAAGAAAATGATATCATTAGATAAAATTAACACATATTATATTATTTTCTTATTTGTCAATTCATTCAAATAACAAAAACCTTTTAATTCATTTGTATCATTAGTTTCATCTTTCCTAATTTAGTACTACCAAACACAAAGTCAAGAAAGGATAGATGTTCTCTACTTTTTAATATTCGTTTATTTTTTTATTATACTTTTAATAAGTTATTTACTATACCCTTTTTAATTTTGTTTCAGTAGTTAATATTTAAATAATTTTCGTCAGAAATAGAAACATAAATAAAGTAATTTTTTTGTTATATTTAAATTTATAAATTTTATTATTATTATTATTATTACTATTATAACAGTAAAGGTTATAGAAAAGGTACAATTAAAAATAACTTATAAATTTATTACAAAGCCTAAAATAAACAAAAAAAAAAAATTGTTAATAATGTAATAATTGTGAGGGGATCCAATCCCAATCCGAATCCATGTCCCATGGATATTGAACTCCGGTCCGGAATTGACACTGAGAAAAGAGTTGGTGAGGACTCACTGCACTGTGGGTCCTACCTGTCAAATCAAAGCAACAACACCAACAGGGACAACCACGTAAATGCGCCGAAAATTATAAAAAAAAAAAAAAAACAGGAACATACCCTCCCATGTTTCTCGATCTTCGTGCTCTTCTGTTCTCTCCTCACACCCCAACTCTCTCTTCTCTCTTCTCACTCACTTTATTCCTTCACTCACTCACCCTTCTCCAACACCAACATGTTTATGCTTCTTAGGGTTTCTTTACCCTCCGCACTTTAACCCTCCCTATCTATCTATTTCTATTCCTATTCCTTCCTTCTACCTCAAGCCCCCTTCACTCTTTCTCTTTCTTTTCAAACCCCCTTCTATTTTTCCCCTCTTTTCTTCCGGATTCTTCTCACCTTTCAACCAAACAATAAAACCCCGCATTTTGAGCTTAACTCACGACAAGTGGGGTTCCTTCAAAATTAAACCTTTCGGTTTCGAGTTGCAAGTGAAAAAAAAGAAAGAAAGAGAGGGACAGTGAGTGGGGTGTGCGGGGTTTGGGTCTATCTTAGCTGGTAAAATAAACGAGCGTTTCCTGTTAACAATTTGGAGCCATTCGCTGCAATTTCAATGAAAGAGAGTTTCTTTCTTTCTCTCTCTATGTCTCTCTCTCTTCGCTTTTATTTTTTATTGTCTGAGCTGGTTCCACGGTAGCGGAACTTGAGAGAGTGGAAGGAACCAATTACGGTGGTTGCACAAAATTACGCACTCTTTCCTTGTCTCTATTCGTTTCTTTCCCCTTTAACGTTACCCGGGTTTGAGTTTTCTTATGCCAAGTTACCGCCTTTACTAGTACCAACATCAGCCACCCTCCCCTTTTCCTTTTCATTTTCATTTTCTCCTTATTGTTGAAAGTGAGTGAGTGTGTGGTGTGGGAAGAAGGAAACATGGCTATGGCTGTGGCTCAACACAGGGAGAGTAGCAGCAGTGGGAGCATTGACAAGCACCTGGATGCTGGCAAGTATGTGAGGTACACTGCTGAGCAGGTCGAGGCTCTTGAAAGGGTCTATGCGGAGTGCCCTAAGCCTAGTTCTCTTAGGAGACAACAATTGATCAGAGAGTGCCCCATTCTCTCCAACATCGAGCCTAAGCAAATCAAGGTTTGGTTCCAGAACCGAAGGTATGCCAAATCAGCTCTTCTTTAAGTCATCTCTTCATAGTTTTGAAAGGGGGTCTTAGATGTGGGTTTGGATGGTGTGCAGGTGTAGGGAGAAGCAGAGAAAAGAGGCTTCTCGGCTTCAGACTGTGAACCGCAAGCTCACTGCAATGAACAAGTTGTTGATGGAGGAGAATGATCGGTTGCAGAAGCAGGTGTCACAGCTGGTGTGCGAGAATGGGTATATGAGGCAGCAGTTACATACTGTAAGTCTGTGTCTTCTGTCTGATTGTCAATTCTTCACCTTTTGGGGTCTTGAGCAGAAAATTTGGTGAAAAGAATGTAGTTAAATGTGGAGAAGTTGAGAGAGGAACCGATCTGTTTTTGGTTTTCTTGCATGCTGCTCTTGAGTTGATGTTAGTGGCTGTTGTTGCTTTACTGTATGTACTACTTGTTCTGGTTGTTTTAGCTGTTATTCATGCCATTCCTATCCCTGCAGACGTCAGCAGCAACTACTGATGCTAGTTGTGATTCGGTGGTTACAACTCCTCAGCATACCATGAGAGATGCTAATAACCCTGCTGGGTAATTTGAGCTTCATGAAGTGATGTTTATGCTTTTGTGTGATGAAGCTTTACTCAATTGGTTTATCTATTGTGATCCTTGCAGACTCCTATCAATTGCAGAGGAAACCTTGACAGAGTTCCTTTCAAAGGCTACGGGAACTGCTGTAGATTGGGTCCAGATGCCTGGGATGAAGGTTTATTTTTTCTGTTCCTTGCAATAAATCAGTTAATAAATTAGTGACCTTTGGCATCTATAGGATAGATGTTGTGATACCATACTGATTTGAGTTTACTAAACTCTGCAATTACCTCTGCATCTAAAAAAGTTCTTTTTGCCAGCCTGGTCCGGATTCGGTTGGGATCTTTGCGATTTCACAAAGTTGCAGTGGAGTGGCAGCTCGAGCCTGTGGTCTTGTTAGTTTAGAACCTACAAAGGTAAATTCGACATGTTAATATATGGTTTGGATTTTTGGTCTTGGTAGGCCAGTCAATATCTGCAAACGGTTTGGGATTGAATTTCGAATGGTCAATTTTCAATAGATTGCAGAGATCCTTAAAGATCGTCCATCTTGGTTCCGGGACTGTCGGAGCCTAGAAGTTTTTACTATGTTTCCTGCCGGAAGTGGAGGAACCATTGAACTTGTCTACACACAGGTGAGCCTCAAATTTAAGATTTCTTTGTCATTTTTTGTTTTTTTAATTTCTGTGACTATACTTCAAAATTGCTACAGACATATGCCCCGACAACACTGGCTCCTGCCCGGGATTTCTGGACTCTGAGATATACCACAAGTTTGGAAAATGGCAGTCTTGTGGTGAGTATGTTTTGTGTTTGAGGCATTATATGTTGTTGGATGTAACTCTTCTTTGAAGGTAGAAAATTTAGTATTACTTTGGACTTATGTGCCTTCTTATTCTCCTTTTGAAGGTTTGTGAAAGGTCCCTGTCTGGTTCTGGCTCGGGCCCTAATCCAGCTGCTGCTGCTCAGTTTGTAAGGGCTGAAACACTCCCTAGTGGCTACTTGATTCGACCATGCGAGGGTGGAGGATCAATCATTCACATTGTAGACCACCTAAATCTTGAGGTTTTGCTTCTTAACACTGAGCTAATGCATTTTATTTTCTTTTCTTATCCACATTAAATTGGTTATCGTTGTCTTAGGCATGGAGTGTCCCAGAAGTGTTACGGCCACTTTATGAATCATCAAAGGTGGTGGCTCATAAAATGACAATTGCGGTAAGTTCATTGTTGTTAATGTGTAATATAGGAATTTACATCCCAATTTCTATGGAACAGTGATGTTATTGTGAACAATGTGTAAGCTTAACCACAATCTTGAGCTACTTATTGAGTACTGTGCCATTTACTGTTTTAGTAATGAGTGTCTGACCCAACTGTGTTAGATTGTCTAGCTGATTCTTCCTCTAGAAATTGCCAATGAGGTTCCGGGTGCTGACACTAAAATATTTTAATTAGATATGCACATCTCTCCCTTCTGTCTTTTCATTCTTCATTTGAAGTTCCACAAATACTTAAGTATTTTTCTAGACCTGTGCCCACTTTATGTGTTTCACATGTTCTGTTCCTTTCTTTAAAAGATAGGTGTTAATTTGATGGCTTTTGTCATAGGCACTTCGCTATATCAGGCAAATAGCTCAGGAAACAAGTGGTGAAGTGGTTTATGGGTTGGGTAGGCAGCCTGCTGTTCTACGAACTTTCAGCCAGAGATTGAGCAGGTAGCCACATGAAATAATGTCTTGTTGAAGCCTAATTCAGGCAGCAGTTCTAGAATACTGATTTTTGTGGCATAGTCTCTGATTCATTGGGTCTTATGTGAAAATTAATGCATTTGACTTGCAGAGGCTTTAATGATGCTGTGAATGGATTCAATGATGATGGATGGTCTGTATTGAACTGTGACGGTGCTGAGGATGTAATCATTGCAGTTAATTCAACCAAGAATTTGAGTGGAACTTCTAATCCAGCAAGTTCCCTTACATTCCTTGGAGGAATTCTCTGTGCAAAAGCTTCTATGTTGCTTCAAGTGAGTCTTGAGAACCCAATGTCATGATATTTTTAAGTGCTAGTTTTCCTTGAATTGAATGTGGACAGATCACGGAAATACATTTGTAACTGCTAAATAGATGGTGTTTTTCTTTTTTGTAGCATTTTTTGCCTCACATGGTATTGTTAACGAGTAAAATTGGCCATTGATAAATTTGATCCCCCTAAACAATTTTTGCCGTTTTGAAATATGGAACTTGATTCTAGCTTTAAAGGGATAATTGATTCTTTAATTTAAAACTATAGATGGTTATGATTTACCCACTGTTAATGTAATGTGACAAGTTATGGTTGAAAATTATGTGCAGAATGTCCCCCCTGCAGTTTTGGTTCGTTTTCTGAGGGAGCACCGCTCAGAGTGGGCTGATTTCAATGTTGATGCTTATTCTGCTGCATCACTGAAAGCTGGAACCTATGCCTATCCAGGGATGAGGCCTACAAGATTCACTGGCAGTCAAATAATAATGCCTCTTGGTCATACAATTGAACATGAAGAGGTAGGTTTGTATTCCCTTATAAAGTGGACTGAGGATGTATGTTTGCTTTGGGGGATTTGTTTCACAAATAAGAATTTCAGTTTCATTTTTATGGACATTTGTACTCGTAAACAGCTTTCCTGATATAGTTGTTTACTACAGATGCTTGAAGTTATTAGGCTCGAAGGCCATTCTCTTGCTCAAGAAGATGCTTTTGTTTCTAGGGATATTCATCTCTTACAGGTGATGCCTCGACCTTCATTAAAATGGTGAACATTATCTGTATATCTGGATTTATTTATTTATTTTTGCATAAGCTGAGAAAGATAAATTGTCAATCTGTCATCTTTGGTGCAAAATTGCTATTTCGTATTAAAGATGCAATGACAGTTAGCATATCTTGCAAAACTTCTATGAATAATACAAAAAGTTCTCTATTAGATTAAGATTTTCACATTATAACTTCATTTTAGTTTTAAAGTTTCTTGAAATCTTTGCTTTGTAATTATATGCGTCTGCCTGCATTCTTAGCATCCTTTTCATCCTTTTCATTTATGTTTCTTTTCTGTGTAGTTAAATTATCTATGCGTGGATGATATAATTAATACAGGTAGATTCTAAGATGCATTTTCTGTTGTCCTTCTTGCAGATATGTAGTGGAATTGATGAGAATGCTGTGGGGGCTTGTTCTGAGCTCGTATTTGCTCCAATTGATGAAATGTTCCCTGATGATGCTCCTTTAGTTCCTTCTGGCTTCCGCATTATTCCATTAGATTCGAAACCAGTTGAGTTTTATGTGTATTTTGCTTGTAATATTCTCTACTACACTCAAGCTCCTGTGAGCACATATAACAACATAAAAAAGTGCATATTACTGAATTTCGTGTGATATCACTTTCTATTTTGTATTCAAACACTGACTTGAAATGTATTGTGTGGTTGTTAGAATGGATCTACTATTGCTGTTGTCCATGTGTATCCCTTCTGTAACATAACTATATCTTGTGTTGTAGGGTGACAAGAAGGATATTGTTGCCACAAATCGGACCTTGGATTTGACTTCAGGTTTTGAAGTGGGACCAGCAACAACTGCTGGTGCAGATGCATCATCAAGTCAGAACACTCGATCAGTGTTGACTATTGCCTTCCAGTTCCCTTTTGACAGCAGTTTGCAAGATAATGTTGCAGTCATGGCACGACAATATGTCCGCAGTGTGATTTCCTCGGTGCAGAGGGTTGCCATGGCTATATCTCCCTCAGGTATAAACCCAGCTGTTGGAGCAAAACTTTCTCCTGGCTCTCCAGAGGCTGTTACGCTGGCTCACTGGATCTGCCAAAGTTATAGGCAAGTATTCTAGTTCATATTTGTTTTCAGACGTAAATAGTACAAGCATGTTACTTAGTCCAGTATTATAGTTGTCTAATACATGTTTTTCCCTATGTTTATGCAAATCAGTTACTATTTAAGGTCTGATTTACTGAGATCAGATTCTCTTGCTGGTGACATGATGCTGAAACATCTGTGGCATCATCAGGATGCTATTCTATGCTGTTCACTTAAGGTAAACTGTGTGCTTACTGATCCTTTGGTTTTCCATAAAGGAAGTTGGAAAAGGATATTCTTATAATGACAAATCCTTCAATTCTTGTGAAGTGAGATTAACATGATTCTTCTCCATTTGATGTTGCAGTCATTACCAGTGTTCATATTTGCAAACCAAGCAGGCCTTGACATGTTGGAAACAACTCTAGTGGCCTTACAAGATATCACATTGGATAAAATATTTGATGAGTCTGGACGTAAGGCATTGTGTACAGACTTTGCCAAGTTAATGGAGCAGGTGAAGTTGATCATCACAAAATTTTCAAGTTACAACTGTACTTTTCATTTAGAAAATGACTTAAATTTTGGTCCTTTTGTGTATTCTGCCTTCAGGGTTTTGCATATCTGCCAGCTGGAATCTGCATGTCGACGATGGGGCGGCATGTGTCGTATGATCAAGCCATTGCATGGAAAGTACTCACCGGAGAAGACAACACTGTTCACTGCTTGGCTTTCTCTTTCATAAATTGGTCGTTTGTATGAAAACCAGTTAATGTGCCTTGCTTTTTCCCACTTGAACATAAAAAAACGCAAGGGTCAAAAGGGAAAAAGAAATCCTAAATTTTTGTATAACACAGGATCAGGCTTGCATTTAATTCGATTTAATTTATTTCTTATTTAGTGCAGAGACCAAATTGAATTAATCTTGTAAATTATTTAGTCCTAGATTGAAGTTGAAACGTACTTTGTTTTTGTCTCTAGTACTATTTGGTCTCCAAAAACGCAGAACCTGTGTCATGACAAAGCGCAAAGTTTAATGTTTTCTTGCACAATCACAGTTCTGACCTGTCACCGACGTAGTACTACACTTCCTTACTCAAGTACTTACTACACAGATTCAGAAAACCTGTTTTATTATTTTTTAAGTGACTAAGGAATAACAAACAAATAATTATAAATAGGTGATGATTTAAAATCTACTATTATATTATAAATATTAATCTTAGTTTTGGACAAGTGCGTTTAAAAATTATTTTAAACGGGAGTATTTTAGAAGATATATTTTTATTATCGTAGAACTCATGTTATTTTAATCTTATATTTTAAATCATTACTCCGTAGAATCATTATCCTGTTATCTTTATCTCTGTATTTGATTTTTTTAAATTACTTATATTTTTCAATTTGTATATTTTATCACAATTTCAATATTTTCTTTAGAAAATAATTTATCAATAATTAAAAAAAAAACTTTGTATTACGACATAAGTATTTATGATAAACCCAAAATATATTATATGTTCTTGAATATTTATTTATCATAATATTTAACTCAAAATGTTTATTATTGTAAACGACAATAGTTTTAAAAGTTATTCCCATTATCAAAAGTAAAATACATGTCTTGTCCTAATCCTAACTGAACACTTATTTTTATCTTTGTACCTTCACGTTAACTTTCAATTAAATTTCTTAATTTAAATTTTAAATTTATGACCCTTTAAATAATTAAAAATATAGATGTACATATGTATGTGTTATATTCAACTTCAATAACGATTATAATATCTATCTATATATATTATATCGCATGATTTTATTAAAACATTTAATTTTACTTGAAAGGGCAAAAATTCAATATGTCTAATTTACACTGCTTTCTATTATTACAAAATGAAAATATATAACAAAGATGTGTTGGGTTGAACATTTTTGATATTTTTATTTCTATAACTCTCTTGTCCAGAAAACTGTTGCGCTTTCTTCCACAACAAAACGACGTAGTTCTCCGTTCACCTGAACAACGGTCTAGGTCAGCGTCCAGAAAACGCGATCCCGCGTCCTCCACCACCGAAACGACGTAGTTCTCCGTTCACCTGAACAACCGTCACAGACACTTTGATCCGACCGAATCAATTGCTTGTAAGTGAAGTATTTTTTGATGCGATTCAAATTTGATTGGGTAATGTGCATGTAGTTTTGCGATTTTAAGTTTGCGTGATTAATTTGCAGTGTGGAACACTTTATTATACCTGAAGAAAAGAGAAAATGGGAGTAAGCCTTTCAAAGCTCGCGATGATTATATTGTTAATATTTCTCAGCTTCTCTGTAGCATACTCATCTGATACAATGCACACTAATAACTGGGCTGTTTTGGTCTGCACTTCTCGCTTTTGGTACATCAAGATTTTGTTTTTAGCTTTGCTTTGTTTTGCTAAGTGTCCATGGTTTACCTTGAGGGTTGATATACTAAATGGGCTGCTTTCGTTGTTCAGGTTTAACTATCGGCATATGGCCAATACTCTGTCCTTGTATAGGTCAGCATACAACTTAGCCTTATTTTTAATTGTTTTGTTTGAGCTATGCTTGATAATGATCTAAAGGTTTCTTTCTGAATCAGGACAGTTAAGCGGCTAGGGATACCCGATGAGAGGATTATACTCATGCTAGCAGATGACATGGCATGTAATGCAAGAAACAAGTACCCTGCCCAGGTTTTTAATAATGAAAACCATAGACTTAATCTGTATGGGGATAATGTGGAGGTGAGTTTTTACCTTTTTAGGGGTACATATTTATGTCTGAATCTTTTGTATAGTATAGAGAAGATCTTTCTTGTTAGCTTTATTTCTGGCTGTCATTGCAACCCTAGCATATTTTGTTTCACTAAATTATCCTGAAGTGATCTCTTGCATGTGTTGTTTACTTTTGTTTATGGTTTTCTATTAGAACTGATACTCCTTTGGAAATGTAATGCATCTTAGTGATTGTAAGGAACTGTATTTATGAGGTGCAAGACAGGTCGAGACTTCCTCCTTTTTAAGGTTTTTTTGTGCTAGTAGATAATTTCAGTGTTTGTAAGCTGCTTATGCTTATTAATAGCTTTACCTTTAACTAGATTTATTATCTAAATCATCTTGGCTTTTAGCTAATCTGTGTCATATAGTACATTACTTTAGGCTTCTCGAGGTTTGCTTCATTGCCAGTATCTGTATGCTTACGATATAAAATTATGTAAATGAGCTTTGAGATTCCTTTAAATTAATTTATGAATAGATTGAAACATGCACTAATTTCAAACCTTATGATTCGATACTAATTAGCCACTTGTTGACTGTATCTTATGATGCATGAATGAATTTGTGCAGTTTCGTATCATTGACCCAAATTACTTGATTAAACCATTTTGTCACTTTTTCTATTTTCACCAGTTCTAGTGTAAAAATTGAAAAGTCATGTAAGTTCAAATTGTTAAATAAAAGGGAATTGAAGAAAAACATCTGAACTTATCTATTTGATTATTTCACTACTTTATTTGTCACCTGCTCATTATGTACCCTATTTACCTATTTAATTGTTTTGTTTCCATACTTCTGAATTAAAACATTCACAAACTTAGATATAACTAACAATTTTGCTTTATAAGACTTCAGGGTATGTTTTTATCTATTTATTGTTTAAAAAGTTTAACATCTAATACCATCCATCATTTACATGATTTATTTGAAGTACTTTTTTTCACTGTATATTTTCAATTCAATGCAAGATGATTCACAATTTAAATCTTGGTTTGATATCCTTATAATATTTAATTATTCCTACATTTGCTATGGAGGCACATGTGATGCTATCATGTTATTAATAAAATTGTTATGGAATGCAAGTGTTGATATCAGCACTTTGCATCATAGTGGCCCAAACTGAGCTAAGCTGTGTCTTGTAGAGAACGTTTTGAGTAAGGTTTGAATCTTCCTTAAAGTAGTTTAGTTCATCTATTTTGCAGCTGCACATTAATAGATTATTTATTAGGTATATTTTGTTAGAGATCAAACTGGATTACCTAATTTTAGGTTGCTTAATTTCTTATCATGAGTTTTGGCCTAGTCCCCTCATGAAGTTTGTATCCTTTTTCTCCTTTCTATTTTAATTTGATGTGTTGCAAAAGAAAAAAAAAAAAAAAAAAAAACAAAAAGAAAACCGCAAAATTTCAAAAAAAAAAAATATTTCACATG
>Ga0209700_105196_pt1 | contig 22297 bp, 5 predicted proteins | sample SiratroredBW_FD_187528 | JGI IMG/M metagenome (GOLD analysis project Ga0209700, IMG submission 187528) | Root nodule microbial communities of legume samples collected from California, USA - Siratro red BW (SPAdes) (version 2) | ecosystem: Host-associated > Plants > Roots > Nodule | place: USA... | reverse complement strand
TCACGGCCAATCATACTCACTCACACTAAGACACAGCCTAGAACACATATCCACTTGCTTGCTTTGGCTTGCTGGTCATGTCTTGCATGGCTTCATCAAATCCTTAAGTATTGTGAGAATACTAACAGTAGGCTATTCAAGTGATCTTGTTGAAATTACAAGAGTCACATTGGGCGTCTAATCAAGTTGTTAGAGTGTCTAGTCTTTCGATTTGTGTCCTAAACCTTTGTAGTTCTTCACATTATGAAGTTATACCCTATACCCTTGTGAGCTTTCTTTGCACTCTCTTTAAGAGTGTTTTTTTTTTATTTTTCTTTAGAGTTCTTAATCTTAGAGAGGTTAAGAAGGTGTAACCTGGATATGTGTGAATACTTGTTGTAACTTAGAGAGGTGAGAATATTCGTTATAACTAAGTGTGTTAGTTAGTGAAAGCTTAAATAGTTGCTTATGAAGATTGGATGTAGCCTGGGTTTGGGTGAACCACGGTAAGTTCTTATGTGATGATGTCACATTATTATTATTGTTTCTCATGCTTTTTTGTTTACTTTATTTTGCTTGTTAGACAATATGTTAGACAGATCTATAAACATGTTTCTACTAGACAATATGATAGATGATCTACAACACAATTTTTTTATCCACTGCAAAAGAGAGTTTAATGCTCAATTAAACCTCCCTTTTGAAGCCAATTTTTCCTGTATTGTCATGTGGTGAAGTTTTGACAAGCCAACTTACAACTGAATTGTTGCCATTTTGCTATTAGAAAGAGTTGTGCCTTGACTATCATCTATAACTTTTGACCTAGTGGTATGCACCTGATCTAAAAATTGGTGTCATAGCTAAGGTAATGAGTTTAATTCTCATTGGAGCAACTACTTAAGGGGAGACTATTGTAGGTTGCACGATTGTCCTATAGCGTAGGCTAGGTAGATTGAGGCATAGTCAAAGAGTTTGATTCCTAGTGACACAATAGTTGAGGGGAAGATTGTTGCGAGTGGCATCAATTATCCTGTTGTGGAGGTCAATTGGGTCAAGTCACAATCAATTCATGAGACTTGAGTTATTACACTATTAAGTAGAAAGAGTTGCACCATAACTATTAGTCATAATTTTTGGCCCAGTGCTAAGTGTTCGATCCAACAAACATGGTAGAGGCAAAGTTGCCTTTAGAGGCATTGGCAAGGGCAAGATAACATGTATTGTATTGTAGGTATTTCTTTCCTACTCCCTATAAAAATGTAATCTACATTGAGGGACTCAAGTATAACCTACTAAAGATAAGTCAATTATGTGATAATGGTTAAATGGTTTCCTTTAATAAGGATGCATGCATAGTTTCTACTTCTAACGGATAGGTTGTCCTTTTAGCTAGAAGACACAACAATCTCTATGAGATTGATCTCATACATCTTAGCAAGCAAAATGTAACCTATCTACTTTCAAAATACGATGAACGATGGTTTTTGCACAAAAATCTTAAGCATTTAAATTTAAATATATTTCAAAGCTATCTAATAAAAATATAGTAAAAGGATTACCCAATCTTTCATGGAAAAATCATCTTGTTTATGATGCATGTTAGAGAGGAAACAATTAAAAAAAAACACTCTTTTAAACAGAAAACAAAATTATGTTTCTACTGCTATACCTCTACAACTCTTACACATAGATCTTTTTGGAACCACAAGAATGCTAAGTTTGGGTGGAAAGAAACATGGTTTGATCATTGTATATGACTATTGAAGATTTACATGGGTATTTTTCTTAGCCCACAAGAATGAATCCTTTAGGGTGTTTGAAGTATTCAATAAAAGAGTATAGACTTAGAAGGATTTTTGTATCTCTAACACCAAAAGTGACCATGGTACTGAGTTTGAAAATGGGGATTTTAAAACATTACATGAGTCTAATTGCATACACCGTAGTTTCTCTTCATGAAAAACATGTCAACAAAATGGGGTTGTGAAAAGAAATAACAAAACCCGCTAGAAGATAGCTAGAATCATGTTGTATGAAAACTCTTTACCAAAGCATTTCTAGGTAAAGACAATAAGCACCACTTGCTATGTAAAAAATAGTGTACTTATCATAACCCTATTGGAAAAGACTCCTTATTAATTGTGGAAGGATAAAAAACCAAACATTCATTATTTTCGTGTTTTTTGTTGTAAATTTTTAAATCCTTAGTACCAAGGATCACATTAGTAAATTTGACTCCATGATTGATAAAGGAATATTCATGGAATACTCTAACAGATCCAACATTTATAGAGTATGTAACTCTCGTACCTTGATTATGGAGGAAATCATAAATGTTAAGTTTGATGCTTTTGCTCAAATTAATAGGAAATCAAATCTTGAAGATAAATTTGCATATCTTAGGATCTTAGGATCAAGACTTTAGACGAAGATTTAGTAGACGAAGTTGGATCTCTGATGTAGTGAGGGGATTAGATCCTAAAGAAGACTCAAATGAAGATGTGTTTATTCTATATCACACTCACCAAACCCAACAAAAGGATTGGAAATTCATATCGTCTCACCTTCAAGAGGATATCCTTGGTGAGAATAATGAAGGAGAGTTAGGACCAAATATTCTTTTAGAAATGAAGAATCGTTCACATTTGTGTCCCAAATGGTAACCAAAGAACGTTGAAGAAGCTTTGGCAAATGAAGACTAGATCCTCACCATGGAAGAAGAATACCAAAAATGATGTTTGGACCTCAGTTCCTCCTTCTCCAAATCAAAGTGTGATTGGAGCATGATGGTTCTTTTGGAACAAGTTAGATGAAAAAGGCAATGTGGTAAGAAACAAAGTTAGATCATAGAGCTAGAATCATTAAGAAGGTGTCAACTTTACTTAAACTTTTACTCCAATTGTGCATCTTGAAGTAATAAGAATTTTATTAGCCTTTGTTGCTTTTAAAAACATCAAGCTTTTTCATATATATGGATGTTAAAAGTGTTTTCTTAAATGTTTTATTGAAGAATAATTTGTTGTAAAACAACCCTTAGTTTTGAAGATCCATCAAAATTAAATTATGAATTTAAATTGAAAAGTTTTATTTATTGTCTTAAACAAGCTTCTAGAGCTTTGTGTGACAAACTAAGAAATTTTCTTCTTGAAAATGGTTTCATAAGAGGAAAGGTCGATACAACCTTACTTCAGAAAGTATACAACAAAGACATCATTATTGTACAAATTTACGTTGATGACATCATTATTGGTGCTAATAATGAAAGATTGTACAAAGATTATTCTAAGGTGATATAGGGTGAGCTTTAAATGAACATGATGGAGAACTCAAGTTAAAATAGTAAGAAGGTAGATAAGATTATCTATCGAGGTATATTTGGCTCCCTTCTTTATTTAATTATGCATAATGTCTGTCTTTGTGCAATGTTTTAGTTAGATCTAAGAGATTTGTGTTTAAAGGTTGTTTCCAAGGTCCACTAGTATGTGTTTGTGCTACAAGAAAATGTAAGTTTCATATTAGAAGGATTTTGTAAGACTAACTATGCTAGAGACAAAGTGGAAAAGGAAGAGCGCAAGTGAGAGATGTTAACTGCTCATACCTTGTTTGATTTCTTCGTCAAGCAAGAAGTGAAACTCTATAACTTTTAACCACCAAAGAGGTTGAGTACATGGCAACTGCTACTCATAACTTCTTTGGGTAAAATATCACAGGATGATTACTTTAGTTTTAAAAATACATACTAGTATATTGTGACAACATTAGTGCAATTAACCTATTAAAAAATAAAAAACTCACCCAGCATTCAAAGGTCAAGCATATTGAAGTAAGGTATTATTTTATTCATGATTATGTCTAGAAAAATGCTTTGTGAACTTAAGTTTGCTAAGATATATCACCAATAAGCTATTATCTTTACAAGGGCCATATCAGTGGAGATTTCACTTTCATTAAAGAAAAATATTAATATGATAGATTTCACTTATGCAACCTGACTAGATGTTATTATCATTTGTGTAGTACCAACAATTTTATTGGTACAAGGTCATATTTTGATGGTCCTTATAAACGGAGAAGTTCTAAGGTTTAAAGTGCGCAGATATATATGAGAATAAAAGACAAAAAGAAAATGAATCATAAAGCTTTGGTGAAGCTTAGTTAAAGAACCCCATGATCTCAATAGATGATGTTTACCTCAGAGGGAGCTTCCAAGAATAAAATAAAGACGGAGACTCAAATTTCTTTTGTTTCTTTTTTTTCTATTATTCTCTTGAAAATCTATTTATGAAAACCTAATTTGACAAAATAGCCTTTTGAAAAAATATATGTTTAAAATCTATTATTTTAAGCACCATAAAAAAGGAAGATATTCTTATATAAAAGTTCAATAGACCATTTTATTTAGTTTTGATTTTTATGCTTAAACAACAAAGTACAAAACATATTTCTATAAATATCAAGTCTTGTTGGATGCAAGTTCTAGTTGATTCGTGTGACAAACGAAAACATCTTGCTTAGTACCCTTCTTTTAACATGCCCTTGCTTAGACAGATGATAAGTATACTTTTTCTAACATATGATAAACTTTAAGCATTGTTGCAATCGGGTCATGATGGAACAAAAAAAAATCTATGAAAAAATATAAAAGTCAACACCATAATTTATTATGAAAAACTACGAAAAAAATTCTAAAAAAAATGGATGTTCTTTGAAATCAAATTTAGGTCTAAAAGCTAATTACTTGTAGAAAAGGTATTAACGCCCTACCATGTATGTTCTAAGAGTATTACCTTTAATTAAATGTGAAAATTAATGTAGTTTTTAAAATATTTATTTTTCATAAGTAGAACAAAAATACATATAAAAACTATTCTTTTTAACTTATTTTTAATCGATAAAATATATATGAAATTGTTTATTTGGCTCCACCGACTTTATTTCTACGCATATTTATTCATAATAGAAAATTAAGATTATGTAATTCTTTGTAAAAATAGTTTGTTGTGTATAAAATTATGTTTTAGTTTTGAAATTGTAAATTTTTTTAGATTTTACAACTTATTTTTATATTAAAGTATGTTTAATACTCTTACAAATCATAAACAAGTATAATATAAAATATACATCAATGTAGATTGTTACGTGAATTTTATTTAGAAAAAGAATATATCAAATTGTTATATCAAAATAAGATATTAAATTTAAGTTGGTGCTCATAATTATTCGTATACTCAAAAAAATTATTTTTTATTATATTATAATTATAGTTTTCTTTTATTTTTTAAATAATTAAATGTAAGATGACGTCTTCGTTCATACAAATATTTAAAATTTATTTAAATATACAAAGATAATACAAATTTACAAAACATTTTACTTCTATTTGTATTAAAATGTAAATATACTTTTTAAGAAAATAAATAAATATAAAATAAAATATAAAAATAAAAAAATAAATTTTTAATATATATATATATATATATATATATATATATATATAATAAAGATAATGTAAATAGTCCATCGTATATCAGTGTAAAATATTAATTAATATTATTCAAATAGAGGGTGAATGTAACCTACTTGTATTTAACTAACAACTGCTTGTATAAATATAGTTTGAGCTCATGACACATAAAAAATAAAAATAAATAATAAAAAAAAAAGCATATTTAGTCTTTCTTAAGCTCCGTATTCAATGTATCTAGCAATTTAAAATTTACTATTTTATTAGATAAGGATGGAAACCAACGTATTGCGTGTCAATTCATTGTTGAAATGATTTACTGATTTTTTTACGTCACGAGTACATTACGTGAGTAATGATATTTTGATATTATTATTATTTTTTATATTATTTAATATTAATATATATTATTATTTTATTTAAATATAATATTTTATTAATAAAATATAATATTAAATAGAAATATAAATAAATAATAATGTTAAATTAGATAATTAGTGTTCTCATCTTTTTAAATTTTTTGCGATCTTCTCTTTCTTTTTTGTATTTTGCAACCTTTACGGCTGCTTTTCTTTTTTCCTTTTCACATGTTAGATTATTCTCTTCCTCTAGTGCTGTTTCTCATTCCTCGCATTCACGTTTTCACTCTCTTCTTCACTGTCTTCTCTTCTTGCTTTACTCTCCCCTTCTCACAAAGTGTTACTTCCTTTCTTTCACCTTTTCGCAACTGTTTTTTTCTCTCTTTTTTTTAACAATCCCTCCCTGTTATTCTTAGATCAACTATTTATGTAGAGAGAAAGCTTGATAGAAAAGAGGGTAGGGAGTGTCTGCGGAGCAAATGGGGTTTGTGAGAGAGAGGAAAAAAAAAAGGATGGTAGAGAGAGTGGATTGGTAGAGATTACAATACAATTTTATTTGTATTTTTATTAACAAATCATATTTATAAAATCTTTATTTTAAACAATATTATTTTATTATATATTTTTGTTTTTAAATATATTTAAGATCAAAACATTTTATCTAATATTTTTTATTTTTTCTTAAATTAGATGAAAAAAAACATATGTTTCTATTTCTTTATTTCTTCAATTTACTCTTTTTAATATTTTACTACATTTTTAATAAAATAAATTACAATATTTTATTTAATATGTTTTAAAGTTTTGTCAAATTAAATAAGATATTTTTCTTATTCTTTTTTATTTAATCCCTTTTTAATTTAACTTTTAAACTTTAATTTTTTTTCTCGAAACAATTATATTTTATTTTACTTAACATTTTCTTCAACAAGGACGAAATTGGATGTTGATAAACATTTTATGATATATATCAAAGACTTATAAATATTTATTCTCTATGTGCAAGAAATATTCGTATTTTTGTCTCTTTCAAAAAGCTCTCATAATAATATTTCAACAAGATATTAAAGAGTGTGCTTAAGGTTCATCTACAACTTTTAAAAAGGTGGAATGTTAGTTATGCAAACCCGCATCAGTTAGTGTTGCAGAGTCAACTAACTACGTTAGGTCTCATGTTGAACATGAAAGAAGCTACTTGTCTAGGTCTAATAACCATGTCATGTAGCAGAGAAGTTGTATAAAGAGGTTACATGCATTTTGATATTACATGAAAAGCGTCTAATGTATCTATGTGTTCAAATATGGTCATATGATAACAAAAGAAGATAAAGGGCTAATATACATCACAATGACTCTAAAAGGATTTGCAATAATTCTTTTCTTCACAACTCTATATAAAGATCTATGTGGAGAAGAAAGGTTAGACAAGAACAACAACGTGACAAAACTTAGGGTTTTTTTTTTTTTCTAAATGCTTTCAACCAATCCTAAGCTTTTTGTGTGAAGAAGAACAAGAACAGTTTGTGTTCATAGCTAATTAAAAGAGTGTTCTCAACCTTATATTTGTCTTAAGACGTATCTTTTAGTAAGCAAAACTTTGTGATCTATTAGATCACAAATTGTGTTTATAAAAGTCTTTTAGATGGGAATGACTAGGTTTAAAAAATTCTAGTAACTTAGCCAGAAGTTACTACATCCAAAGAATACTTATAACTTAGCCTAAAGTGGTAGTTTCAAATAATACTTGTGGCTTAGCCATAAGTGATTGTGTCAAAACAATATTTCTAGTTTAACCAAAAGTGATTAGGTCAAAATAATACTTGTATCTTACAAGGCCGTTTATGTTAGTAGAAACGTTATCGGGTTGATCAATAATTGGACATGGTCTGTGTGTTTTAGATGAAATAGTATAAAATAATTCTCTCTATCTCTTATCATTTTTTATATTCCATATTATTAATCTTCTACTAACTTCAGAAGAAAGCATGTTATGTAAAAAGAAGTTTTAACAATGCATTTATCTTGTTGAATTTGTCTATGATGAGCTTCATCAAACACATCTATCAAGAAAAACATCTATATACTTTGTCTGTGGTGTTTTTCAAGATGACGCTTTGCACAAAGTTTACAAAATTTCTAAATATACAATTCAACATTCCCTTCTTGTCTATTTGACCTATTTCCACATTAAGAACAAACAAAGTCTTAGAAAAGCATTAGACATAAGTTTCGCAAAACTAGGTCTAAAGAAGCTCTAAACACAATTGACAAAGTCAACATGCATTTGAAATCAATAGACAACATACACACATGGATATTTGTAAGCACATCTTAAAAAATACAAGTTCATCTAGTCTTAAAAGAAGTTGACTCACACTTTTGAAAGATGATGCTAATACACAAACACCTAATCCTTGAGTTTGTATGTTCATTTTGGTGATGTCAGAAGTGCAAAAGTAGCTACGGAGATAAAGGTTATTCATCAATGTTGAGTGTAATAGTGGAAGTTATCAATATAAAGTCAAGCATATTCTAAAAAAATTCTGACACGAGGATATAAAATAACATGCAAACCACAAAAGTCCTTTTAAGATGTCTATAAATTAAAGCAAAGTCATGTAGAGCAAATAATGAACTACACACATATTATGTAAGCTTTGCATGCAATAAGTTTTAAAAGCATTTATATAGTTCCTTATAAAAGATCACCTTCTAGACAACATTAGGGTATGGGCATTATTTGTAAATCCTTTTAGTTGTGAAACTAAATTCTAGTGCAAGGAATGCTTACTTCATATGTCCTCTTTGTTGACAATTTTCCTTATATTCTTTTAAACAACTTTTGTTGTACAACTAGAAATGACTTTGTATACTTAGGTAAGAGCAACATTGTGTACTTGTGTTTAATCTCAAGGAGAGATTACTAGAGAGTCAAAATGGATTTGTATACTTATGTAAGCTAGAAGTGGCAGTGATAATATTTATAATTAATTTTGATTAGTGAAATCCTTTGTAGTTTGCAAAGGAGAGTTGGATGTATATCATGTTTGAGGATGAACCATTATAAATAAACTTGTTCATTATTGTTCTCTATTACATAAGTTTGCCTCTCTTGGCCATCTTCTAAGTGTTTTTGAAAATTATTGTGAAGTTTTTTTTTTCTTTTCAAAAACTATTAGATGACCCCTAATAACATCTAATAAACTCTCTTGTGAAATGTTTTCTAGAAGTCTTATAAGCTCTATTCAACGTTCACTCCCTTTTTTTCTAGAGATAATATTTTCTTTCAATTATTTGGCCTGAGTGGAAAATAATAACTAGTAAAGGTCTAATATAATACTTTTATATCTATAGATATAATTTATTGTGTATTTGTGTAAAATTTTTTTGTAAATTATGTGCATGTTTTTCATCTTTGTCCATAAGAAGGTTTGAATTTACTTGTTTAATATATTTCTTTTCTAGCATCAATTTATGTATTTCTTATATTTAAGCTATTAGTGAAGAGGATTTTAACAATAATACTTAGAAAAATTAGTATAGAAATTACAATTCTAATTATGAAAACAGATGTAAAATTTTTCTTTGTTTTTTAACTAACTTCATGGAACTAAAAAACTTGTCGTTGGCCAAAAGTGCTTTGAGGTTGAATTGCAATTCAACATAGGTTTTACCATTTCTTATAACCACACATTTTTCCACTCCACTACATTTTGTTGTGGTGTTTGTGAGGTTGAAGAATGTGATGAAGGTCATTTCACTATATAATTGCTAAAAGCATTTTTTATGTATTATATCCTAATGTCACTTTTGATTACTGCAATAGACAAACCTTTTTCGTTTTAAAACCTTTTGTAGAAGGCCTTAAAAGCTCCATCCGTAGGGGTATAGAACATAACCCAGGTCCATCTAATGTAATTATCTTCAATGAGCATATATTATCTTTTGCTACAAACAAACTCAATTCTTATTGTACCAAATAAATCAAGGTGAATCAACTTAAGAGCCCTTTTAAAGGAAACAATGGTTTTGTTGTGAGAATACTTTTTCACTTGTTTGCCTTTGAGGCATGCTTCATAGAGAAGATCATCCCTAAATGATGTATTAGTCAGTCCTTTGACAAGGTCCAATTTTTGCTACTTCGAGATTAACCTTGTGAAAACAAGTGAAATACACAAGAAATAAGGCTTGAATTGTGTATTAAAACTTTTCACAATATTTTGCAAGATTAGTGTTTGATAAAAGCAATCAGATGTGGTTTTGAGTGGACAGACTCATTGTCAAGATATATTCGCAAATCTAAATTAAAGTACTCTCCTTTTTTGAAGTTAGATGTCAGTTCAATAACATGTAATCTAAAAGTTGAAAGTAAAGAAAGATTTACTCTTGATGTTTTACAAATCTTGTGAAAACATTTTACAAATCATCCAATTTTCATTCATTTATCATCTGCCCTTACATCATCAAATACAAAGCGAAAAAACTGTTAAATCTCTAAAAGCACAATTTAACCCTCCCTTTTTATGTTGTCTCAAGCATAAACTTATTCGACATAGTTATGTATCGAATGTGTTGTATGTCTGTTGTTATTAGACAAAACATTTATTGTCATCAAATGAAGTATTACATCTGCCCATATCTGACTCTAAGACAAATTTATGTTTGAATGCTTTATTACAAGCACTTAATCAAAATATCTTGGAGTTTGTTGATCTTTTCTCTAAGGCGTTGTTTGTTTCCGACAATGAAAATATTTAAACAGAGAAAAAAAGGTAAAGTGGGAAAAACGAGGTTAATTTTACGGAAAATGAAAAAAACTTTCTTCGTTAAACTTTCATCTCTTAGATGAAAAAATTTGCAACGAAAGTTGTCTTTTTATATTATTTTTAATTAAATAATGAAATTAATTTACAAAATAGTAACATATTAAAATAATTAAAATATATATATTATTTATTATACAAAATATATTTGATGTCAGACAATTGTCTTATGTTCCATAAATGATATTTGAGACCTTCAATTAAAAGGAATATTAATATAGAGTATAGAATCTATACTTATTCTTTGGACACATATAATCTATATTTTCTAATTTCCATAAAAAAAAGTGATGTTTTTCCCTGGTTTTTTTTTTTTCAAGTCTATAAATATAGACCTTTCGTTAAATACTTACTTGTACAATTAACATGACATGATTTTGTTTTATTAAACACATTTGTAGTGATAATTATCTCTTTCGTGCAATGTGCATATATGATGCATGCGGTCTAACTTTTTTCCCTTTCAAAGTATAATCTTATTTTATTATAGGGTTTTTCAGAGATTCTATTAAAATGTTTAATCTCGTCTTACTCAATGAAGAGATATATTTATTTTTCTTTTTGTTTTAAATCTAAATAAAAAATTACGTTTCTCTCTTAAGTTATTAAGCTATGTGCTTAGTTTTTTCTTTTTTCTTTTTTTCATTTTCGTTAGTAACGTTGATTTCTAAAATGTAATCTTTAGATATAGTAGAGTCAATTTTCAAGGATTTAACCTATTTTCATAAAATAATTTAAGATAAAAGATGTTGTATTATGTTAATTTTAATGTTGTAATTTTGAATGATTATAAAATCGTTTATTTTATATAATATACCAAAAAAAATATTTTCTATTTAATAAAATCATAAAATATGTTTTATATTTTTAGAATTACTAGTTATAAAAAATATTAAATATTTTACTTAATTGAATTATGTATAAAAAATAATCTAACTATTTTAATTAGTATTTATATATTTTATAATTAATTATAGTTAAAAATTAATAATAGCTTCTTTAAAAGGTACAAATAAAACGTAAAATTTTTGAAAGTAACAAAGAAAATACCAAGGACTAAAACAAGAGATGATAGTATTTGTAATTTCTCAAAATAATATTTAAGCCAAATTTTTACATTAAGTTTAAATTATATATGGATGGAAAAATAATTTTAAGATATTATAACTAATAATAAAATGTGTTTTATATTTTACTATATTTTCCTTTAAATATAAAAAAACTCTCTTTGTAATATATTAAAATATTTCTTTATAATTATTCAATACTAAAATATAAAAAATAATATATAGAAAATAAATTATAAGTTCTATAAGTTATATTTTTGAATAAAAATACAATGTTAAAAATAAATTATTGAATAAAACAAATTGATATGATTATCCTATTTATGTTAAATAACAAATTTATGGATTAAAAGTTTAGTTTTAATATTCTTTATTATTTTTATTATATTAATTTCATTTTTAATATTGTAATTTTTAATAATTATAAATCGTTTATTTTATAATATATCATAAACAAATATTTTCTATTTAAGAAAATCGTAAAATATGTTTTATATTTTATAATTACTAGTTATAAAAATATTAAATATTTTACTTAATTGAATTATGTATAAAAAATAATATAATTATTTTAATTAATTATTATTTATTTTATAATTGATTATAGTTAATAATTAATAATAATAACTTAAAAATGTTCAAATAAAATGTAAAATATTTGAAAGTAACAAAAAAATTCCAAGGACTAAAACAAGAGAGGATAATAATGGTAAGTACTCAAAATAATATTTAAGACAACTTTTCATGTTAAGTTTAAATTATATAAGGATGGAAAAAAGAGAATATTGATTATTTTTATATTATATATTAGTTGAAGATATCATAACTAATAATAAAAATATGTTAAGAGAACTAAAACTAACAAAACTTAAGGGGGAAAGTAAAATATATTTAAATTTAAAATATTTTATTGTGAGTTCGCTGCCTTCTTCGTCCAAATTTTAATTAAAAAAAATATAAACTAATTGGGAAATACCTATTTTAGAGTTATAGATATCAAAATTAAGGATAACAAAACACGTCAAACCAATTTACTAGCTGAGCAAACAAAAACATATAATAAAATGAGTTTAAAATCTTGATTATTAAAGTGAATTTTTCTCTCAAATTTTATATTAAATTTAATTATATAAATATATTAAAATTATATTTAATAAAATAAAAATCTTTAAATTTTTAATTGATTAATTAATATCTTATAAATTAAAATAATTATTACCTTTATGTATTAAATTATTTTATTATAATTAATAATTAAAATTTAATTTGTAAGCGATAATAATAATAGGAAAACTTATCTGTATTTTTTTATTTTAATTTTTAATATAATACAAACAAACCTTTCATTTTTTAATTAAAAAAATAGTCTAAAATCAGACAAACTTTTATCGCGATTTTGTTGCCCTCATCGCCCAAATTCCATTCAAATATTATATATATTTTTCCTCGAGTTTTGCGATTTTTGTAATATTGTTTTCCAACTGCGAAGGCAAAGTCGCCTTCTATTTTGGTAAAAAGCGCCATCTTCCTTTTTCCCGGAAAAAGAAAAAGGAGAAATAGTCGAAAGAACAGGTTTGAACTCTCTTCTTCTTTCTCTTTTCCATGGATTTTACATTGCAACGTTATCTTTCTTCTGTTTCTAATGCAGTAAGTAGTTTCTTTTCCAAAGCCTAGGGTTTTCACCTTTCATTAATGATGAATAATTAATATCGTTCTTTAACACACCTTATCGGTGAGAAATGTATATTCTTGAAACTAACGTTGTAACGTTGAAGGGTTTGGGTTTTATATGTTTCTGTTAGTTTATCTCTGTTAGAGATTATACATATATGAATAGCTGATTAAACTACCAGTACCTGCCTTGAAGCACAGAGTTTTGGGATTTTTAAAATGTGTAGTTTCTTGTTTTACTTTTTGTTAAACGTTAATCAATATGATTGTCAATGCAGGATTCTTGTGCGATCTCGTTTTGGACTTTCCGTGTGAGTAAAAAGCAAGAACTGTAGTCAATTGTTGGTGCAATGTGTTAGTTCTGCATTTACCTATTGAATTTGAGGAATTGGTGTTATACCTAGACAAAGAGAGAGAGAGAAACTAGATAAAATAAAAGCTTCCGTGGGAGCATAGACTCTTGTAGTGAATCATACAGGGGAATGCGAGGAATGACACCCCATTTGTGATTAGTACCAATTACAAGTTTTTATCGAATGGGTTTGATGGGTATTTTGTGGTTTTCCATATTTCTTTTTATCCCAGTTGAATCTACTGGAAGAGAAGGGAATATGTGGCTCCAAAACATAGGTGTGGAGTCCAGAGGAAGTGTGAGTTTGACCGTCTTCAGTGCAAGTATATTTGTGCTTGTTGCTCTTGTTCTCTCCATGTATTTAGTATTTGAGCATTTAGCCGCCTATAATCAGCCTGAGGTGCATCCTGTTTTCATTTTTAACTGACTCGCCTATTTCACCTCAGTGTTTTTCCTTTTGTAATGTTGTCTATAGCTAATATCTTTTTTAATTTTCAATATTCACTTTACAGGAACAGAAGTTTTTGATTGGTATCATTTTAATGGTTCCTGTTTATGCATTGGAATCAGTAAGAGACACTAACTAAATTACATAATACTTACTGCTCTCCTTTTATTACATTTTATACTTGGGTTTATGACATTTATTCTTGTGAATAAGCATCCATGTTTTCCTTTTTGTTGTATATTTTTCATCTTGCCACTGTTTTTGATTTACATGTTTGGATAAACTTAGTTGCTGGCTCATGGGAGTATGTTGGAACTTACTGTTATTCCATTGAAGGTTTATGTTAGAAAGAATAAAAGACAGTTGTTATTTATGTATGAGAGTTTTTTAAATAGGGCAGCTATTAGTATCAACAGAAATAAACACAGTAGTTATTGTTAAGTATCAATGGACATAGGTAGTTATTTTCTAAAAGTGGCAGTTATTTGTGGAATATAGATATGGGAAAGGAGATCAATTAGGTTGGGTGTTTGTTTTTCTTTGTTTCTGCAGTGCTGAAGGAGGAAACTCTTTGTTAGAGGAGAAGCCTGTCTTATCAGTTTTGAACGTTAGTTTTGGTTGATTCCAGAATTGGGATCTATGACATTCTGTTTCATTGGAAATTCTCGAGTCTAGCACTTGTAGTGCATGTTGTTTAGTTACTTTACTTTTTCAGCTTCGGGGTTAATTGTCTTCGCTTTTTACATACAGAAAGAACTATTTGGTCATGGAAAGTGTAACCTCTATTTTTGGCTGGGAGGACATGTATGGGGAGAGGATGGAAATAAGTGTGGTATTTTTTTGTGAGAGAAAAAAGAGTGGAAACATTTTTTTAAAACGATGGGATTCACTGTACTATTTATCACCTATTTTCATTTATCTATTTATGTTTTTCCTATCTCTTTCCTATTTTTCATCGACCAAAATCCTTTAATTTCACCTTATTTCTTAGCTATTTAGATTCACCTGTTTTTTTTATTTCCATCCATGCTATTTCTTTCTACTCTACTAAACAAACACTAAGTTAGTGCATCAGTTTAGTTGACTGTCAAACTATAAAAAAAAAACACTTGGATCTTTTGGGTGGTCATATCGTGGACATATGCCATGGGTGAGAGCAGCCCCAACTCCCTTCAAGCTGGGGGAAAAACAGTATGGTCACTTCAAGAACTGAACAGTTCCGTGTCCCAGAGAGATGCAATCCTCTTCCATTGTTTCCCTTTTGAATTTTTCTTGCATCTTTATGTTGGGGGACTTGGTTAGATGAACAACTACTTCCTTTATTTTCATAAATATACCACATCCTGTTCTCCAACTGGTAATACAAGTTTTAGAAAATCTTGCCTTCATTTTGCACAAGGACTATCAGCACTGAGTTGCATGAAGCATTAGTATTACCATTTCTTCCAGCTGTACATAATGTAGTTCTTAATCTTTCTATTTATATTTCTGTTTTTGAACAGGATCTAATAATTCATTCTTAAGTACTGATGTTTGTATGGTGCAGTTTTTATCAGTATTGAATTCTGATGCAGCATTTAACAGTGAAATTATCCGGGAATGCTATGAAGCTTTTGCATTATATTGCTTTGAGAGATATCTGATAGCTTGCTTAGGTATGTCAAAATGATTGTATGCCCATAAGATATCATCAACTGTACCTGTTATTTTTGTTTGGATATATTTTTCAAAAGTGCCTAATGATGAGATCTTTTAGTGGAATTTTCTGCTTCTCCTTCCCTCAATTTTCAAGATTCTTCAAAATTTGAGACCTGAATGTTATAAATCATGACTAGAAGAGGATGTGATACATTTCAAATATTTTTGTTGGTTGAATTTTATTATGCTGTAATGCTCTTTAATACTATATTTATATTTTTTTTCTTATAGGTGGTGAGGACAAAACTATTCAATTTATGGAAAATATGAACCTAACAGACTCTAGCATTCCTCTTCTGCAAGAAGCATATGCATATGGAGTTGTAGAGCATCCATTTCCCTTGAATCTCTTCTTAAAGGATTGGAATCTAGGCTCTGAGTTCTATCAATCTGTGAAAATTGGCATTGTGCAATATGTATGCATGATTTTGTCAAATTGTGTAATATTAATGTCTTCCCCCATCCTCCAGCGCTTTCTATGCGAACTAAATGTCTCTCTTGTTGCTTACTACAATCTTCATTGCAGATGATACTAAAGATGATATGTGCAGTACTGGCAACAATTCTCCAATCTTTTGGGGTTTATGGAGAGGGGAAGTTTGAATGGAAATACGGGTAAGATTATGCCGTCTTGTGTCTTGATCTTGATTTCAAGTGTAAATGTTATAGTTATAAAAATCATTGTTTAAGATTTATTGAGAATTGGTTATTGACATGGTATAAAAGTTTCTGTATGATCAAATGGTTCGGAGTTAATGCCAACAATTTTGGGTCTTCAAGCCCAAAGAACTCTCAATATGCATGAGGAAGATAACATGTTAATGATAAAATCATTCACCGGCCTTCTCTTGCTATAAACGCGCATGCGCACACACACACACACATAGAGCGATAGAGTTATTTATAGTTATATGTTAATTGAAAAGATGAATATTGATGATTATACCTTTCACTTTTTTGTGGTGAGGTTATGCAAGGTTGAGTAGCAGTAATTTTTTATCCCCTCTAGTTTGATACACTGTTGTGCTTGCAGGTATCCCTACTTGGCACTAGTTCTTAACTTTAGTCAGACATGGGCCCTATATTGCCTTGTACAGTTCTATTCTGTTATTAAAGATAAGTTGAAACCTATCAAACCATTAGCAAAGTTTCTAACTTTCAAGTCAATTGTCTTCCTGACATGGTGGCAAAGTGTGGCTGTTGCATTTCTATTTTATGTGGGAGCTTTTAGGGGATCATTGGCTCAGGAGTTGAAAACACGTATACAAGACTACATCATCTGTATAGAGGTGAGCTAGTTGTGCTGCTAACAATGTATATTATGTTTTCTGATACAATATTGTTAAATATTTATCTTTTAAGGTGTACTGATATATTCCTATCATTTGCATTTGTGTTTTGAATTAATCTGAACTGTGTTCATTACCATTTGTATTGCATGAAAACCATGGGTCGTGCCACAAGTATGAATATTTGAGGTAGTGTATATTTTTTGTTTTTGTATATATGTCAAGAAGATTGTTGAATACTTGTATTGTATATGAATGCTCATAAAGACATTGTAATTATTATTATGAGCATGAACACATTGACTCCTGCCCGTGCGGGTCCACATTTCTATTAAAATGATATTATAATAAATATTTTTGTAAGTGAGAATTAAATGATTATGTTTTAGTCATGGTGATGTGCAAATTATTGTTAGGTAGAGATTGTACATTTATGTATTTTATCACATAATAAAATTATTTTAATTTGATAAAGGATAAGATATTCTTATTGAAAAATGACTCCAAAAGTGATTACAAAAAATTGTATCTTCTTTATACAAATGTATAGATTATTATTATTTCCTCATTTTCTTACTTGAAGTGTGGTATGAGGCTGCCACGGTGCCTGTCCATTGTATCTGTTTGAGTTTTTCGACCCTTTCTTTAGATTTCTAATGTGCACTTCTTTCCAGCGACCTGTTAGTCATGAGTCTCTGTTCGATTTTGTGTTGTAATGCTCACACCCACAAGCCCTCTCTTTTTTTTTTTTCTCATTTGGGTTTCCGCACACTCTCTTTGTTGAGTGTATTCTTTTTATTATTAATGCAATTGTCTTCCTTTTTCTATTGTGATCGTATTTTATATTGAGTTTTCATTAGTAATCATGAATGGCTTTAATTATGGATAATTCTTTGTTTTTGAGCATTGGTGTGTTGCAGCATCCTGCTATCCCACCAGAATTGACATGCCTGGGTAATAATTGAAATAAATGAGTGAACTATAAATTGTTAACATCTGAATGAATAAGGAAAATACATATCCTCTGTATTTCCTGTATTTCAGTTATAAGTGATCTCTCTAAGTAGCTTTGTTTTTGTTCAAAACTTTGCTTTGCTTCAACAATCTGTCTTTCTGGAAGCCGGCAAAACACTTGTGTGTGAGCATTGATTAGTGGCACGGTAATTAAGTACTAAAGGAAGCACATATTTAGATGTTATATAGATTTATATCTGCCTCGCTGGTCCTGACTCCTTAATGACTGGTGATGAGGTACATGCATATAAGATGATGGAAAACTATTTTCGAGAAGGACTTCAGCAGTACATTAAATGATCGTTCATGAAGCTCCAATATTACATATTAGATTGGATTCTATTTTACGGAGCTTTTTCTGTGGCCAGTGACTGCTTTACTTTAAAACCAAGACAGGTTCATCTTATTCTGTTATTCAAGGATAGACTGGTTGGCTGTTGTATGTAAAGTAGTATGTCATGTTATGTTAAGTCAAGTTATGTTTAAACTATAAATTCTTGATTTGGGTTTGTTTAAACCAGAAGTCTTCAATCATTTTGAAGTTCTGGGATGACTTTTTTTCATTTGGTTTGCCATCATAAAATTTGTGAATAGATGGGCGTGGCTGCTGTTGTGCACCTCTATGTCTTCCCAGCAGAACCTTACAAAAGGGGGGAGAGGTGTGTCCGTAATGTGGCAGTGATGTCCAACTATGCGTCGCTAGGATCGCCTCCAGACCCTGAGGAGGTTCGAGACTGTCAGCGCTCAACAAGAACATGGCTAGGGACTCATAATGAGAGACAAAAACCTATGAAATTTACCCAGAGTGTTCGGGACGTTGTTGTTGGAAGTGGCGAAATTGTGAGATATGAACACTTGAACCTGCTCGACCTGTAAATCTTGTGATATTTCTGTCTCACTGTGGCTGATATCCTGTCTTTAATGTTTCAGATTGTGGATGACATGAAATTTACAGTTTCTCATGTGGTGGAGCCTGTTGAGAGGGGCATTGCAAAGATAAACAAAACCTTCCATCAGATATCGGAAAATGTGAAACGCCATGAGCAGCGGACGCAAAACACCAAGGATGATTGTTATCTTGTTCCCTTGCGATCACGAATGCCGGAATTTTCTGAAGTTCATGATACTATGGGTGATGGAAGTTTCAGTGACAGTGGCTTATCCAGTGGAAAACGACAGCATTTTCAATCCAAAGCAGGAACCACCAGAAGTAGAAGATAGTGTTTTTCCTAAACAGTTCAGTGTATATATATAGTTACACACGGATCGACGTGAAATTTTAAACTACGTCGTTATATTTTGGTGAAATTGCTGAAATATAAGTGTATATACTTAACATGAGGTAATCGAGGTATATTGAGACAGACAATAATACCTGCTATACGTATAACATACCAAGGTGTATGCATCATGTGTAGTGCTCCTCGTAAATGTTGAAGGATTGTTATAGGTTCCACTTCAATTTTGGACTTCTGATTATATGTTTGTTTTAGTTGGCCTTTTTTACTTTGTAAGGAAAAAAATCATATCATCACAGATGATGTGTTTTGTGGGTAAATTTTTCTATAATAGTGTTTTCTATGAAAGAATGAAATCAATTTTTTTCTTAGTTAAATTAGTTTATACGAAGATGTTAATTTCTTCAAATTAGTCTATATACAAACTAATTTGGGCTGAAAAAGTTAGAGAGAGAGAGAGTAGGATATAAAAAAGAAAGGGCTTTCTATTGATAAGTTGTATTATGATATGGTACAAAAACATTATTCAGTAAGTAGGTTAACAAGTTGGTAGACTTGTGTGATACACGGGTTTTTTTAATATTAGTAATTAAAAAATTGTTTAATCAATCACAATAAGTATTAAAAAAATTATTTGAAGAATAAATTAGAGAATTTGACAAGTCACGTTATAATTTTTGTTGTAATGATGTTAGATTTAAAAAAAAAAACACTTAATTAAGAAAAATTGATTGGACATTAGATTTCCAAAGCTGCTTCCTTGTTATTTGAAACATTATGATTTAGTATTAAATTAATACTCAATTAGCATATTAGGTTAAAAATATCAAGCACTTCAGTTATAAAAAAATCAAACACTTCGGTAATTTTGTTTTCCTAAAATAAACCCATTTTTCAAAAAATTTCCCTCACATTTTATTTACATAAATAAACTCATTCATTGTTCATGGCAACTGAGTTTTTACTTTTATTTATGCGTATCCACGTCTGAACCAAATTTCAGCTTGTTTTTTTCATTATTTTCATAAAGTAAATGAAAAGCTAACATAAATAATAATTTTTTATTATGATTTTGTTTTTGGATTTTTAAATAAATTAAAATTAGTTTAAAAATAAAATAAAACAAGTTAAAGTAAATAAAAATTATTTGTTGTTGTTTAACTTAGTTTTAATATAAATTATTATATTTAATAAATATTTATTAATTTAATATGTCTAAGTTTTGTTGTTGTAGCTAATATAACTTTCTCCAATATGAAAAATACTGTGGTTGAACCATTAAATGACACTACGATGAGATAATACCCTTATTTAAGATTTGTGTAAACAGGGAGAAAATATGAGAAATACTGTGGTAGAACCATTAAATGACACTATGATGAGATAATACCTTTATTTAAGATTTTGTGTAAACGGGGACAAAATAGACAAACATGATTTTACAATGTTTAGAAAAAGTTTAAGAAAATGAAATTATATTGAGCTTACATTGTAGCAATCAACACAAACATGTGTTCCTGCTTTTTCATAACACATTTTAGCATCACCGGAACAAAGTTGAAAGATGAGTCTAAAAGGAAAAGATAATTAGAAATAAATGAGGCTAGAGAATATGATGAATAATGTCTCATTTTATATTGGTTGAATATGATGCATTGATAAGGCTAGATTTGATCCCAGTCATTACTTTTAGATGACACACTAATCAAGAGTTTGGGTCAGGTTCAAGAATCTAACCATGAATAATGGTGATAAATAGTATCTCATTCAATATAAATTGAATTTGTTGCATTGATAAGAAGAGATTTAATCTACTATGTATCTTTTGTGTGGCATACTGAACAAGGGTTTGGGTATGGGTTAAAGTTTAAAAATTTGAAGGTGAACTATGATGGGGAGCACTTCCACATTCAATACAGGTTGAATCTGATGTACTGATAAGATTATATCTTATCTTGACTATTGTTTTTAGGTGATACACTGATTAAAGCCTAGCTCAAGATTTAAGAATCTAATGGTAAACAATGGTGGGGAAAAGTGCCTTATCCAATTTGAGTTGAATTTGGTATGTTGATAAGAAGGGATATAATTCAAAGTGTTGCTTTTAGGTGCCACATTGATCAAGAGCTTGGGACAAAGTTGAGGAATCTAATGGTGGAATAGTGTCTCGTTGAGTGTAGATTGAATCTAGTGTATTGATAAGGCTAGACCTGGTCTAGGTCATTGTTTTTGAGTGATACATCAATTAAGGGCTTAACTCTGGTTCAAGAATCATATCGCTCTATATAAGAGTTGTCATCTTGACGATAGCGAAATAGATGAAATTGTACATAACATAGAATAATACAAGATGGATTTGTGTGTTTTTTGTCCTTTCGTCTCTAGAAGATGTATTTTGCAACAAATGTTGCACTCATTCTTCCATTGTTCTTTGACTTATTCTAGAATGTTGTGTGCAATAGGTGCTAATGTACCTGTTTCTTATATTTCTATCATATAGGATAAGTATCCTTTGCACCATGCTCTCTCAGTGGTAAAGTTGTTGCTTTAAGGACAAGAACCTACAACAATTTGACTTTGTTCATCCATATTGTCCCTTGATAAGCTTCATTTTATTGCTTCCTTGGCCCTCCTTAATGGGTTAGGTCTAGGCTATAGGTGTTAGTTTTTAGGGGTTGAGTTCAAAAGAAGGTGGGGTGAATTGAACTATTACCAATTTTTGAAATAAAATGACAAATGATTATTAAATTAATTAATTAAAGATGCAACAAATCAATTTAATTGCATAATAAAAGATTAGTTTAAAGATAATTCAAGATACAAGGTATATTACAAGTATAATGTGCAATATGAGGAGAGAGAGAGAAAAAAAAAAAAAAAAAACAAAAAAAAAAA
>Ga0209700_105195_pt1 | contig 22299 bp, 13 predicted proteins | sample SiratroredBW_FD_187528 | JGI IMG/M metagenome (GOLD analysis project Ga0209700, IMG submission 187528) | Root nodule microbial communities of legume samples collected from California, USA - Siratro red BW (SPAdes) (version 2) | ecosystem: Host-associated > Plants > Roots > Nodule | place: USA... | reverse complement strand
TTTTATATATTCACAAATATTTTTAAATAATATATATATATATATATATATATATATATATATATATGAATTATTAGTTGTTTTACTACTATTATTTTAAATTTTATATTACATAAAATATGTATTTTATTATAGAGAAAAGAAGTTTTTTACATTAGAAATAATATAGTTATTATAAAAATAAAATTTTATATTTATAAAGAAAAGAAAAAATGAAGAATAAAAAAATAATTGTAAAATAGATGTGAAAATTTTTTAAGTGCCAAATATGACAAAATTCTTGTATGATGCAATTTTTGTGTCATATTGTGTAAATGATGAAAAAATCCTTTTAATTTTCATAAAGAGGAAATTATGTATATAGGAGGTATGATTTTACTATGGTGCTGCTATACCATGAATTTTATGTTTTATGCTAATGTTGAAATGATGTTTGTTTTACACTACTTTACCTAATTCACTGTAATTAACATTAAATTAAATGGGGATAGTGGGTCTCAATATTATTATTGAAATCAATATTAATAAAATTTTAAAAATTAAAATATTGGATGAAATTAATTATAATTAAGAAATCGTGTTAGATTAAATTAATTATAATAAATTACTGAAAATCAGTATGAATGAAATCATGAAAAGTGAAAAGTTGAGTGAATTTAATTGTAAAACTGTACAGAGTTCCACTGTTTCTATCTAATCAGAAATATTTTTAATTAAACGTAATCATGAGAATATATTAAACAAAATGATGTACACAAAAGATACTGAATTGGTGGTTTCTGTACAATTACAGAATATAGAATATGATTTTACATTTTAACCCAGTTGACTTACATTAGAAATAATATAGTTATTATAAAAATAAATTTTTATCTTTGTAAAGAAAATAAAGAAGTGAAGAATAAATAATAAATAATATAAAATAGATGTGGAAATTTTTTAAGTGTGAAATATAGACAAAATTTTAAAATGATACAACTTTTGCGTTCTATTCTGTAAATGGAAAAAATCTTATTAATCTTCTTAATGAGTAAATTATGCATAGGTGATAAGATTTTATTATAAAATATAGTGTCTCTATACCATGAATTTTGTGGTAGTATTGAAATAATGTCTTTTTTGCATTATCTTACTTAATTGTAATTAACATTAGATAAAGATAATATGGTCTAAGTATTAATACTAAAACCAATATGAATAAAATTGTAAAAATTGAAATGTTAGGTGAGATTAACTATAATTGAGAAGGCGTGATGAAATTAATTGTAAAGAGTAAAATGTTAGACAAAATTAATTATAATTGATAAATTGTTAAGTAAAATTAATTATAATTGAGAAAATGCACTCATTAATACCAAAATTGTGCAGAATCCCATCATTTCTATCTGTCAACATATATTTGTAATTAATATATATATATATATATATATATATATATATATATATATATATGAATTATTAGTTGTTGTACTACTATTATTTTAAATTTTATATTACATAAAATATGTATTTTATTATAGAAAAAAGAAGTTTTTACAATTTTACTTATTATTTGACAATTTACATTAGAAATAATATAGTTATTATAAAAATAAATTTCTATATTTATAAAAAAAAGAAAAATGAAGAATAATAAAACAATTGTAAAAATAGATGTGAAAATTTATTAAGTGTGAAATTTTGTGTAAATGGTTAAAAAGTCCTTTCAATTTCCGTAAAGACGAAATTATGTATAGGAGCTTGCAATATCATGAATCTTGTGTGAATGTTGAAATGATGTTTGTTGTGCACTATTTTACTTAATTCACTGTAATTAACCTTTCAAGGAGATAGTTAGTCTCAATATTAATATTAAAATCAATATTAATAAAATTGTAAAAATTAAAATATTGGATAAAATTAATTATAATTAAAAAATCCTGCTGGATTAAATTAATTGTAATAAATTACTGAAAAATTAGTATGAATGAAATCATGAGAAATTAAACATTTGAGTGAATTTAATTGTAAAATTATACAGAGTTCCACTGTTCCTATCTAATCAAAAACTCTTAATTAGACTTAACCATGAGAAATATTAAACAAAATGATATGCACAAAAGATACTCAACTGGTGTTTTCTGTACAATTATAGAATATAGAATATGATTTTACAATTTAACCCATTTGACTTACATTAGAAATAATATAGTTATTATAAAAATAAAATTTTATCTTTGTAAAAAAAATAAAAAAGTGAAAAATAAATAATAAATAATATAAAATAGATGTGAAAATTTTTTAGGTGTGAAATATGGACAAAATTTTAAAATGATACAAATTTTTATGTCATATTCTGTAAATGAAAAAAAATTAATCATCTTAATGAGTAAATTATGCATAGGTGATAAGATTTTATTATAATATATGGTGCTCTATAGTATGGATTTTGTGGTAATATTGAAATGATGTTTCTTAGACGTCTTGTAATTAACATTAGGTAAAGATAATAGGGTCTAAGTATTAATACTAAAACTAATATTAATAAAATTGTGAAAGTTGAAATATTAAGTGAGATTAACTATAATTCATAAAGTGTAATTAATTGTTATTGACAAAGGGTTTGTCTTATTAATGAAATTATTGTTCCGAGTGAAATATTGGTTGAAATTAATTGTAATTAATAAAATGTGTTAAGTAAAATTAATTATAATTGAGAAAAGTGTAGAATCTCATCATTTCTATCTGTCCATAAATATTTTAATTATTAGTTGTTTTATTATTATTATTTTAAATTTTATATTACATAAAATATGTATTTTATTATAGAGAAAAGAATCTTTTATATATATATATATATATATATAGTTGTTTAACTATTATTATTTTAAGTTGTTTTAGAAATAATATCGTTATTATTAAAAAAATTATATTTATTAAAAAAATAATAATAAAATAATAACTATTAAATTGATGTGAAAATTATTTAGATGTGAAATATCGAAAAAAATTCTAAATTGATGCAATTTTTATGTTATGGACAAAAATCTTTTTAATTTTGATAATGAGTAAATTGTATATACCTGATACAATCTTTCCACAAAGAAATGGTGGTGCTCTCACATCATAAATTTTGTGTTAATGTTAAAATAGTGTCTTTTAAATTTTACTTAATTCATTGGAACTGATATTAGTTAGAGACAATGGCTCTCAGCATTAATGTAGAAATATTATAAGATTGTAGGAATTGAAATATTAGGTGTAATTTATTATAGTTGAGACAAAATAGTGGGAGAAATTAGTTGTAATTGACAAAAGGATACCATCAATACTAAATCAATATTGATAAAATCGCAAAAGTAAAAAGTTAGATCAAATTAATACCACAATAAATCAAACAAAAACTGTACACAAAAACACTATCTCAACACTAAAATGAACTCGTGATATATTCTTATGATTTTATTTTCTGCAAAATGAAAACATCCCATAGAGATACTATCTTGTGTCAATGCACTATTTATCTATATGAAAATTAATAAATTTTTACTCATTTATAGAATATGTGATAAAAATTTCAACGAATATAGAAATTTGCAAATACATTTTAACAAATATGAGAATTATGAGTACAGTACTTTATAGAATAATTATATATATATATATATATATATTTATAGAATAAATTTTTAAAAATATTTTTCCATAAAAAATTTTAAAATATAAAGTAGAGTTAAAATAAATTCTAAAGTAAAGTAAAATAAAATATAATTATTAAATCATAATAAATAAATAAAATTATATTTCATACTAATAATACATCAAAATAAAATATTTTATAAAATGTAAAATTTAAATTAATGTTTATTTTATGTATTATTTGAATGTTTATTTTATGTATTATTTTAATATTTATTTATTTATTACATTTTTATATTACAAAAAGTTAATCCTTTATATTTAATATATAATATCATAATATAATAATAAAATTATCATAACAAATTCATTAATAGTTGTAAATCATAATAAAATATTTATAAACAGAATAAATTATGTTACAATACATAATCAATTATCTTAAATACATACTTGATTATCTTGATTATGTATTTGTTTTTTCTTTTTTTCAAACCCGATACAGGGAGAAAGTTTTTTGATAAATATTTTACTTATACTTTATGTTTTTTGTTTTATTTTTTTTGCGCTTATATTGTAGAGGGTTGTATAAAATAAAAATAATAATGAAATATGTTTCATTTAATATATTTAAAATTAAACTCATTATAAGCATTAGAATTTAATTTACTGAAATGAAATAGTGATGAAAAATTAAATACCAAAATTTGGTGGATTAGATTTTAGATTTGATTATAAATTGAAATATATATGAATAGTTGTTTAACTACTATTATTTTAAGTTGTATATTACATAGAATATGTATTTTATTGTAGAGAAATGAAGTTTTTAAAATTGTACCCATTATTTGATAATTTATTTTAGAAATAATATAGTTATTATAAAAGAGTTACATTTATAAAGAAAAGAAAAAATGAATAATAAAATAATAATTATCAAATTGATGTGAAGTTTTTTTAGATGTGGTATATCCACAAAATTTCCAAATTGATGTAATTTTTTTTTTGTCATAGTGAATGGAAAAAGAAAAATCTTTTTAATTTTAGGAACGAGTAGATCGTACATAATTATACAATCTTTTCACAAAAACGAAATGGTGATGAATTTTGTGTTAACTTTAAAATGATGTCTCTTGGATCTTACTTAATTCATTATAACTGATATTACCTAGAGATAATGGGTCTTATATTAATATTAAAATAAGTATTATAAGATTGTGAGAATTGAAACATTAGGTGAAATTAATTTTAATTAAGAAAATATTTTAGGAGAAAGTAGTTGTAATTGAGAAAGGATCCATTAATATTGAAATCAGTATTAATAAAATTGTTATATATGAAAAGTTTGGTAAAGTTAATGACAAGTGTTAAGACTGAGATTGTTCAGCGTCTCAGAATTTCTGTTGACCACAACCTTCTTTTTTAATTAAGTGTAACCACCTCAATAAATTAAACAAACTATACACATAGATACTATCTCAATCCTATGAATAGGATATCTCTAAAGATAATATCGTGTCAACTATGTATTATTTATTCATATGAAAATTAATAAATTTTTTCCTCATTTATAAAATATGGCACAAAAATTTGACCAATATAGAAATTTTGAAATACTTTTTAGCAAATATGAGAATTATATATACAATAATTTACAGAATAATTTTTTAAAATTATATATTGGACAAAAATACATGGAAAATTTTTAATAAACGTGAGAAATAAAATTATATATAATAATTTATAGAATAAATTTTTAAAAATAAATTAGCATAAAAACAATTTTTAAAATATAAGATAGATGTGAAAATTTTTTAAGTATGAAATATAGACAAAATTCATACATGGAGTAATTATGTAATGAGTAAATTATGTATAGATGATAAGATTTTATTATAAATATAGTGTTGCTATACTATAAATTCTATGTTAATGTTGAAATGATATTTCTTCTGCACTACCTCACTTAATTCATTGTAGGTTTCAAAATTAATATTGAAGTTAGTATTAATGAAATTATAGAAATGGAAAGGTTGGGTATAATTAATTGTAGTTGAGAAGAGGTGTTGAATGAAAATAATTGTACCTGACAAAGCCTTTTTTTTAACAACTAAAAATAAATAAATTTAAATAAATAAGGTTACTTCAGGGATAACTTAATCCTTATACACCCTAGTCATAATATTTTGACCTTTTTCCAGCTCGAGGTATATTCATACATATAATAAACCCCATTACATTGCTTCCAAGATAAATGGTAAAGATAATGCATGTACATAAGCTATACAATAGTGACAAATTAAATTCTTTAAATATATTATAGTACACAACATCCCACACTTTGTCCACTGAATCCCTATGCTTCCTCCATAAATTTTATATCCTGGAATCAGTAGTGACCTCATTGTTATCTTCTTGTAAGTCTCAAATTGTTATCTTCTTGTAAGTCTCAACCTCCTTCCCAAGTATAAATGCCTGCAACATAATGAAAACCCTACACTCTATCTAGATTCCTTAGACCACGTAGTAGTTACCTACTTCATTGATTGCAAACTAAGGAGAACATTGTTCTGCACATCCCAATTTCAACTCTTTAATTGTGCTAGACAAAAAGCTTTCACCTCATTTATCACCCCTCCTCTGAACACTACTTTATTTGTATGTTTTCAAATCTCTATCACTACAGCTACCCACATCTCTTTCCAAGCTCTATTAACACTTTTCCTTTCATCTCTTAAATGTAAACTTTGAAAATGGATAGGAATAGACTCGTGTTGACCTTCCCTATCCATTTCTCACATGAATCCCAAGCTTTTTAAATAACCTTATATATAAAAAAAAAAATATTAGACACTTTCTACAAGACAAAACCTCTATTAATATATATATATATATATATATATATATATATATATGAATAATTGTTTTACTATTTTTATTTTATGTTGTATAATATGTTTATTATAGAGAAATGAAGTTTTAACAATTTTATCTATTATTTGACAATCTTGAGTTTATTACTTTAATAATTTTTTTACACTATATTAGAATTCGATTCTTTGTGAACTTAAACCCTAAACTTACTTTCAATCTGTTTTCTTTTTCATGAATATGGAAAAAAAATTAAGGTTATGATTTATTTTGAAAGAAAAAGTTTTAAATTGATCAATTTTTTTAGAAAAAGATTAGTTTACAAAAAAAAAAAAATCAATAATCGACTTTTTTTCACTTTGACAATTTCAATTGCTTTCTCGAGTTTATCTTCACATATTCAATTTTATAAAACATAAAGTAAATTATTTTAATAAGTAAGTATCAATTAATTACATAACATTTTCATTATATCAATGTTTTATTTTATATATGTACTATTTACTTATTATATTACTATTATATCAATGCAATATCTTAGTACAATCTAACGTGCAAATCAAATGTACTTATATGTCGATCGTTTTCTTTCGAGTAAGAACAATATCTTTTTTCAGTTTTTAGTCTAGTAAAGTAATGTGTTTTCTCAAACTTTTCATCGGTTTAGAGAAGTTTACCCATAGTAAAAATACAATTTAATTCAAACACCAAAACTACAATCATTCAATTATCTAAATTTATAGATTCAGGAAACAAGGAAATAATTCCCTATTTTTAAGACCATGGTTATTTTCAGACAAGACAATTCACGGTCAAACTTAAGATAATTTTTTTAAATTTCTTAAGGTATTTATGTAAAAGCAATTCCATAATAACAAACAATAACAACATAACCTTTATAGAATGTATTTTTTCACATGAACACATGCTTTCTTCTACAATAAATTTTCCGTAACATATTTTACCGTTCCAGAACATTTTTCTTAAGTCATTCCATCTATTTAAGATACTTTATGCATTTCTTTTTTTAAATCCTTTATCATTTATAAAACCGATTTCTTTTTTTAGATTTGATTTTAAATTGAAATATATATACACACACATGCATGAATATATGGAAAAGGTTCAATAGAATCTCAGCATAGTGCCAAATATACGAAAGTACAGCATAGTTCCTTGTCCAGGAACCCCATAATAGCATTGCAAACATGAAAAGGTTGTACTTAGTAGTTTGAGGATTAAAAATTACAATAAAAGTGCTCCAAATGGATTGATTGTCTAAGATTGTCCCCTAAAAATGTGAACAGCAAACACTACATCTTCTTTGTTTATTAACTCGAAGACGCAAACATTTCCAGGTTCCAACTTACATTCCTTCGCAAATTGGCTCCAACCACCAGAAAGCTTTGTTGGAATTGCACCAGTCAGTTCTACCCGCCATGATTTATTTCCAAACTCTAACATCACAACCTGCTGCTTCTCGAAGTACTCTCTCATAAACGCAACTGGTACACGCTGCATGCATCAAATTATACTTTTTCATCACCTCAATATATTTCTAACCATCAATAAAACTATAACAAATACCAGCTTCATAACTAAATCTTACAGGTCTCAAATCTCCCTTACGATTTGCCTTTATGTTGAGCATGAAAAAGGGATTTTCGGATGTGAAATTTTGGGCTTCTTGCATAGCTCCAGTTGCGAAATGACATGACAACAAAACCACATTATTTTAGTATGAACCCTACACAATATTGAAATATCTTGCAAGGTAATATTAATTACCAATTAGTCACAACAAGGCATTCCTGTATAAGGTTTACCTTGAACGACACTTCTTGTAATAGCTTTCCATAATTATTCTTTGTTTCTATATGTTAAAAGTGGAAATGCATTTGAGGATGTTATAAAAGCATTTAGAGTTATTCTTTACCTTGATCAATAGTGTTAATGCCTCTCAAATCCGGAATTCTCGTAGGGTCACCATCTGCTTGAACTGATTCAAAGGAAGAAAACTACAGTCATTTTTGCACAAATAGTACAGTATAATTTGAAAGAATGACCAACTAAGATTACCTTGTGAAATCGGAATTATTGATACTTTAAAACATAGACCTTGGCTCTCGGTTAGCTCAAAAATACAAACATCCCCAACATTCAAACGGTTATCTGATGCAAAATCCTTCCATCCTTTGTAAAATTTGCCATCCTTTAATGTAACGTGCCAAGTTCTCCCATCCAAGACCCGAAGGATGACATCATGTTTTCCCTCTAATTCCCTCAAATACTTCTTCACAAATTTGGTCGGAATGACCTGAGTTTATTCTCACAAGAGTTAGGAAATCTAAACAAAATATACTTTCTTTTGCTTCAAACAAAACATTCAAAACTATTTTAATGCTTAAAAATGAAGCTTGTCAGCTCACCAACATATATCCTGTAGCGTATGTATCCTTCAGCACAACTGTAAACGAGGGAGCTTCAGAACTGGTGGCGCCGTTGCTATTCTCTGAAACAATTTAGTGCATGATATGTCACAAAAAGGAAAATCACTTAAAAAGCTCAAAAGATCCATATAAAGAAAAGGATGACCATGAAATAGATGTGTTTTTAATCTAATGTTTCCTTGTCAAATAATTCCACTAAACTGGTACCTATACACAGATCAACTTCAAGTTGGAAGTGCTGAGCCTGAGGTAAGTTGGAGCATTGTCCAACAACTTCACTTGAGTGCGTCCTTTGTTTTTTAGATGTTGTTTCATCACTTGAATCACTTGGACAAGATGTTGTTGAACTTAACTCAATCAAAACAGGTGCGGAACGGTTTTCAGTGTTGTGGGAGGGATAATCTATTTCAATGCCACTTACATCGAATAGGTGTACCTCCAATTTACATGTTTGTTGGTATTTGAATACCAGAAAATGACCGTGGGCAATGGAGTAATACGCGACAAATTCCTTCCAACCATTTTCCAACCAAATATCACCAGCACCATGTTTAGTCCAACAAATTTCCCATTCAATACCATCCGGAACCTTGACAAACACTGGGTTTGACAAACTAGCTCCATATTTCTGGGTGAACTCCTTTGGAATCATCTGCAAAACTTTCTCTTAGCAAACATGAAGAAATTCGCAGGCGATTTAAATCTGTTGGTTCCATGCATTCAACTTAAATTATTTAACAAATATGTGAATGTTTCTTTTTATAAACTTATACAACTTAAACCTGACTTCAACCTGTGGACTATGAAGATGGATATATGTTGTTGGAAGTTAAGAAATATGAATGATATTAATCTTATACAAGTTTCACCCTGCATTTGTCTACCATTACAAAAGTTTAATGGAAATGAACAAAGAGAAAGAGGAGGTCAAGGAATGAAGGCTCACAAGCTTTCCTTCTCGAAGAGTAGTATCCAGAATAACTTTGAAGAAGCGGATCTCAGAGGGAAGAGGATGAATTCCTTGACGATTGGAAGTCATGGCTGATGTGACTTGGATTACGAGATTGCAACTCAGGAGGTAACTAGCACTAATGGAATCAGCCGGCAAGAAAACCTAAAAATCACAGAGAAAGAGAAAGAGAAAGAGCAAGAGCAAGCACGGGAGAGAGACAATGGCAGAGACATTGTAAAGCGGAAAGAAACATTAAATATTTGGTTTCTAGAGTGACGAGCCCGGTCCGTGTCAAAGAGAGACTATTGGCAAAGTCTGCTAAAAGTAAAATCAGTAATTTGAACAGGGTTAGGGTTTTAATAAAATACATCCACATACTATTTTTGTTTTACAGAAAAAAAAATATTCTTATTATTTTTAACAAAAGTAATAAGTAACAAAACTCTGAAAAAGTATCAAAAATCTGCATGACTGATTAAGGAGTTCCATCTCATGAGTGCTGCTCAAGAGTTACCTAGGAATAAATTTAGTTATGTTAATTTGACATTTAACTACATCACATCTTCTTACATTTGTCAGGTTTCAGTCTTCCTATCTTCTTGATTAACATAATAATTTTATTTTTAATTTACATTAACAATCACAGATAAAAAAAATAATATCAATCAATTTTAAATTAATATTCATTTTTCAAACATGTATTTTATTTTTATCAAATTAAATTATTTGTATTATTCTTATTTCTTCGATTAATAATATTTTGAGATATTTTCATATATTTTTTAAACTACTTTTAACAGTGTATTTAAATATTTAGTGACTTTATTTTGCATTATTTTAGTATAATATTTATATTTTTAATTTCTATGAGTTGGTTTCATGTATTTAATTGTTTTGTTTTATTATTTAAATTTTTTATATTTTTTCATTATTGAAACCCAGTAACAAAATAAAAAATATAATATTCTTATTATTTTTATTTTATCAAATTATTATTTTTCTGATTTTTTCTAAACTATATTAGAATTCGGTTCTTGGTGAACTTAAACCTACTTCCAATCTGCTTTTTGGCATGAAAATGGGAAAATGAAGGTTGTGATTTATTTTGAAGGCAAAGTTTGACCATAAACAGTATGATTATCTACTTTGATAAATAAAATGGATCTGAGTTTAGTTTGGTCAAATTTTAAGTAATTTTAATTCTCTTTTCATAAAAATTTACACGTATAAGTATTTTTTTTTTCAAAACATCAATTATTTTATGTCAAACTTATTCATACAAAAGTTTATCATCTATCACAATATTGTATTCATTGAAGTAAACTCAAATATTAACATCTCTCAGAACTATATTGAATAAATATAGATCGATAAATATAATAATTTAGTGAAACATAAAAAAAATTAGTATTTAGAAATGTTTATATTTAGAAATTAGTATATATATATATATATATATATATATATATATATACGAATAGTTGTTTTACTGCTATTATTTTAAGTTGTATATTACAGGATATGTATTTTATTATAGAGAAAAGAAGATTTTACAATTTTACCCATCTGACAATAAATTTTTTTACCCATTTTACCCATTATAGTTATTATAAAAATAAATTTTTATAATAATAAATTATAAAAATAAATATTTACCCATTTTACATATTTTACCCATTTTACCCATTATAATTATTATAAAAAAAATTATCTTTGTAAAGAAAATAAAAAATTGAAGAATAAAATAATCATTATAAAATAGATGTGAAAAATTTTTAGGTGTTAAATATCGACAAAATTTCAAAATGGTACAATTTTTGTGTCATATGCAAATAAAAAAAATTAATTTTCTTAATGAGTAATTAGGTGGTAATATTTTATTATAGAATATGGTGCTCCTATACCATGAATTATGTGTTAATATTGAAATGATGTCTCTTCTGTGCCACCTTACTTAATTGTAACTAACATTAGGTAAATATAGTAGGGTCTCAGTATTAATACTAAAATCAGTATTAATGAAATTGTGGGAATTAAAATGTTAGGTGGGATTAGCTATAATTGACAAAGCGTGCTTGATGAAATTAATTGTAACTAACAAAATAAAATGTTGGAGGAAATAATTGTAATTGATAAAATGTGATAAGTGAAATTAATTATAATTGAGAAAATATACTCAGTAATACCAAAACAGTGCAGAATCCCATCATTTCTATCTGCCCAAAAATAATTTTCATTAATATATATATATAAATGAATTATTAGTTTATTTACTACTATTATTTTAAATTTTATATTATATAAAATATGTATTTTATTATAGAGAAGATAAGTTTTTACAATTTTACTCATTATTTGACAATTTATTAGAAATAATATAGTCATTATAAAAAGAATATTTTATATTCATAAAAAAAGAAAAAAGTAGAATAAAAAAAATTGTAAAATAGATGTGAAAAATTTTTAAGTGTGAAATATGCATAAAATTTCTATGTGGTGCAATTTTTGTGTCATATTGTGTAAATGGTGAAAAAATCCTTTTAATTTCCGTAAAGAGTAAATTAGGTATAGGAGGTGTGATTTTAATGATTTTGCTATACCATGAATTTTCTATTAATGTTAAAATGATGTTTCTTCTAAATTACCTTACTTAATTTATTGTAACTAACATTAAGCGGAGATGGTGGGTCTTAATATTTTAAGTTGTATATTAAATAGGATATGTATTTTATTATAGAGAAAAGAAGATTTTACAATTTTACTCATTTGACAATTTACATTAGAAATAATATAGTTATTATAAAAATAAATTTTTATCTCTGTTAAGAAAATAAAAAAGTGAGAAATAAAATAATAATTATAAAATAGATGTGAAAAATTTTTAGGTGTGAAATATGACAAAATTTCAAAATAGTGTAATTTTTGTGTCATATTTGTAAATAGACAAAAAAGAAAGTCTTTTTAATTTTTTTAATGAGTAAATTATGCATAGATGGTAAGATTTTATTATAAAATAGGGTGTTCTTATACCATGAATTCTATGTTAATATTGAAATGATGTTTTTTCTGCACCACCTTATTTAATTGTAACTATCATTAGATAAAGATAGTAGGGTTAGTATTAATATTAAAATCAATATTAATAAAATTGTGGGAATTGAAATGTTAGGTGAAATTAACTATAATTGTAAAGCCTAATTGTAATTGACGAAGTGTGTCCTGATAATAAAATTATACAAAGTGAGAGTGAAATGATGGACAAAAATAAAAATGTATTAAGTGAAATTAATTATAATTGAGAAAATGTACTCAGTAATATCAAAATTGTGCAGAATCCATCATTTCTATCTGTCCACAAATATTTTTAACTAATATATATATATATGAATTATTAGTTGTTTTACTAATATTATTTTAAATTTTATATTACGTAAAATATGTATTTTATTATAGAGAAGAGAAGTTTTTACAATTTTACTCATTATTTGATAGTTTACATTAGAAATAATATAGTTATTATAAAAATAATTTTTTATATTCATAAAAAAAAAGAAAAATGAAGAATAAAAAAAATTGTAAATTAGATGTGAAAATCTTTTAAGTGTGAAATATGGAAAACATTTCTATATGGTGCAATTTTTGTGTCATTTCCGTAAAGAGTAAATTAGGTATAGGAGGTACGATTTTACTGTATTGCTAATTTTATGTTAATGATGAAAAGATGTTTCTTCTAAATTATCTTAATTAATTGTAAATAACATTAAGGAGATAGTGAGTCTTAATATTTTAAGTTGTATATTACATAGGATATGTATTTTATTATAGAGAAAAGAAAATTTTACAATTTTACTCATTCGACAATTTACATTAGAAATAAAATAGTTATTATAAAAATAATTTTTATCTTTGTAAAGAAAATAAAAATATAAGAAATAAAATAATAATTATAAAATAGATGTGATAGCTTTTTAGGTATGAAATATGACAAAACTTTGAAATGGTATAACTTTTGTGTCATATTCTGGAAAAATTTTCTTAATGAGTAAATTATGTATAGATGGTACAATTTTATTATAGAATAGGATGCTCCTATATCATGAATTATATGTTAATATTGAAATGATGTCTTTTCTGCATCACCTTATTTAATTAAGAAAACGTACTCAGTAATACTAAAATTATACAGAATGGACAAATATTTTTAACTAATATATATATATATATATATATATATATATATATATATATATATATATATATATATATATATATATGAATTATTAGTTGTTTTACTACTATTATTTTAAAATTTATATTGCATAAAATATGTATTTTATTATAAAGTCACTTATTATTTGACAATTCACGTTAGAAATAATATAGTTATTATGAAATAATTTTTAATATTCATAAAAAGAATAAAGAATCAAAAAACTGTAAAATAGATGTGAAATTTTTTTTTAAGTATGAAATATGGACAAAATTTCTATATGGTACAATTTTTGTGTCATATTGTGTAAATGGTAAAAAAAATCCTTTTAATTTCCGTAAAGAGTAAATTAGGTATAACAGGTATGATTTTACTGTGTTTTAAACCATCAATTTTATGTTAAAGTTGAAATAATGTTTTTTCTAAATTACCTTAATACATTATAACTAACATTAAGCTCTGGTCTCAATATTTTAAGTTGTATATTAAATTTTCTACAGAGAAAAGAAGATTTTACAATTTTACTCATTTGATAATTTACATTAGAAATAATATAGTTATTATAAAAATAAATTTTTATCTTTGTAAAGAAAATAAAAAAGTGAAGAATAAATAATAATATAAAATAGATGTGAAAATTTTTAAGGTGTGAAATATGGACAAAAATTCAAAATGGTGTAATTTTTGTGTCATTTGTAAATGGACAAAAAAAATCTTTTAAATTTTTTATGCATAGGTTTTTAAGATTTTATTATAGAATATAGTGCTTCTATACCATTAATTCTGTGAATAATGAAATAATGTCTCTTATGTACCATTTACTCAATTGTAACTAATTAAGTAAAAATAATAGGGTCTAAGTATTAATACTAAAACCAATATTAATAAAATTGTAATTATAAAATAAATGTGAAAGTTTTTTAAGTGTGAAATATGACCAAATTTCAAAATGGTGTAATTTTTGTGTCATATTTCTCTAAATTTTTTTTTAATAAATAAATTATGTATAGATGGTAACATTAGATAAAGATAGTACCATCCGTATTAATATTAAAATTAGTATTAATGAAATTGTGAGAATTGAAATGTTAAATAAGATTAATTATAATTAAGAAAGCCTGCTTGATGAAATTAATTGTAACTGGTAAGTGACAAAGGGCGTGTGTGATATTAATAAAATTGTATAGAGTGGGACTAAAATGATGGACAAAATTAATAGTAATTGATAAAACGTATTAAGTGAAATTAATTATAATTGAAAAAATGTATTTTGTAATACTAAAATTGTACAGAATCCATCATTTTTATATGCTCACAAATATTTTTAACTAATATATATATATATATATATATATATATATATATATATATGAATTATTAGTTGTTTTACTATTATTATTTTAAATTTTATATTACATAAAATATATATTTTATTATAGAGAAGAGAAATTTTTACAATTTTACTCATTATTTGACAATTTACGTTAGAAATAATATAGTTATTATAAAAATAATTTTTAATATTCAAAAAAAAGAAAAATGAAGAACAAAAAAATTGTAAAATAGATGTGAAAAGTTTTTAAGTTTGAAATACGGACAAAATTTTTATATGGTGCAATTTTTGTGTCATATTGTGTAAATGGTGAAAAAATCCTTTTAATTTCCCTAAAGAGAAAATTATGTATAGGAGGTATGATTTTACTCTGCTCTACCATGAATTTTATGATAATGTTGAAATGATGTTTGTTTTACATTACTTTACTTAATTCACAGTAATTAACATTAAACAGAGATAGTGAGTCTGAATATTAATATTGAAATCAATATTAATAAATTTGTAAAAATTAAAATGTTGGATGAAATTAATTATAATTAAAAAATTATGCTGGGTTAGATTAATTATAATAGATTACTGAAAATCCGAATGAATGAAATCATTAGAAGTGAAAAGTTGAGTGAATTTAATTGTAGAATTGTACAGAGTTCCACTGTTTCTATCTAATCACAAACATTTTTAATTAAACGTAACCATGAGAATATATTAAACAAAATGATGTGCACAAAAGATACTGAACTGGTGGTCTCTGTACATTTATAGAATATAGAATATGATTTTACAATTTAACCCATTTGACAATTTACATTAGAAATAATATAGTTATTATAAAAATAATTTTTTATCTTTGTAAAGAAAATAAAAAAGTGAAGAATAAATAATAATATAAAATAGATGTGAAAATTTTTAAGGTGTGAAATATGGACAAAAATTAAAAATGGTGTAATTTTTGTGTAATTTGTAAATGGACAAAAAAAATCTTTTAAATTTTTTATGCATAGGATTTTAAGATTTTATTATAGAATATAGTGCTTCTATACCATTAATTCTGTGAATAATGAAATAATGTCTCTTATGCATCATTTACTTAATTGTAACTAATTAAGTAAAAATAATAGGGTCTAAGTATTAATACTAAAACCAATATTAATAAAATTGTAAAAATTGAAATGTTAGATGAGATCAATTATAATTGACAAAGGGTGTTTGATAAAATGAAATTAATTGTTCCTGGTGTGTGCATCCTATTATAATTGATAAAACGTGTTGTTGAGTGAAATTAATTATAATTGAAAAAATATACTCAATAATACTAAAATTGTGCAGAAACTCATCATTTCTATTTGTCACAAATACTTTTAATTAATATATATATATATATATATATATATATATATATATATATATATGAATTATTAGTTGTTGTACTACTATTATTTTAAATTTTATATTACATAAAATATGTATTTTATTATAGAGAAACGAAGTTTTTACAATTTTACTTATTATTTGACAATTTACATTAGAAATAATATAGTTATTATAAAAATAATTTTTTATATTTATAAAGAAAAGAAAAAATGAAGAATAAAAAAATAATTGTAAAATAGATGTAAAAATTTGTTAATTGCGAAATATGACAAAATTTCTATAAGGTAATTTTTGTGTCAGTAATTGATGAAAAAATCCTTTTAATTTCCGTAAAGAGGAAATTATGTATATAGGAGGTATGATTTTACTATGGTGCTGCTATACATGAATTTTATGTTTTATGTTAATGTTGGAATGATGTTTGTTTTACACTACTTTACCTAATTCACTGTAATTAACATTAAATGGAATAGTGGGTCTCAAAATTAATATTGAAATAAATATTAATAAAATTTTAAAAAGTAAAACGTTGGATGAAATTAATTATAATTAAGAAATCGTGGATTAAATTAATTATAATAAATTACTGAAAATCAGTATGAATGAAATCATGAAATTATGAATAGTGAAAAGTTGAGTGAATTTAATTGTAAAACTGTACAGAGTACCACTGTTTCTATCTAATCACAAACATTTTTAATTAAATGTAACCATGAGAATATATTAAACAAAATGATGTGCACAAAAGATACTCAACTGGTGGTTTCTGTACAATTATAGAATGTACAATATGATTTTACATTATAACCCATTTGACTTACATTAGAAATAATATAGTTATTATAAAAATAATTTTTTATCTTTGTAAAGAAAATAAAAAAGTGAAGAATAGATAATAATAAACAATATAAAATTGATGTGAAAATTTTTTGGATGTAAAATATGGACAAAATTTTAAAATGGTGTAATTTTTATGTTATATTTTGTAAATGAAAAAAAGAATATTTTTAATCTTCTTAATGAGAAAATTATTTATAAATGATAAGATTTTATTATAGAATATAATACTCTTGTACCAAAAATTCTATGGTAATATTGAAATGATATCTCTTCTACGTCACCATAACTAACATTAGATTAAAACCAATATTAATAAAATTGTTGAAATTGAAATATTAGGTGGAATTAGACATAGCATACTTGATAAAATTAATTTGTTTGTTGTTATTGACAAAGGGTGTGTCTTATTAATAAAATTATTGTACCGAGTGAAATGTTGAACAAAATTAATTGTAATTGATAAAAGTGTTAAGTGAAATTAATTATAATTCACAAAATATACTCAGTATTACCAAAATTGTGCAAAATCCCATCATTTTTATCTACCCACAAATATTTTTAATTAGTTGATTTACTACTATTATTTTAAATTTTATATTACGTAAAATATGTATTTTATTATAGAAAAAAGAAGTTTTTACAATTTTATTTATTATTTGACAATTTACATTAAAAATAATATAGTTATTATAAAAATAAATTTCTATATTTATAAAGAAAAGAAAAAATAAAGAATAATAAAATAATTGTAAAATAGATGTGAAATTTTTTAAGTGTTAAATATAGACAAAATTTTTATACGATACAATTTGTGTCATACCGTGTAAATGGTGAAAAAAATTCTTTTAATTTCCGTAAAGAGGAAATTATGTTTAGGAGGTATGATTTTAATATGGTGCTGCTATATCATGAATTTTATATTAATGTTGGAATGATGTTTGTTTGTTTTACACTACTTTACTTAATTTACTGTAATTAACATTTAACTAGTTAGTCCCAATATTAATATTGAAATCAATATTAATAAAATTGTAAAAATTAAAATATTGGATGAAATTAATTATAATTAAAAAATATTGTAATAAACTACTGAAAAATCAGTATGAATGAAATCATGAGAAATGAAAGGTTGAGTGAATTTAATTGTAAAATTATATAGAGTTCCACTGTTTCTATCTAATGACAAAATTTTTAAATAAAGGTAACCATGAGAACATATTAAACAAAATGATGTGCACAAAAATACCGAACTGGTGGTTTCTGTACAATTATAGAATATAGAATATGATTTTACCATTTAACCCATTTGACTTACATTAGAAATAATATAGTTATTATAAAAATAATTTTTTATCTTTGTAAAGAAAATAAAAAATTGAAGAATAAATAATAAATAATATAAAATAAATGTGAAAATTTTTTATTTTCAAAATAGTGTCTCTTGGACCTTTTAATTCATTATAATTGATATTACCTAGAGATAATGGGTCTTAATATTAAAATAAGTATTATAAGATTGTGGGAATTCAAACATTAGATAAAATTAATTATAATTGAAAAAATGTTTAAGGAAAAAGTAGTTGTAATTCACAAAGGATGTATTAATATTGGAATCAGTATTAATAAAATTGTCAAAAATGAAAAGTTTGGTGAAGTTTATTGTAACTGACAAAACGTGTTAATACTAAGATTGTTCAGGTCCCATGATTTCTTTTGATCACAATCTTTTTAATTAAGTGTAACCACGACAATAAATTAAAGAAACTATACACATAGATATTATCTCAATCCTAATATTGAACTCGTGATATATTCTTAAGATTTTATTCTATGAAAATTGAAAACGTCCAACATGGGATCTCTCCAAATATAATATCTTGTCACCAACTATTTATTCATTATGAAAATTAATAAATTTTCTCTTCATTTATAAAATATGGAACAAAAATTTGACCAGTGGAGAAATTTTGCAAATACTTTTTAGTAAATATGAAAATTATATATACAATAATTTTTTAAAATTATATATTGGAAAAAATATATGGAAATTTTTAATAAACGTGGGAAATAAAATTACATATAATAATTTATCAAATAAATTTTTAAAAATAAATTCGCATAAAAATAATTTTTAAAATATAAAATAGATGTGAAAATTTTTTAAGTATGAAATATAGACAAAATTCATACATGGTGTATTTATGTAATGAGTAAATTATGCATAGATGATAAGAATTTATTATGAACATTGTGCTGCTATACTATGAATTATGAATTCTATGTTAATGTTGAAATTATGTCTCTTAAGCACTACCTCACTTAATTCATTGTAATTAGCATTAGGCAAAATAGGTTTCAAAATTAATATTAAAGTTAGTATTAATGAAATTATAAAAATTGAAAGGTTGGGTATAATTAATTGTAATTGAGAAAACCTGTTGAATGGAAATAATTGTATCTGATAAAGCCTTTATTTATTTATTTTAACAGCCAACAATAAATAAATTTAAATAAATAAGGCTATTTCAGGGGTAATCTAACCCTTCTACACCCTAATCATAATACTTTTTAATCTCTTTCCAGCCCAAGATATATTCATACATAGAATAGATCATATTACATTGGAAGATAAATTGTAAAGATAATGCATTACCTAAGCTATACAACAATGACAAGCTAAATTTCTCAAATATATTATAGTACACATTATCCCACACTTTGTCCACTGGACCCCTCTGCTTCCTCCATAAATTTTATATCCTGGAATAAGTAGTCACCCTCTTATCTTCTTGTAAGTCTCAACCTCTTCTCAAATATAAATACCTGCAACATAATGAAAACCCTACACTCTATCTAGATTCCTTAGACCAGGTACTAATTACCTACTTATCTGATGGCAAGACTTAACAGGGGTAAAGTACCAATCCAAATAGGAGAACATTGTTATCCACATCCTATGTTTGAACCATTCCCAACCCTTTAATTGTGCTAGACAAAAAACTTTCAGCTCATCTACCACCCCTCCTCTGAGCACTACTTTATTTCTATATCCCCAAATTTCTGTCACTATAGCTATCCACATCCCTTTCCAAACTCTATTAACACTTTTTCTTTAATCCATTAGATGAAAACTTTTAAAAATGGATAGGAATAGACTCATATATATAAGTAACCCTTTCCACCTACTTCACAGGAATCCCAAACTTTTTAAATAATATTTAATATATAGAACAAGTGTTGGGCACTGTCTACAAGACAAAGCCCCCCATTAATATATATATATATATATATATATATATATATACATGAATAGTTGTTTTACTACTTTTATTTTATATTGTATAATATGTATTTTATTATAGAGAAAAGAAGTTTTAACAATTTTATCTATTATTTGACAATCCAGGGTTTATTATTTTTATAATTTTTTTAAACTATATTAGAATTCGGTTCTTTGTGAACTTAAACCCTAAACTTACTTTCAATCTGTTTTTTTCATGAAAATGGAAAAAATTAAGGTTATGATTTATTTTGAAAGAAAGTTTTAGTTCGGTCAAATTTTTTTAGAAAAAGATTAGTTTACAAAAGAAAAATCAGTAATCGACTTTTTTTCACTTTGACAATTTCAATTGCTTTCTCGAGTTTATCTTCACATATTCAAGTTTATATAACATAAATTATATTATTTTAATAAGTAAGTATCAATTAATTACGTAACATTTTCATTATATCAATTTTTTATTTTATATATGTACTGTTTACTTATTATATTACTATTATATAAATGCATTATCTTAGTACAATCTAATGTGCAAAATCAAATGTACTTATATGTCCATTGTTTTCTTTCCAGTAAGAACAATATCTTTTTCAGTTTTTACTCTAGTAAAGTAATTTGTTTTCTCAAACTTTTCATCGGTTTAGAGAAGTTTACCGATAGTAAAAAGACAATTTAATTCAAACACCGAAACTACAATCATTCGATTATCTAAATTTATAGATTCAGTAAACAAGGAAATAATTCCCTATTTTTAAGACCATGGTTATTTTCAAACTAAAGATAATTTTTTTAAATTTCGCAACATATTTATGTAAAAGCAATTCCATAATAACAAACAATAATAACATAACATTTATAGAATGTAATTTTTCACATGAACACATCCTTTCTTCTAGAAAAAAATTTCCTTAACATATTTCTTTTTTTTTTAACAGCCAACAATAAATTAAATTAAGAGATACATTTTAGGAATGCACCAACCCTTATACACATGACAAAATTAGGGTCACCAACCTTTCAATACTTGGCACCATCAGGACAACCTGTGTGGTTCAACAAGATAACAAAAGTACAAAGTAAACCGATCTAAAATGATCTCAAAACCCAAGGGATATCTATCAATACACATGTACTCCCCTGCAAATAACAAAAAGGCTAAAAACAACATTGTATGAATTACCCCAACAATGATCCTAAACTCTGTCGGAATCCATTACTACACTCGTCTTCCTGTAGTAGTTGAATCCCACAAACATCAAAACCTGCAGAACAAGCAACCTCCTATTGAACACTACAAACCCCAAATACAGTCACCACCCCTCTGAAAGCCTCCTACACAAACTACAAACCTAAACCACTAAAAGTATACAC
>Ga0209700_105194_pt1 | contig 22303 bp, 12 predicted proteins | sample SiratroredBW_FD_187528 | JGI IMG/M metagenome (GOLD analysis project Ga0209700, IMG submission 187528) | Root nodule microbial communities of legume samples collected from California, USA - Siratro red BW (SPAdes) (version 2) | ecosystem: Host-associated > Plants > Roots > Nodule | place: USA... | reverse complement strand
TATTTTTCATAATTAATATATATATATATATATATATATATATATATTAATTATGAAGAATAACATCATTAACGTTGTGTTTGTTTCTGGTAATCGACCGTTGAAGACGACAGATTTATAAAGAATTTAATTGTTTGATCCAATAAATTTATTGTGATTTGCAAGTGTGGAAAGAAAAGAGGCGATGAAATTTTAATCTATTTTAGTTTCCCCAATAAGCAAAAAAATTGAGGGAAAGCCACGTCAATAATCCAAAAAGACATAACTAACCTTAATTTAATTTTAGTATTAAATTTTTATAAAACATAATTAATTATAATTTTAATTTATATTAAATTTAAACAATTATTATATATATAAAATATAATTAATTATATATTATTATAAAAAAATATTTATACATAATATAATATAATATATATATATATATATATATATATATATATATATAATCGAATGCGTAAATAACAGTATAATCGATTACAGTTTTACGTAATTGATTATATATATATATATATATATATATAATCGAATGCGTAAATAACAGTATAATCGATTACAGTTTTACGTAATTGATTATATGTATATATATATATAATCGATTACACTTTTACGTAATTGATTATATATATATATATATATATATATATATATATATATATATATATATATATATATATATATATATATATATATATATATATATATATATATATAATAACTAATATTAAAAAATAAAAATAATAAATATTATTTAAATTTTATAATAAAAATATTAAATAATATTGTTGATAAAATAAATATTAGTAATTATTAATAATATAAATATATTTTAGTTTAACAAAAATGAAAAGAATTATTTAGTATTAATTTTTTTATTATAAAATAATAATATTACTTAAATTTAATATAGAAATTATTTTAAAAAATTCTAATTTTATAATTTCATGTTTTAAAAATTAATTATGTTTTATAAATTAATTATGTTTTATTATAAAATTAAATTTTAATTTATAAATAAATACCTATTTTAATATTTTTATAAACTTTTTGAAATAAATTATCAATTACATAAAATAAATAAATTATATTTTATTTTTAATTATAAGGATAAGTTTGTATATAATTTTATATATTAAAAAATATTAAAATATTTATCTTATCTATCATATCATTTATAAATTTTTACAAACTTTCCACTAAAATCTTACTATCTTTTCCTTAATCTAAACAATCCAACTTTCCACACACTTTCTTCTTAAATAAACTCAAATCCACCTCCTCAAATCCAAAAAAACCTAAAAGAAGTTAAGAATTCTTACTACCGAATTTCCGAAATATCCAAACTATGTTAAGAAAAAGTAAACACTTTAAAAGGAACACAGTTTGTGTGACAGTAATGGGCTGCTGAAGTTAATGCAAAGGTTGGAAATAATTACTTTCGTAGAAAAAAAATGCATTCAGGTATGTGGACGACTTCTTCTAGCACCTCCATACCTTCTTCCTACACCTCCTTATATTTTGAATTTTCCAAACTACCCATTTAAAAAGACTAAATTCTCCTTAAGAAGAATGATATATAGATTTTAGAAGGAAAAAATGGAGGTGCATGCATGAAGTTGGTGCTACATTTTTTCGGTGTAGTTTGATAATGGTGGTAGCAGTTGTGGCTGAAAGGTTGGTTATTGTTGGTTACCGTTTGTCGTGGTGGGAAGGTGTTTGTAAAAGGTTTTCGTCGGAGGTAATTTTTGATGGGGTGAGTTGTGAATTTGTATTTCGGAATTTGTAATCCGATAAATCACTAGATTTGGGTAATCCAAAATAGGAAGTTAGCTTTCGAAATAGGCCAATCCCAAAGTACAAAATGCATTATAGAACACACCTCTTGCATTGTATTCCATAAGCTACAATTTTATTCCGGAATAGCCTAATCCGAAAGCCAAAATTAAGCTTCCACATTAGGTTGTTCTGAAATAGAACTTTAGCTTTCGGAATAGCCTATCCCAAAAGGTAAATTTCTATTCTAGAATAGCCTTATCCAAAAGTCAAAATTAAACTTTCCATTAGGCTGATCCGGAATAGAAATTTAACTTCTAGAACAGGCTATTCCGAAAGCTAAAGTTCTATTCTGGAATAGCCAATTCCGGGAATTTAATTTCGGCTTTCGGATTAGGCTATTTCGGAAGCTTAATTTTAACTTTCGGATTAGGCTATTTCGAAAGGTTAATTTTGGCATTGCGGTTTTTGATGAATATTTCAATTAGTTGTTCATTGCATTTTGGTAAATGTAGGTGATTGTTAAATGTGAGGATGGAAGAGCCACTACAAAAAAATGTGTATGTGGTGGCATTTTTAGTATGACATTTAAAAATAAAACGTCATATTATATTGTATAACTCGACACTTTAATGAGTGTCACGTTTTGAGTTCAAAAAATGACATTTACAACCGCCACTTTGTAAAGGGTACAACTTTTTTTCGTAGCGCAAATTCATTCCTATATGTTAATGAAAAGGTTTTTCCCTCCACACTCTCCCTCCAAAGTGAAAACACCCTCCCTAAAACACTCGAAACTGAAACACTCTCCCTCATTTTCATTTTCCTTTCCATAAACTGAAACTGAAACACTCTCCCTCCACACTCTCCCTCATTTTCGTTTTCGTCCCCATAAACTGAAACAATGAAACACTGAAAATCCCCAAACCTTTTGTTCCCAAACCCTAACCCTCACAATTTATAGGTCGTATTGGTCAATCCCTAACCGATTGGAGAGAATGAATGAACCCTAACTGATTGGCATAAATTCTATATTGGAGCGATTGTTTGGTGACCTTCGATCACCCTAACGATGACAAAAGGTAAGAGTTTTATTATTGTTACTGGTTTTTCATTTTTGTTTTCGATTTTGTTCGAAATCCATGATTCTTGGACTGCATGTAACCAATTTGTATAATTTGATTGCATATATTTTGGGACAAGTTCAAGAAGTTACGTGACTCTTGCTATTGAAAAAATTTGAAGGTTTTTGGGGACAAAATAGAGGAATGTTCATAACGCCTTGTATATAGTTTGTGTGATTCTTACTATTGAAGTTGTTGTATGAAAAGGGTGGTCCAATGTATGATTGTGATTCTGAATTTGTTAAAAGTGTATGGTTTTTCTTCAAACATATAAGAAATTTCCATGTTGAAGTTATTTTAAATTATGTGTTTATATAAATATTTGAAAAAATTATTGATTGATAAGAGAGTAGAGATCCTTACCACTACATATCATTAGATGTCGGGAGTGCTCGTGCACCTGACTTGTCAAGGCACAAAAGATTGACAATGAGTGAGGGAGTGAGCGTGTGTGATATTCATTATTCACTCATGCTATTATTTTATTTGAGATTAATCTGATTTAATTGAGAAATCAGATTATAGAAAGTTGGATTGAATTGAGCCCATACTACTAGTTTAAAAAAAGAGGAATTAATACTCTATTTATTGTTCACATTCTTGCACAACAACTTCCTTATTGTAGGTTTTTATTACATTGCTAATATCGGATGAAGTTAGAGATGAAATAAGATTATATGAACGTGTAAGGAAATATGAAACCATAGTAAAATAGGTATGTCATGTTAAAGTTTGATGCACAATTCATCACATTTTACTATTATGGATCTTACGTTATATATAAAAAATTTCAGTTTGATGAATTGGTGGGAATAATGAACAATGACACTATAGTTCCAAAGACAAATTGGCAAAAGGTATCATCTCTACTATTTCCTTCCTCGTGTTTCACACTGTCGTTGACCCTTTCATATTTAGTTTTCATTTGTTAAATTATGCTTCATAGTCGAAGAGATGCATCTGGTGGATGGGGTTTAGTTTCCTCAAACCAATCAAATAGAAATGAAGCAACAGTGTAGATGGTGACAAGATTCTTACATGAACTAAGAACTAAGTCTACAAATTAGATTCTGGCTATTAAGCACGTATATGAGATTAGTAGTATACATTTATAATCAATAAATGTAAGATATCATTCTGCTCCTATTTGGCTGCTCCTATCTAACTGAGATAAAAATTGTTCCCTCTTTATTTCTTACTCTATTTTTTTTTAAAGCAACACCAAACACAACTGCAATTTAATCTCAACTTTAAGTTTTCAGGTATCTTCTCTTCTTCTCTAATTGTTTGGTAACCATTTTCTTCATTGATAAAGATACAAATAATTTGTCACTACATATAAAATGAAAATACTAAAAATGTTGCAATTTTCTATCATACTATATGCCATCATGTATAAATACTAAAAATGTTGCAGTTTTCTATCATACTATATGGCATCGTAGTAGTGAATCGACAGACTGGATTAGTTAGATACATTTGTTCTTTAAAGAAATTAAAGAACAAATTAATTCCTTACTTGCCTATATTGCTACAAGATCAGATGTTCCTGAACATGTTGCTGCCATGATACCTAGTTTGGTAAGTGCCTCAAATACATTCTGCTATATTATTAACATGTACATTCTGCTGCAGTAATTAATTTTCTTTGTTGTCAATATTTCAGGCATCAGATGTTGCAAGCGGTGCTCCATCCCTAAATCACATTATAGGATCAATGGAGGCAACAAGACAGATTAAATATATATGTTGTTATTTTTTTTATTATGTTACAAGGGAACTAGTTTTGAACAATTTGAAAAGTTGTAATTGTATTAGTCTTGGAACATAATATTTTGTCAACTGTGTTAGAACATAATATGTTGCACAATGAATTATAATGTGATATTTTGTTATTACAAAATTTGTATTATTTTAGTTTTGTTCTATCGGATATGTATGTAACATATATAACTATGAAATCTGATAAAGTATAAAATACTACTGGATATAACTACTAGATATAGTTATAAAATACTGGATATATTTTTTTATTTAATATTATAATTACGACAGTTTGAACTAACATATTATCATTCACCATTTATTATAATATGGTCATAAAAAGCATCGTATTAAAACGTTCATAATGGCATTTAAAGGTATCATTTTTGGTTGTTGCCAATAAAAATAATTATGACAATTCAATTATAATTATTTACATGTAAAAAAATGCCACTTTATAAAAGTCATCATATAGCGGATGTTGCAACGTTTCGCGTAAAACCATCATTTTATATATTGTCGTGACCAGATCTATGGCGGTACGCAGAAACGGCACACATGTATAAAGCGACATTTCTAATCGATGCTGTATACAAAAAAAATGTCACCACATACACGATTTTTTGTAGTGAGCATGCTTGGACAAGAATATCTAATGAAGTCGATACAACGTTAGATATGGAACAATTAGAATTAGTTAACTCTGATGATGGTGATTTGGTTAGTCATTTGACAATAGATGAGGCAAATTGATTATGTGTAATTTGTGTAAGAATTTGGATACCACATGTGATGGCCATGTAATGTATTTTGTTGTAGGTATTTCGAACATGAGATGCTTTACTTGAATGGATTCATGGAGTTTCGTTTGGGCTTGGTTTTGTAATTGTGATACTTAGATCAGACAAAGCAAACAAACAACAAGGAAGGAAAATATTTGTGTTATTAGGTCATGAACAGAGTGGTCACTATATCAAATACGAGCATGAAGTAGATGTCAATAGAATTGGTTCAAGGAAGTGTGGTTGTCATTTCAAATTGAGGGGTAGACCTGTTTCAAATGAAGAAGGGTGGGTGTTAAAGGTCATATACGGTTTGCGTATTCATGCATTATATGAGATATTAGTTGGTCACCTTTATGTAAAGAGATTAAAAAGTGATGAACATGCGTTACTTGTAGACTGTTAACGAATTTGCAGCAAGTGTATTGAGTCCACAAGTAATATAGTAGTAAGAAAAGTATCGTATCCACAGGGAACAGGAATTGTAAATTGAATTATACCAAATTATATTATAAACAAATAAACAATTGATTAATAATTGGATGAATTGAGAACAAAGCAACGAATAACAAAAACGCAAGTTCAATAATGATAAAAGGCCTTGGGATTGAATTATAACACTCTCCTTCGCATACACTCTTAACCTAATTCAATATCATTTCTTCCAATTACCAATTTGCACAAATGAAAGCCTTTTCAACCTGATTCCTCTAGCATTGAATTTCATAAACTAAATTACCTAGCTTCTATCCCTAGTTACTAGAATAATTTAATCAGCATTAAGATAAGTTGTTATAAGCAGTCATTACACTATAATCCATTCCTGAATTTATACATGTAATGCATTTATGTTTAGTTCTGATTTCGAAAAGTGTTTTCCAGTCACAATAAGAAATCTAAAATGGATCAAAATAGAAATGAAACGTAAAACAAAGGTAATTGAATTAAATGAAATCAAACTAAGATTAAGAATGCATTTGAAGTTGAGAAATTACATCCAATCCCAAGAGTAAGAGAATTAGCTACGCATGGTAGCCATGAAATTACAAAAGAAAAAGAAAAGAATGGAGCTTGATGATGGCGGCGGCCTCCAAAGAGTCTCACGAATGAGAGGTGGTGAATGAGAAGTATCCATCACGTTTGACCCTAACCTCCCTTTTATAACTTTCGCCCATTGAATTAGGTCAAAGTGCAACCATTATTTCATATGTCACACCTTCAGTAACGTTGACATCTCCAATTTAGGTTTTCGTGCATGATGGACTTTAAGTGAGCTTTAGCCCAGGCTGTACGTTTAGCTTAAGCGAAAAGTCACTTATGCTCTTTTTCTGCTCACTTTCCTCAATTTCGGCGCCTCTATTCTTGTTCTCTCTTTGGATTTAACCTAATTCTCAACAATTTTTCTCTTTCCACAATAAAATGCATTAAATTGAAAAATCAATAATAAAATCAAATCTAAACCAAATTAATAACAAAATCAACCTAATTACTAACAAAATCAATCACAAAATCTGCACAAAATCAACTAAAAATCAATGCTTATCATAGACATGACGAATGAGTCAAGTTATGCTGACAAACATCTTCCTAACCTTAAAAGAGAATAATGTGGATAATGTGACCACAATCAAGAAATTGTACAATGCCAGATATACTTATAAGAGATCACTTAGAGGACCAAGTGGGATGCAACAACTTATGATGTTACTTAAGTGTGATCAATACATTCATTGGAGTAGGTGTCATAAGTCTTCTGAGGTTGTCAGTGATGTTTTTTGGACACACCCTAATTCAATGAAATTATTGAATGCATTTTAGATTGTTTTGTTGATGGATAGCACCTATAAAACAAATAAATATAGGTTGTCGTTGCTTGAAATAGTTGGTGTCACATTTACTGGATTGACTTTCTCGACTGCCTTTGTGTCGTGATCCAGTGAACGTGAAAACAACTTTATATAGGCTTTGGAAAAACTGAGAGGGTTGTTTCTAAGGGGTGATGTACACCCTCAAGTGATTGTTTGTGATAGAGAACTTGCTTTGATGAATGCAATTAACATTATTTTCCTAAAACTGCTAACTTGTTATGCCGGTTCCACATCAATAAGAATGTGATGCAAAGTGTAAAATGCTAGTTAATTCTAGAGACATTTAGCAAGTTATTATGGAGGCATGGGGAAGTGTCATTGATTATGTAGGTGTTTCTTCGATTGAGGGGTGTCTTAAATGTTTTGAATGTGTATGTGCCCCATGGCCATTATTTGTTGAATACGTGAATAAGACATGGGTGATTCCACATAAAGAGAAATTCATGAAGACATGGACAGACAAGGTCATGCATTTGGGGAATATCACTTCAAATAGGTAAGTTTGTATTTTGTTAAGTGTTGGTGTACTTGTATTGGTATTGATTTTCTAATTTGTCTTTGGTTTGTCTTTGGGTTATACAAGATTGAACAAGCTTATTGAAACCTAAAGCAAATATTGCGAAATAGTATGGGAGATACGTGCACATGCTGGAATGTCTTGAACAATGTAATTGTGCTCCAACATAATGAAGTTAAGGCATCGTTTGAGAAGAGTCTGCATGTTGTTGGTCACACTTTCAACATGACCTTGTATAAACGTCTGGTGGGATTTGTATCCAAGTATACTTGGATGCATATTGCTGAAGATTTTGATAGAGTGAAACATATTGGTTTTGATAGTGAACGTTGTGGATGTGTGTTGAGGCGTACTCACGATCTACCATATGCATACGAATTAGCTACATATCACTTGGGTGTGATACCTCTTAAAGAAGTTCATGTTATGTGGATAAGACTCAGTTTCTTTAATATGTCATCTAGAGATTCATCCTTAGAATTATCTATTCAATAGGAATTTGATGTCACATTAAATTGTTTCAAACAAGTTAATATAGTCGGCAAGGTGATGATTAAAAGTAAGTTAGATGAAATTGCTTACTCTGATATGTCATTTATGTATCCCCAGTTGATAAAGTGAAAACTAAAGGGTCCCAAAAGGGTAGAGAAAATCGGTTAGCGAAGTCAACTAAGTGTGACCCGTCATATTTTGAGCAAGTTGACAAGATTCCTTCCATATAGCATAGTTGTTCTTCATTGAAGGCACACAGAGACATGAATCCACCATAATTTCATATTAAGACCAGTGTGATCTCGGTACTGGATCAATTTCATCCTACTTGTCACCCATGCATAATGGATGTCACTGATGTAAAGGCTTATGGTCATTGTGGTATTGTTGGGATGGGTGAGGACTGATGGTCGCTTGTTTAAAGAAATATCTCAATGGCATGATGAATATGAGACAATATTAGGTGCATATGAATAAGTAGAAACCCTAGAAAGGTTGTTACTGGTGGATGGCATTTCAACGATAAGATGTTTTGTACATGATAAAATTACTTTCTGACATACATCTTTATCTTATTTAACATTGATTTATGTTTTATTAAGGCTAGTATGAATAAGTGGATGACTATTCCAGATATGGGATACCTAACAACTAGTATATATATTGTTGTTTTAGTGTGCCTATCATTGAAGCAAAATATTATGATATTTTCATTGAGAGCAAAACCTCTTGTTGATGTTAGTTCACACCGAATAATATGTATAGGTCTTGTTCATGGTTCCTACTTTATCTAGTTAACAATCTTTTTCATGTCATAAAAATTATTTTTATTTACATTATAATGTTTTAAATATTTTTCTATATTTTCAAACTATTCCAGGTCAAATTGAGGGATGAATGTCTATTACCAACCGCTGACCTTGCATGGTCGACATATGCCTACCCTGAGACAAAATTGTGGTCATCATATTATGTTAGTAGAATGCAAACATTTTCACAGCTCATAAGAGTTAATTCTACACATGTTAATTTTAGGGACGATTGATGTACTTCTATTTTCATAGTTAACGGACTTCGTGTAAAATGTTGTATGAATTAAATTATTATGCCATGTGTTGTTCATCAATTCTTCCAATTATTTAATTAATCATGCATTCTAAATCAATCATTCGACTAATATAAATCAATGTCAACATAACATATATTAAAAAAAGTGATTATTACTATCAAAGTTCAAAAAGCATAAAGTACATAACAAATAATCAATTCATGAATACATCATATGCATATGAACTACGAGTTGGGCCCCTGTAACAAACAGAACGAGAACGTATAGTATAAACGACCCTCTTATTAGTAACTCCTCATGCTAACGCCACCACTGGCACTGGCTAGGTGTCATCAAAGGCTAAAGTGCCTTCATTAACATGCCCATAATCAATCATTCTTTGCAAAATAGTGGCAATGCACCTAAATATACCCTGCACGAATCAGAAATGTAAATTCAACATTATTCAATATATTATAATAACTAATTTTATTAAAATTATAAAATACCTTATAGGGCAGGCATGCTCCTATTGTGATGGTGGTCGTGGTGGTGATACTCTATCAATAGGACTACGACGTCAATGACAAGCAGCAACATTTTACACCTCTACCTCAGAGCCACGAATAAGGTATGAATGTGACACACGTCTAAACCATCACATGTAATTTGCCAAACAAGAATTTGATTGAGACGCACGGGTCACCCTTGTGATCAGATGATCGCCAAAATGTAACCATAAATCATCAATGGTGGCTAATACTCCTCTGTCATAGGGAATATGAGGTGTAGGAATAGAGTGTATGAATCCAAATTGACGTAAGACATGTTCCAGTAGATGTTTCTACATTATAACACCAAGGTAATGATAGTTAGAAAATAAACATATGGACTGGAATGGGATGTATGCTCTGTGGTCCTAATATGGATCCCATGCGACCTCAGTAGTCATCAAACGGTCCAATTGCAACCGCACATCTAGGAGTGTGCAAATATGTCAACTAATGATATATAGTGATGCTCTAGGCAGACTCACCTCATACATGACATTTGAATCTCTTTCTCACGTTAGGAAAATGTTCATAAATCCAACTCTATAACAAGTACAACAATAACTTACAACAGTTATTTATCAATGTCTTCTATCACAATAAAATTATGCATTTTTTAACAATTGTGTACCAACTACCTCCATCAATATAGTGTAACCACCCAATTATCGTGTATGGAAAAGACAATCATCCCCTAGCTACTCTCATACATGTATGCAAGGCAAGTAGCTCGCCAACAATAACCTCCACACATATGAAGGTCCCTGAACAAAGTGAGGTATGAAACAAATATAGAGGGTTGCACTCTTCTCAGCAAATATTGTGCTTCCAACTAGATGTAATAAGTACACCCTCGCAGCAAACTCCCACATACATCGCACACAACACTCCTCATAAATTTCTTTGAGCCAGCTATGTCGTACGTGTGTGCCTCGACACTTTTGCATTTCTGCCTTTGCATCGCCTGAATTGACCCCTAAAAACTCAACCAACAAATCAGTAGCTTCGACAACCTTTAAAGTGATATAAGTCTGAAACTGACCAACTATAGGATATGGAGAATGCACGACATGTCATCTAATGTGATGGTCATCTCGCTAACAGGAAAATGGAAGGTGTTTGTATCCCTATGCCACCTCTTCACGAAGCTAGAAAGTAATCCTTTATCAGCTACTTAATATCAAATGTGGCACAGTGGTAACAACCCAAAATTTTGAATAAATGTCTCAACTTCAACATAAGGCAACTCAAACTTACTAATTTTTCTACCATGGGAGACCAATTTTAGTTCTCCTCGATCCTAAACCACAACATAAATATTTTGTAACCAACTAAAACCAAAACTTACATAAAAGTAATACGTATAGGTAAAAAATGCTTACCTCACCCTCCCACAATTTAAAAAGCAACACGGTCACGATAAGTCACTAATAAAGAACCGTTAGTATTAGGTCTTCCAGGAAATACTTCAACAACAACATCTTCACAACCTCCTCGACGATCCCCTCTATGTATCAATGCCATAGGCCTCTCTCTACCCTCTACTTGAGAACTACCACCTCTAGCTCTAGCCATTAATCTATCACAAACAAGTTATTTACATTAATCCAATACATACAAATGAAAAACAATAAACAAATTATTAAATGAAATTCTAAACGTCTTCCGGATTGAGTAATCCGAAAGACGTTTAGCGTTTCGTATGTCTTTCAGATTGACCAATTCGAAAGTTGTTTCCAGATCCGAAAATAACTTTCGGATTGAGAAATTCACAAGACATACGAAATGCAAAACACCTTTCAAATTGCTCAATCCGAAAATTGTTTCTAGATCCAAAAATAGCTTATAGATTGACCAATCCAAAAGACAATTTTCGTTTCTTATATTTTCTTGATTGGTCAATCTAAAAGTTATTTCCGAATGAGCAATCTGGAAGACATACAAAACGAAAATCACAACTCCAATCCTAGCGTCTCGCGATGCAACACGATCCAGGCCCCCTTCCCCCCCTCCCCCCTCTTCTTCCCCTCCCCTCCCCTCCCCTTTCCCTTTTCACTAACAATAATATGGTACCTTCACAGACGGTGATGTGAACGGTGGACATGGTGGACGCAACAACAACTCTTCACGGAATGGAGGTTCTTCCTTCACAATGGGCGGCTCACCATGTGATGGAGGTGTGGGGTGAAATGAAGATATGGAGGTGTAGGGTTGCATGCAAATCAAACATTGCACACTTTACTCAAGGTCAATTTTGGAATTATAAAATCTATAAAGGTGCAGGAAGAAGATATGAAGGTACAAGAAGAAGCCATCATATATGTCTAGTTAGGCCTTAATCTAGCCCATGTCTTGTATTTGAAGAACCGTCTTAGTTATATGTGCAACCTTCTGCATTCTTATGTTTCAAATACTCTCATATGCCAAGTTTTTCTCCACTTAACATACATTTCAATCCAACAAAGGTTTCGTTCTTAGAAAATATATAAAAAATGACTCAACACCCACCGGAAGGTTTTGAAAGACAATTGTATCAACATTAAAAACCCAATATAAATTGCATATTTATTGCTAGTACAACCAGAATACGAATAGCTTACTAATTACCGAAAAATGAGATCCAAAAGTTATGAGAAAAAATAACTGAATTAGGTCATGTTTAGATGGATTTTTTTCATAAAAACTTACTAAAGGAGAAAGTGAAAAAAAAAAAAAAAAAAAAAAAAAAAAAAAACGTCCAAGAAGTTTAGCAGTGGGGAAATATGCGAGGGTTTGTAAGTTGCCGTAAACCCCTGTGTTTTATTATACAAATAAAATGATTTAATTTGTCATAAAGTATAAGCAATCTATACTTAAAAGTATACTTCTTGGAGAAACAGAAAAATTAACTTTGAGTTATGTTTAATTTATAAAAGAAATTATTTCTAGTTTTTATTCTCTAACTATTTCTATTAAAACGTGTTGGAGTAGAACCATAATTGATATATTGACTCCATAACCAATAGTGCAATGGCTTATTAGTTTATATAAAATAAGAATGAAGAATATTTTATTTTTTATTTTTGAAGAAAGAGAACATGAGCACGACTACAAACAAAAACACAAAAAAAAAAAAAAAAAAAAAAAAAAAAAAAAAAAAAAAAAAAAAAAAAAAAAAAAAAAAGATCTAAGGAAGACTAACGAAAAGAAGACTCAAGCTATAAAATATTATCCTAATTGACATATTGACTCCATTGCCTATAGGGGAATGCCTTATTAGCTAAAAACATAATTGGATAAATATGGTTAAAATTAAACTGTAAGAGGCATCACTCTGGTAGGTATTGAATAGAAGTTCTACATGAGATAGTTGACTAAAATTTTGTATTTATGTTTTAGTATTATGCTTTATCTTAAGCATTACAATATAGGGTAATTTATTATTGATTTTTTCCTTTAGAAGACGCTACTCTTAGCGTGAAGTAATTGGTTTGGTTGACATTTTTTGCATTTTAGTTATTGGAAGACTTTGACATACATAAGCTCTCTTTAATTAAAGAGGATTGATGTAAACTTTTCAACTACCAAACAAAACAATTGTGAGCACAAGTATGTTTATGAGAAATTTTGTACCCTCTGAAGGGTTTAAAAAATCAAATTTCAACGAAATTTAGATTTAACAATCCAATCTAATATTGGGGTGGTTGATGTATACACTACACCATGCCTCAACAACAAACAGAAGTTGAGTCATGCATTTTCCGCAATTACCAGTGGTTATGACACATTGAAAGCACCCCAATTAATAAATAAACTCAAATTAGTTGAAGGAAATCCAAGGAAGAAACATAAATCATAGAAATCTCTGTCACACTCTCATTGCTTATTATTCAATTAGCATATGCCTAAGCACGTACTTTGTCTAGCACATATCATTATTGACTAGGGGGAGAAGCAAAGAGAGGAAGAAAAGTAAATGGCTAAGTTTTTAAAAAAATTTAAAACAGAGAGGCCTATATTAAGACCATGCATAGATAAGTCCGAAGACATTTTCAATTGAGTAACTTGGAAAACTTTGTTTATCTAGTGCAGTGGCATTCAGAGGGTGGCACAAAATTTAATGAAATGGACAACAATATTAAAAAACTATATGTCAGTCTCAATAATGTAAATGATAAAAAAGACTTCACTGATAATAGACACTCATATAATTTTATCACTAAAAATATAATTTATCACTCTAATAATAGATACTCAAGTAATTTATCATAGATATAAAATAACATATTTATCAAAAAAGGCTACAAGACCAAAAGAAATTATGGGATTAATAATTTTAATAAAAGAACAATATTTTTAAGCCCTTTGCATTTATGATGAACTGGTCCTAAAAGCTACCACTTCAGATGGATCAGAGAATTGACACCGGGCTAGTGTTTGGTGCCATTGCTTTATCCTTAACAAATATAAATTGAGGGTAAGGTTAGGTGGAACCTTTGAAGGTTGCAATAAAATAGAAAGGTCGCCCCAAACCCAGATAAACTTTTATGTTTCCATCATTTTCAGGCTACTATACTTCAGCTGTATTGACAGGAACATAAGCACTAGGGAAGAAAATGTATGCACTATGCCATAATTTTTATCTAACAAACCTTCTTTTAATGCAGAATCATTATCAACATCTTGGCCTGTGGGGTAAGTTTGAATACCTGTCAAAGGCCTGCAAGTCTTATTTGTTAAACAGTTATATGAGGCAATATATGTTATTCATGATGAGAGCTCAAAGCCAAGCTTTTGAAAAAATGTTGTGTTATGGTTGCCAAGTGGTCCAGAAACATTGGAGACAAAGGGGCGTAATATGAGGCTAATGAGTGGTGAGGGTAGTGGTGGTTATGGCTTATCCCTATAAACATGTATATTTGGTTAATACTTTTGCTTATTATATTCTCTGACCATCAACATCTCATTGGTTACAAACAAGTAGTTAGGTTATTATATTTGCTGTTAGATTTATGTAGCTATCAGTGCAATATGCAATAGAAGCAGCCCTGTCCAGTTGATATCAGCAGTGCTAGATGTTAGGAGAACATTAGGCACAAATCTTCCCTTTTCTTTATACTCTCAACAGGATAATAAAAACTATTGCTACTAATAATATTTTTAGATCAAGACCAAACCATGCTAATAATAACATTAATGTTAGTGTATTGTGCTCATCAAACATGGCACCACACTGGCTTGTATAAAATAATACTAATCAAAACCGTTTGGTTTGGTAGAGAAGAGAAAGAGAAAAACAACCACTTGTATTTAAGTTGCTATGGGGGACCGGCGCAATGCAGTGGTGCAACATGGCACCACATTGGTTATATACAAATCCACGCCTTCTAGATAGTTTGATTAGTAGCAACATATAATCCGCACTTTTATGTTAACTTAAGAGCCTAAAGAAAGATTTCTATTATAGTGCTACTCAATAATTGGTCATACATAGTTTGGCATGCATAATATAATAATATGAGATTCATTCAAAAACTAGAACAATACAATACCCAATTGTGATTGGTCAACATAATCATAGAAAACTAACCCCAAAGCCAAAGACAAAATGTTTGTCATGGATCAAGTAATCACTAAATTAATGCCTTAATCCTTTTTCAAAGAATACACGTTTAATGTGTTGGCATAGTTTAACTTGCTTGATCCCACTAGCACACTAGGGTTTGGTTCAGGATCAAGGGCACCCTTTTTCTGCTGAAACTTTCAATTTCATAATCCTTTGTTTCTTCCATAATTGCATCATGCCTTATGTCTATCCAAATATCTTCCTTGAAACTCAACTCATTAATCCTTTATAATATTGAGATTCATCTAAGAAATTAACTTCCCTCCAAATCATCAAATTTTATTCTGACTTTAAGTGTTTTATATTATATGCATTGTAGTTGAAGTATTATTTTGACATATGGACTTCTTCATAGGTTTGAAATTTGATTATTAAATTATGTGACTTTGTTAATACATGTTTTTCATATACGCATATTTAAAGATGGAAATGTATGTGATTGGATCACTATAAAAAAAGTTATTTAAATACTAGTTTTTAGTTACCAAATAAAATAGATGTTAATTATAACTAAAATAAACATCAAATTAGGTTTTAATTATTAAATAACTATAAATTAAAAATAACTAATTTAGAATTTAATGATATAAGTGGCTAAAACTTTTGTTGTTAATTATGATTAAAATAATCATCAAATTAGAATTTAGTTGTTAAATAACTAAAAATGACTGTAATTAAAACTTTGATAGCTAATATTAGATACTAATTATTTTGACTTAATTGATCAATAAAATTGAATCGTTATTTTTATTTTGTAGTTATTTAATTATCAAAACCTAATTTGATAATTATTTTGATCACAATTAATAATTATTTTATTTGATAGTTAAAATTGATGTCTAAATAATTTTTTCTTGTAGTATATGATTAAGTGAAGAGATAAAATTATTAGTTATATAGAAACCTAATTAATTGATATCTTAACTGTTTCGTCTCTTCAATATGGTAAAAAATCAGAAGATTCAATTTTCTTTAAGAAAAAGATAGAGAATAAAGAAGCACATATATATTAAGAAATCGAAAGGAAAGTTGCTGCAAAGCAAATGCAGTGGTGGTTGTTGACTCTTGAGTTGAAAGGTAATGGGCCAGAGAGGGTTGTGGAGGGGCCGACAAAGGAAACAAGGCAAAATGGTCACGTGTGGTGTGGGTGGGGGCTTTAAAGGAAGTGAGATTGAATGAAGAAGGCATAATAGTGGTCAATGGGTGCCACACGTGTATGTGTCGAGGGTGGTGTTGTCGCGTCAGTGGCAAGCACGTGTGAGAGCGACGCCTGAAAATGTGGCTCCGCAACCACCCAACCACCGTCGCCTTCGCTGCACCGATTGCAAGCAATTGCACGTGAATTTTGCTGTGCTGCACTGTTCCTTACTTAACACATCACTGCGCTCTATTATTAATGTCTCATGCTTAATTTATTTTTATCTAATATCTTCTAAATAATTAAGAGAATGTGCACGTGTTATGCTAACAAATAATTTGTACTTTAATTCAATAATAACTTACAATATATATACCCACCACGTAATACGCAAGGTTCAATTGTATTACTCCTATGCGAATGGTAATGGATTTAATATCATGTTGATATTTGCACTATTGCTTTTGTAACTTTTCAATAAAAGTGAATAAATTTAATCTTTTATAATATAAAATATTTACTTTATGCAAAAGTTAAAAAAAAAATTAACAAAGTTATATGTAAAAATTTGCCGACAAAAAAATGTAAAAATTCTTACAAATTAATATATATATATATATATATATATTAATCTTAATTTATGAAGAAACTAATTTTATTTTAGTTGTCATGGTTCTGATTGTAGTCCTTCGAGAAATAAATTATCATCCTTATTTCTAGTTGTCATTGTTTTTCTAAAAAAAGTGTTTTTGTTTTGGTATCTCATTTAGAAACCATAGATAGCACGTTTTCATAAACATAGAAGCATAATGAGACAATTAACTTTTAGGGACTATGAACAGATATTACTCTATTTATAAACGTACTTAAACTTCATAAAATAGATTTTTAATTATTATAAGAAGTTAATATAAATAGTATTTAAGGAAATATTTCATTTTTCACGTGTTTTTGAAATAGAAAGTGTGTTCTTATAATCATAATAAAAAAACAACTGTTACCTATTTATAAAGCTCTAAAAACATATATCACTGTTTGCATTTTTAAGAAATATTTACCTTTATTAAATGTAACTATGCTAATCATAACATTTTAAATCTAAATAAAATGCATAATTATATATTAGAGTGAAATTATTGTGAAAATACTAAAACATATAAATGGGTAATTCATATAAAATCTCTAAAATAATATTAAGAAGACTAAAATTAATATATATATATATACTTAAAATATAGGTCGTGCATTGGGCGTAGTTGGATTTTGTTGCCATTTCTAGTGTTTTCGAAGCCCAACTTATGCTAGACTCGCATTTCCTGTGCCAGACGCATTTCATTAAATTGCTCTCAGATCTTATTTGCACTAGGCTCAGGTTCTGTGCACTGAGCTCAATTCCTTCTTCTCTTCATCTAATGCTTCTTGGTTCAGAATAGTAGAGATTCATCATAAATTCAATTTTCATATTGTAATAATTAATTATTAACAAAAACTAACTAAAATTGAAATATAAGCAAATGTTAAACTTGAGAAAAATTGATTTTGTTTTAAAAAATTAATCCAAAAATATCATATAAATCAACTCTATCAATATCACATACTCTTTTATTTGTTTATCCAGCTCTTTGATATTCCATTCTAAGTTTCTTATTGTTTAATGTATCTTGATTGTTTCTAATATCTTTCATCTAATACCCTTGATTGACTATTTTTCACACTTCATTTCCTTAAAGATATATCGTCTAACTTCGTAGATTGTTCAATTTGATTCTTTCCTTTAATTATCATTTGAAGGATTATTTCTTTATGTCTTATTTCATAAATGATATTTAGTTCAATATCATATAAATTGGTCTAATCATTGAGTAACCCTTTCGTTTATTATTATAAATTGTTCTATTTGCTTAACTCTTATACCATGTTCTACTATCAATTACTCTGCTTCGTCTATCAAACATCATCTAATAGATTTTTGGCCCTACAGTACATTTGTTATACCTTGACACCGTTTTATCATATTTTATTAAGGTGCAGTCAAGGATTCTTGTTCAAGTTCATTTTAGAATATAGTAGAGAAGGTCTTTTTTATATTTCTTTTAGTTATACTCCACTTCACCTATTGGACTAGTGACATTTATTTTCACAGGTAGGGCTTCACCTTCAATTTCAAAAGTCATAATCACTTTGCATGATTCATGACAATAGAGTTTATAACCTACATAGTTATAGAGCGAAGTTGGGTGAATGTGCGACGTGCTAGTGAACAATATAGAAAGGGAGTTGATGAGTTATTGCAATTTGCTTTCCAAAATGGAAAACCTTTAAAGGGGACCTATTATTGTTTATGTATTCATTGTCTAAATCAGACTTGTCATGAACTTGGAGAGACGTGTGATCACTTATCTTTCGTATTGTCAAGAGATATACAATATGAATATGACACAAAGAAATATTAAACATTCCGACTGTGTCAACACACTAGTAGAAAAAACTCATTTAACCGCGGTTTTACAAGACTTACAATCACGGCTCTAGAACCGCGGTAGATCTAACCGCGATAAAAAGTATTGAAGCTACCACCGCGGTTGTATAACCGTGATAGAAAGTGTAACATATCATCGCGGTTCTTAAGAAGAACCGCGGTAAAAAATAAACAGAAACAGCAAAAAAAAACCTTAGCTCTCCGCCGCGCCTCCTCTCGGGCCGTTCCAGGGCGCCGAAGGTGGACGACACCATGCTGGCCCTCACTATCTCCTCATCAGCCTCTGCCCTCTCTAGGCCCATCAATAGAAAGCCATGCACTCTAGCTTCTTCTGTCACAGCGGGAAGAAAAAAATTCAGGGACCAAGCTATATAAACCTTAAAAATGAAGAACAATGGACTTCTTAGAGAGGAATGAATAACAAAATGGAAATGAAGAACAACGAACCTCAAATGAAGAATGTGGAGAAGTAGAAGCGTTGAACGTACTCCAAGGTGCTTCTTAGTGGTGGTGGGGGTGATGAAGAAAGCAGAAGAGAAAGAAAGGGACGCCATGAGAGATGGCGGCAACGGACGACGGTGAGATGACAAGAAACGGCCAGGGACGATGGTGAGAGGTGACAGTGAGGTTGCGCGAGACAGAGGGAATACGAACGCGAGAGAGAGAGAGAGAACGAGAGTGATGCTTGAGCATGCACGGGTAACCTAAAACAGAGGATACGAGCGCGGTTGTTAGTGGGAACCGCGCTCGTATCCCACATACCACCGCGGTTGTTTAAACAACCGCCTTGTATCTCCCTGCAAAATAATTTAAAATTATTAAATATTTTGCAGAGAGATACAAAGGCGATTGTTTAAATAACCGCCCTTGTATGTCCCTACAATTTTTCAATTTTAAATATTTGTGTGTCTTACCATCGCGGTTTTCACTCCAACTGCGGTGGTATCTCCTGCAACGTTAATACAATTGAGGTTGTTGTGGATAACCACAGTGGTATGGTTGCACTTAATTTCAAAAATGCCACCGCATTATTTATAATTGTGGTTCCCTCTTAACTGCAATAATATCCTGTCGTGGAATGTGTTTTTTCTACTAGTGACAATTTTGAAAAAGGGATAAACGAGCATTTAGAGGAAATGATACATGATGTTAGTGAAGAACATTTTCGAAGAGCACATGTGTATGATTCTTTGAAGTTTGGTTTTCAAAAACAATTGTATCCATGAGGTAGTTACTTGACAAGATTGTGAGCAAATGTAAGATTATTGAATTTGTTGATTGTGATAAACAAGTTAGTAAAGAACTTGTTAATGATGATGATGATGAAACAACGACATGGTAGAGGCTCAAGTATAATGGGATAATATGTTTGGAAATGACATTTATGTTCTTCCTTTATACATTTTCCTACTAGATACATTAAAGATTATCAACGGAATCTCCATGTTAAACATTTCAATCATACAACTCTACGCCATGTAAGTCGTATTTTCATTTATATTTCTTAACACTATAATAATTACATTTAATCAATAATGTAATTGTGTCAGGTACATCAAAAAATTGAGTGTGGAACAATATAATTTTGTATATATCCAGCAATAGTATAAGAGCATGAAGGTATATATCCAAAATACTCATAATTATGGATTAGTGACTCACAAATATATATATATTCTTGGCTAAGTTATAGTTTTCTAACTTGTTTTTTTTTTAATTATTCTAATTATATAAATAATTTGTTTATCATTGAATATAGGTTTCATTGGTAGTTAAATGTCTTCATACCTAGGGATAACATTGTGGTGTAGTTTTGTTCGTTACAACAAAAGTTTACCAACGAAAAGCTTATGTACAAGGATAACTTTAATGGTTTTAACTACATTTTAAAGTTTAATAATATATTCACTTTACATTTGTCTTTTCTCTGATTAGAATTGTGACTGAAACAAATATTTTAAGTCTAAGAAGTAAAACAACATCATCTCAATTTATTTACCTTAAGGTTAAAAAACTTTTTAATACATACACTAATTATTTTATTTATAAACTTTGAAAATAATAATGTCATTTGTCTCTCATTTTAGTTTAATAGGCAAACACACTTGAATGTGACTATTATTTCATGTATTAAATGAGAGTCATCTGTTAGGTCAATATTACTAATTTTTAGACTAAAGTAATTTATTTCAATACTTGGCTAAATTTAATTTATTTTTATGAGTATTGATTACAAGAAAAGCGTACTAATAGTAATAATATAAAATAATAATAATAATACTATTAATAATAATAATAATAAGAATAACAATATTATAATAATATTAATAATAATAATATAATAATAATGTCAATGATAATAATAATATTATTATAATAATATTATAATAACTACAATTATAATTATAAATATAATAATAATTATAATATGATAGAAAAGTTTTTCTAATAGAACAATTATGGACTCTTTCAAAATATCAGTTTTTTTTTTCTTTTCTTTTAATAACATGAGTCAAAGTTTCAAGTCTTTCAAAATTAATTCGAATTGTTCTAAAATAATACAAATCAAGTAAAAAAACAGTGGACAACCTATCTTCTCTAATATAAGTAACCCCCATATAAATAATATATAGTTAGTCTTATTATGTTGTTTAGGTCATTAGGATAAAATTACGTAATTTCATTAAAATGTTAGGCAGTTGTCTCATTTTATATTTTATATTTGTACTCTTATATTTTTGTTGTGTTTTCTATATTGTAGGTTATAGATTTACGAAAAAACGAACCAAATTAAAAAAAAAAAAAACAAACTACAAATTTTTACTGCAGTTACGCCTTTAAGCAACATAAATTTATATCAAATTTCACCATACTTAACGTAAATTTATGTTAAATTTTACTCTATTCACTGTAAAAATTGGCATTTTATTGTTGTAATCTAATAAATTTTTTTATACTAATTATTTAAGTATGACGTAAATGGACTTTGTTCTTACTTCTCTTTCATTAACATTAAACCTTTATGAGATGTTATTTAACTTTAAATCTGACCCAAAATACTTCTTTTGTAATAGGAATTAATAATAAATAATTATATATAAATGAATAAAAGATATATATATATATATATATATATATATATATATATATATATAAATA
>Ga0209700_105193_pt1 | contig 22310 bp, 13 predicted proteins | sample SiratroredBW_FD_187528 | JGI IMG/M metagenome (GOLD analysis project Ga0209700, IMG submission 187528) | Root nodule microbial communities of legume samples collected from California, USA - Siratro red BW (SPAdes) (version 2) | ecosystem: Host-associated > Plants > Roots > Nodule | place: USA... | reverse complement strand
TATATATATATATTGGTTTAATCCTAGTACGCTGTCATAAAGAAAAGGACATTTGGCTCTCAAAATATGCGGTCCGACATACCAGGGTCCTTATCAATTATCGGCTAATTAAGTCCTTATGAACAATATAGCGTCATAGAACGAGGCATTTGGTTTTCATATATTATGCAATCTGGCATGAGGTCCAATAAACTATTATTTGATTAAGTTATTTCTACAGACAACAACCTTTATCCTATTTTAGCGTCATTGTTTTATCAAAATGATAATTATTTGGATGGCGACGGGGGAATAGGACTGATCAACAATACCTGAAGACAAAAAAGAGATTGTATGTGTAGAGCTTGGCGTGTATGATAAACAGTGAAACAGTGACATTAGAAAAGGGAGAGATTCAAAGGCCCTTGAGAATATTGTTGAGACTAGAACTAACTATTTATATAGACTAACAAATGTGCTAAAACAGAATTACAGATATCTAACTAACTGATATAACAGAATCATAGGTATCTAACTAACTAATGTGAATGTGAAGAATTGATTGAGACATATGTGATAGATTGCACGTAGGTTTGTGCAGAAGAGTTTTGTTGTCATCTAGCATAATTTGGAGGCAAATATAATGGTGCAAGAAGTAGCATTATGGGTTTGGAATCAGATTTAGAAGAAAATTGGATCCCGATGTTAAATGCTATTTTAAAAGCGGAAATTCTTGACAGTCATTGATTGCTGATAAAAGTTATCTTGCTGGTTATGCTAGTTTCGTGCCTTTGTGTGCCCAGGTTCAGAATTCTGATATATTCTATTAAAGCTGATGAATTGTTTTTTTTACAAGTAGACATAATGACAAGCGTTTTTAGATATCTACTAGGGGATACTGAACATGAATTATCAAAACAAGTAGCGCACCTTTAGGCGTAAAGTATCCAGTGACTGCAAAGAACACTTCGGTGTATAAAAAGGTCATAAAGAAAGGTTGATAGTAGACTGGAGGGATTTAGAGAAATTCTCTGATGGTTGAAATTTGATTTCTGATATCTAAGAGATTGAAAGTATATGATTAAAACTGAAAATAAAAGATTGATTACTTTGGTGAATGTGAATGTAAGGTGATATCTGAATAGACTGATAGAATGAAGATTCAATGTCCTGTAACCCAGTAAGATAATGTAAGATTGACATGGGGCACTGATGATCTTTTGACTTCTCTTATAGATCCTTCGGAATTTTGTTTAGCCTTTTGCAAACTGCATGGCCATTTTAAATTTTTTGTCTTCCTACTGTAATTTTTTGGTTGTCGTGGTCGTTTTCCTAGTGCTATGTATGTGCAACAGCGCACATGGCCACGTGCTAGGAGTAATAGACGCATAGTGTTCATTTGAATCTGACTTCTTACTTTTTCTCCTTTCAGGCCCTCACTTCAACAGCTGTGAAGAAAGGAGGACTCTCGACTGGGGATGTGGCAGCACTGTACAAGTATAAGAACACTATTATTGATGTTAAACTTGACACGGCATCAATTGTGGGTTACTTTGTCTGTCTTTTTAAGGTTACTATTGAGCATGCTCGGGTAAATCATCTTGTTAACTTGCTCCTTTTTTTCCCAGATCTCCACCACCCTCACATTCACTGACGTTCTTCCATCCACCAAGACCATTGCTTCGTTTAAGCTGCCGGATTATAATTCTGGCAAGGTATAGAAACTTGCATCTTCTTGCTGGGAAATTTGACAAACTGCTGGGCATCGTTTCTGAAAATTTGTCTGATGTGTTTGACAGTTAGAGGTTCAATACTTCCATGACCATGCTACCTTAACAACCGCTGTTGCCCTGAATCAATCCCCTGTCTTTGATGTTTCTGCCACCGTTGGTACCCCAAGCATTGCTTTCGGTGGTGAGGCAGGCTATGACACTACATCTGGTCGTTTTACAAAATACACTGCTGGGATTAGTGTCACGAAAGCCGATTCAACTGCTTCAATAATCCTGTAAGCTGCTTTTACCTAGAAAAATTGTTTTCCAAACATCTAGCAATCTTAATCATGTTGAAAGCGTAACATGTTGATATTGAACGTGTACTTCCTAATCAGTGGCGACAAGGGTGACAGCATTAAAGCATCATACCTCCATCATCTGGACCTATTGAAGAAGAGTGCTGCTGTTGCAGAGATCACTAGAAAGTTCTCCACAAATGAGAACATTTTTACATTGGGAGGGTCTTTTGCTGTTGACCCTCTGACACAGGTCAAAGCAAGGCTCAACAATCAAGGACAGCTTGCCGCCCTCTTGCAGCATGAGATCATACCAAAATCAGTGTTGACTATTTCGGGTGAGATTGACACCAAGGCCCTGGATAAAAAACCCAAGTTTGGATTGGGAGTTGCCCTCAAACCTTGAGTTTTTTGTTCATTTTTAGAAAAGCGATCGGAGTTACAAACTTCATTCAATTTTTTATTGCCCTTGAAAGGAGGGAAAATAATTAGCTCCACTGATGAGCATTTCTAGGCTCTTAATGAATGGATAAAAATCTTATAATTCGAATCCTCGACTGGTTTTTGTTTCCCATTTTTTGATTGAATTTTCTGCTTTTCCTCCAACATTGTGGTAGGCATTTCCAGATCTAGAGGTCATGTTGTCTAGGAGGATTTTATTGAGTGTGCTTTTCTTGCAATTATACTTTCAATTTGTCACTTGGATAACTTCCATACTGTTGTGCTCCACAAATATTAATGGACAGGGTGAGTTGAAAGACTTTAGGAGAATTTAGTTTTTTACCTGAAAATTACAAATGACTTCATGTCTTTAAATTCTTTAAGTATTGAAGGATGACAAAAATAAGATGACATTATTTTATGGTTCTAATTTTTTTCTCTCGTCTTCCAAAATTTTTTTCTCTTAATGCAACGGTTGGATTAACTAAAAAGTTATTAAATGTATCATTTTGTCAGAGCAGATAATTATCTGTAGCAAAATTTGTCTAATTTGGACCTGAACGTGTATGCAATGTAATAGAAAATTTATTTATGTTTTGAATGTCATTACAAAGAAATCTCATTTCAAACATTTGTCAAAGGATGAAGCTTGAATGGTATGAATTTGTCAAGTGGCTTAAACTGTAAAAACAACACAATTTGAGTTTTTGTCGAGTCATAAATTTATTTCGGTAAATTACACTAATTTCTTTAATATCTTTTTAGTTTGAGAATATTCTTTATTGTTTTAATATTTATATTAATATTTTTAATAAAAATGCATTGTTATGTTTTTCAGACGAAAGAGTTACTGTCATCTATTAAAACTGTCATCGAAAATTATTTTTAAAAAACTTTGAAAAAAAGCCTAGTATGAAGTTTTTTTATCTCATTACTCAAACAGTATGATGCTCAACAATTTAATCCCTTTAACTTTATTCTTTTTCTTTGTACACCTAAACATCATTAGTTTAATTTGTCTTAAGGGATCAGTAAATTTGATCTCATTTATAAATAAAAACTTAAACTATAATTTTGCTCCAATCAGTCCTTAAATTTTATTTAGACATGTATAATTTTAATTTTATCAAAAAGTCTTAAAACATAAAACTAGCTGTAGAAATCCTCCATCAAATTTTTGGTTCTTTTTAAAATAAATTGTCAACAAAGCAAATTTTATATAATTCATGGCAATATAAAGAATATAAATTAATAGTGTAAAAGCTAACTCTAGATCATTAACCATTCTAATTTCAATTAATTATGCAAACTTATTTAAAGTTGATTTTCTTAAACAGAAATATAAACCATAGATAAATATTAGGAATTTACGAATGCACATGTACAGTAAGGACACGAACCACACAATCTTATATGAACTTTTAATTTGAACAGGGAGTGCAAGACTTAGGAATAGGGTTCACTGGGGTTAATTTCTTTTGCAAATGACACCGACCATAGGCAAGCAATTTAGTATATACCCGTGAAATAATCTGAAGCGTCATTTTACCACAATAGTTTACTATGATTTGTTCTCATTTCTCATTTTAAAGAGTGCTCTCACTTGATTCATCCCCTGCTAAAGAAACAGTTAGGTTGGAAATCCCTTTGTCTATTCGATTGTCTGCCTAAACTGGCCATCCGATCAACTTCTGACTACAAATTACATTCAACCTCAAAATATTCCAAAAAACTACAAAAAATGCAACCAAAGGAAATGGAAGCAAAATCGGCATCGGGTCATTTAAAAGCATCTTTTAATTACAGACACAATTGTGATGCTAGCTTCACCTATAGGGTCATCACAACTTAAATTGACGCAAAAAATACAGACCTACCACATAGGCATATGGCAGGGCATCCCAATTTCCTCTTTTGTTAAGTTTGATCAAGCTTTCGTTATTTCCTATATTTTTTCAGGTAAAGTAAAATTTTCTTATAGAAAAAGAATATACTCCATTCCTGGCAGAGAAAACATACTCAAAAAACACTTTCAGACTGACTATAATCTCCTGAAGAGAATAGACTAGAACCTGTGACCTATAAAACGAAACACAATTCCTGACTTTCTATGTTATACACAAAATCCTGAAAGATTCTAAAAAGTAAACAATATTTTCATACAATCGACACTGAAGATCAACGAGAATAGTAAGTAGCCAAAACATAATGAAGTCCAAGCAAATACCATAGTCAAAACATGCACTGTGATGTCAGGTACCGAGGCAAATACAATCACAAACCTTTATTAACAGCACTGTGGTGTGGAATCTCCACAAATCTTACGAGTATAATACTAGAATTACTCAAGACTAGAATTACTCAAGACTAGAATTACTCAAGACTGCAACTATATGTATCACATTCCACCACAAAGAGTGAAAGTTTGCCTAAGATCCCTCCGACAAACCTTGTAAAACACTTTTTGCACTATGAAACAACTGTACTACGAATAGGATCAAAACAACTACTATGGGCTCAAAATTGTTGAAAATCACAAACTGAAAGACTCAAACACCTTACTAATGAAACCAGTTATAATTTAAAAGTTTTCAATATTTTTTTCTTAATTGGAAAGCGAGTGCTAGAAAGTGCATTTTAATGCAGTCACACCCCATCTCAAGTATCCAACCCTATTTTAACGCAGCACTCTGCCCCTAAAACCTATGGATCGAGCGACAATGTGAAGATCACAAAATTAACTCAGCTAAAGTAATAAACGCAATAAATATTAGCAGTAATAATGTCAAACATTTGATTAAAATAAACAAAACAGAAAGGTCTGAGAACACCTGAACCCTTAAGATCCAAACTGCAAGACCCTCAAACTACCAAAATCCCAGATAAAAAACACGACACTAATAATCGAAACCAAGTTCCAATAACGATAATAAGAGAAACAGCACTTAAAAATGTATATCGAAAAAAATAGAAAAACTAATCAACAGTCTGCATGATATCCTCAGGAGCAAACTTTGTACCCTTTTCCTTGTCGGCGGCGGCGCGGCCCTTAGCCTTGCGATCGAGCAAGGATTTACGGTCCTTGTCCATTCGCAACTTCGTGACCACGACCTTTGAAGGGTGAATGCCGACGTTGACGGTGGAGCCGTTCACCTTCTCACGCGTGATTCGCTCGATGTGGATGACCCACTTGCGGCGATAGACCTGCACCACCTTGCCCTCACGGCCCTTATAGGTTCCCCTCACCACTTGCACCTCGTCGTCCTTCCTAACCGGAATGGAACGCACGTTGTATTTTGACCGGAGATCGGTGGAGAGCGGCGCGCTCATAAGCACGCGGCGGACGCTCGACGGCGCCGTGAAATGTGCCTTGCGGCTCTTGCGCCGGCTAGATGAAACCCTAGGATTGAACTTCATTCTCTTCTCTCTTCTTTCTGTGACGGCGAATGAAAGTGAGAGTGTATAAGAAAACAAGTTGAGATTTAGGGTTTACCCTTTCGTTCTTTAATCATTAAAATTTAGTTTCATTTTTTTTTTGATCAGGCCCACTTTTTAAGGTCCAAGCTAGCCCATTTTTGTTGACAAACACTCCTTTTTTCTGAGGAAGAAAAAAAAATTCTTTGACAAAATATACAAACGACAGGGACTGCTGTTTAAAAAGTATTTATTTTCACAAATATTGTTACCGAAAAATCTACATTGAAAATGAAAATACAATTATTCAATTATATTTTTAATATTTTGAAATATTTATAAACCTTTAAAATGGAAATTAATAATTAAAACAGAAGTTATAAGTAAATGAACAGATATTTAGCACAAATCATGTGATAATAACATACAAATAAGATGATAAGTTTATTTATTTTTATGATAATATTTAAAAAATTATATTGAATATGTAATCAAATGATGTTATAAAGGTTTAATTACTCGTTTAGCTTTATAGTTCTACGACATTCATCTTCTCATCTTTATATTTATAAATGTTTATTTTAACATAAATTTAGATGATTTATTTTGTTGCATCGTGTATGTTGTAATTTTTTTTTATTTTCTTCTTATACTATGAGCTACGATGACTATATTATATACATGTATTTCAAAAATTATACATTCTTATTTTAGACTTCGTTACGTAGATATTTGTATTTATATAAATTTTAGGTATATATAAGAAACATTTTGAAATATCATATAACATTTTGTTAAGTTTTATAGACTATATTCTAAAGTGTTACAAAATTTATCTATTGTATTATTTTTTTATAAAAATATATGATAATATATATATATATATAGTGATTGATATATTCAATTTACATATCACATATATCTTTTAAAGTTACTTTCTATAAATATATTTTCATATGTATTCAATTCAAACAAAATTTCATTGTAAATATTAATAAAAATATCATTTTAAATTATTATTTTTCTCAATAAAGAAAATAAATAAATATCAGTTTCTTACATAAGTATGTCAATTAACAAATGTATTAACGGTATTATACATAACAATATTTGTAGATCAAGTGAGACCGTGTAATTTATACAAAATATTACATTATTTAATAACTTTATACATAAGATTATTTCAATCGTTGAACTATAATTGTATATTATTTTGAGAGTATATACTAAATTTATGAAAAATAAATAATAATAAAATTATGATCAAATTATTTATATTTAAATATATACTTAAAAAACAAACAATAAGTTGATTTTTGATTGATATTAATGTAGTATGAACTCAAACAATTTTGTATATATAATCTATAACGATGAATTTTAAGAATAATTTTTGTAATTAAAAATTATAAAGTGATAGATACTTCAAACTAGTATCAGCTTATCTCTCCTCTATGGATTGTGAGTTTTTTTAACATTTACTAAATATCATCTCAATATATTTTATCTATAGGTCATATTTTTATCTTGTGGGAAGAAAACAGGTTCACTCATAGTATTACTCAGAAAATAATCCTATAATGTTACCATATAAACATTTAATACTTATATTTAAATTTAATGATATGTTTTATTTATAATGAATTTAACATCTGAGACACAGTTATCGAAGCAATTAATTTTATTTAATAATGTTCTATTTTATTTACAATGAATTTAAAATTTTATACCGTTATAAACGTACCATTTTCTTGAATAAAGTTTATATTAAAATATAACGTTCACGTTACATAAAATGTTAACTCTGAAAAGTAAACAAGCTTGAAATGACAAAATGCATAAATAATCTTTAAAGATAAGCACCTGTTACCTACCGTGTGGCAAGATAATTCATTTTTTATATTTTTTCATTATTTTTTTCTATATCTTTTCCCCTTTTTTCATTCTATATTTTCAAAAATTATTTTTCAATTCCTTTATTATAAGTAGACACCTTTCTAAATTTTTATCTTCTTTTTTATTGTCACGCTCTGCGTTAGGTTTCTTGTCACCCTTCCAGTTTATTTTTCCTTTTCTTCTACTCTCCTTCACCATTGTTTTTTTAATTTTATCTCCTTAGTTTGTTGAGAATCACTATTCATAAATGCGAACATAAAATTTAAATAAATGTACACATTGTAAAAATTGTAAACTCATATAATTTCTTTTGTCAAAAATACAAACTTTTTCATATAATTTTTTGAGAAAAATTTACAAATTTTTTGATGACATGTAACTATCTATGTCATTGTATATCCAAAAAAAAAAAATTATTAAATTGTGGTGATAACTTCTATGAACTCTTATTTTTACAGTAATTTCTTACTTTTCAGTCTTTTCATTACTCAATCTTGAATTCTGATAAATATTTATTGAGAGTAAACAATTTTCTGAAATCATAATTTAGTATAAAAATGAAAAAAAAACAATAAATTAAACTGTGTAGTTTGTTGTTATATAGATCCACAAACCTAAAATGCTTGATTGTTAAGGTTAATAAAGGTTAAAGGTCCTTTTGAATTTAAAATGAAATAAGTAGACTAAATTTCAGTGTTTATTAAAACTTATATCAATATACTTCATTTTTTTGTCCAGATTAAAGTAAAACCCACCATCAATCTCAATTAACTTTTAAAAATTATAATAAGTTATTTTTTTTTTCAATTTCAATTGAATTTGTCCCATCTTAATTTCCTAACTTAAATTCAAACCCAAACTAAGTTTTTCACTACACAGCTTAAAGAATCATAATTCGCTAAAGATGTTCGTATCCAACATGATAGTAAATAACTATATAACAATTTCGAAGTAGTTGTGTTGTCAACAAAAATTGCATATGTTACCAAAAATTCCACAAGGTTGGGGAAAGATGAAAAAGATATTAATGTGAAAGATACGGATAGAAATGAAAAAACAAACAAGGACAAATATTCTCACAAATAATTTTGATTTTATTGTTGTTGGTGGCTCTCACTTTTCATTACACACAACAGTGAATATAAAAGAGTCAACATTTTGACATTATAACACTACGTGTATAATTAAAAACATATTTAAAACTAAAATTTTAACAAAACTGGACTGGATATTTTAAATTTTATGCATAAAACAATTAGAAACATACTTAATCTATTTTATCTATTTATGCAGTTTGGAAATGATATATACAGAGTAAGAATGATACTAAACATACTATTCGAAAAATAACTCAACGTTTTCATGAATACAATATTTTGATTGAAATAAAAAGTAATTAATTTTAAAATAAGAAAGTAATTCAAAATAAGATGGAAATGGAACAAAGAACCATATATTAAACAAAAATTAATTAATTAATTAATTAATTGATTAAGGTTTAAATTTATAGTAAATAAATTTGAATATTATTAATTGAGACTTTGAATATTTATCATTGTTTTAAATTTTTTTTATATAAAACTAATAAAGTAATTTAATTAATTTTTAAATTCATCGTAAATTTGAGTATCTTTAAATAATTTTTTATTAAATATTTTTTGCTATATTAAATATCAATAACTTTTGTATTTTTTAATTAAATTTTTGTAATTAATTTGAGTTATATACCCCTCTGGCTTTATAGTTACCAAAACTTAAATAATAATAAAAAATAAAGTTCCAGAATATTTTTATAAAAAATTATAGTTTCATTTTATAAGTTAAATATCAAATCAATAATATAAATATAATACTTAATAATCTTTAGTAAAAATAATTAAGATTACACAATTTCATTGATTTTTTTATTATTGAGATTGATGGCATTCTATTCGATGCTACTAAATAAAATAATCACATTACATCAATAGACATCAAGGATTCAATTAAAAATTATTAAAATTTTAGAGACTTAGTAAAATCATTTTTTAAAATGTTAAATACTCAATAAAATTAATTTTTTTAATGAAAACTCAAATGAAAATAATCAAATATAGAGGATATTTAAATTCTAATTAGACCGATTATTACTTTTTGTTATAAAAACTGCTAAATAATAGCAATACAAAGCTACGTCATCCTAACAGTCTAATTAATAACAAAATTTAATAAAAGTTAAATAAAAATATTTAAATATATTAATAACTTAATTAATACGAAAATAAGACACCCTCTATGCCTCTAAGGAGAATATGGTGAAAACACATGAAAATAAAATTAAAACAAAAAAAGGCAATTAAAGTATAAATTTATTAACGATGACACGTGGCATTAATAACGTCCCAGACCATGTTTATGGCTCCCCATAAAGTCCAGGGAAATGACAGTACACCATTAAGACCCTCTTCAAAACCCTCTGTGCTTTCATTCTACCAAAAAACAGACACAGAGATGAGTGCTTGGAAGCAGTTTGGGGCCATTGAGACCATCTACGAGGAAGAAAACCCCTTCTCTTCTTCTTCCTCTTTCTCTCCCTCTCCTTCTCCATCCTTCTCCTCTTCTCCTCCTTCTCTCCACTCCATAGTCAATGCTTGGTATATTTCATTTCCCACCTCTGTTACCCTTTTCTCATTCTTCAGTTTCTTCTCCTTAATTTAATTATCTCTGCTTTCAGGTCTCTCCACTCCGCCTCCGAACCCAACGTCTTGATAATTGTTCAAGGAACCTGCTTTCGTTTGCACCAGGTTTGTTCATTTACCAGTAACGTCTTTTCCACCATTTTTCCATTTTTTTTTCGTCAAAATTGTTTGCTTATACAATGCAACACCCCGTAAATTAAGCTTTAGATGATTAGAATGGACTTTAACAATTTTCAGATTTGGGTTTTGTGTGAATTTCGATTAATAGAATTTGACATGATTAAGAATTGTATAGCCTACCAAACACCCTTGGTTCTTCCTCTTATGAATCAAATACAAATCAAATACAAGCACATGCACTTATACGTATATGTGAACCAATGGATTAAATTTTTCCTCATTGGGATTCGTTTTGGAAGAACCAAAATCTTGAATTTTATCTTGTCAGAAACTCTGAACAACCACACTAAAATACAAAAGATCGTCAATACAACATTTTTATTTATTTTCTTGCAGTTACAGTTATTCATCACCTCCGTTTAGAATTGAAAGAATTAAAAAATGTTATATGTTGGCTAACGGAAGATGTTCTGGCCATAATTTACTGTCACTAATACACGTTAACCGTTTTGCTAACGTATTCGTTTTCAGTAAGGCTTTGGTACATCTGGAAAGCTCTGCTTTTAGGCCCAACAAAAGGGACATCCTTTGTCGCATAAAAAAAGTGCACCACTTTTTTTATTTGTTATGCTGAATCCATGAAATATTTAAATGATGTTGCATACTATATTCTCGTATATACCTTAAAAATTGGTTGTCCTTTTTTGTTTTTTTACTTTAGGATCGTATGATATCACAAAGCTCATATCTCAGACAGCGCCTAATGGGAGTTTCTGACGTAACAATATCCCCGCCGTTAAACATAACGGTCCAGACTTTCGCCACGGTGGCTAATTTCTGTTACACCCACAAAGTCCACTTAACGCCAAGCAACGTTGCTCCGATAAGAGTGGCGGCGGAGTTGCTGGGTATGACGGAAGGAGAGAATCTATGCGAGGTGACAGAATCGTACTTTGACAGAGTTGTTGCCGTTGACGCATCGATGGTTATGCGTTCGTGCGTGACTATGCTTCCCGAAGCTGAAACGACAGCGTCGCTTGTCAGCAGGTGCATTGAAGCCCTGATTTGGAACGGCGACGTTTCATTTGTGGACGACGTCGTTGAGATGCGCCCTCAAGACTTTCAAATGGTTGCGTCTTACTTGAACAAACGGTTGCCTGACCACGACGCTCTATACAAGATTATTGATCTTTATCTTAAGGTACGCCACGTGTCATCATCTCATATCATAGATAGAGTCCTTTCAATCTTTCAGAGAATTATAACTTTTTTTTTAGTTGAGTACACATTTGACTCTGTACATGTTTTAATATATAATTTATTGCTAAAATTAATTTTCGATGAATCACGATTAATGATAAACTAATTGTATTAAAATAAAAAACAAACCAATACTAAATTTTTTTGGTGAGTTTTTTGCATTGATTTCTATTAATATGGTTTTAGCAATGGCTCATTTAATGGAATTTAATAAAAGGATTCACATCACTAAATTAAAATATCAATTTAAAATTTTCATCACTCAAAATAATCATAAAATTCTATTATTTGTAAATTAGTTCAACTAAATAAATACTCTTTCTAAACCTTAAATGCGGTTTTTGGTATTAACAAATTGATATGACTGATTATATTATTTAAAAAAATACTTTAGTCATCATTGAATTTAAAATATATAATAGGGGTCTAGTTATCATATATCAAAACAATGGTCCTAACTGTATCATGATAATCTAGTCAGCAACGACAGTGATTTTTAGCATTTATTTTCCTAAATACTTAATCAACATTAAGTATTATACATGTTAAATTAAATATTTTTTAATCGTTAGTATAATTTGATTTTTAGTCTTTATAACCTTAATTTTGTTAATATTTCATTTCTAAAAAATTCAAATAATTAACTGTAGTTCCTATGTAATGGATAAAAATAGCTTTTTCTAACTATAAAATATTTTTCATTTTATTTCATCCAAAATCTGAAAACACTAATTTTGCTTCATAAGTTTTATTTGAAGATAGATAAATAATATTATTTCAGGGAAATTTTGTAAAAAATATCAAATAATGTTATTTTATTATCTTTATATAATAGTAGATAAACTTTTGTATTTGTAAAAAAATAAAATATGAAGGGTAAAATAGTGATGGTAAAATAAGTGTAAGAATTTATCGATTGTTAAAATATCATGATGATTGAGAAATTAAATTTTAACAAATATACAAATCATTAGAGTAGTGATTATAAAATAGGTATAAACATTGGTTGTCAAAATATTATAATCCTTTAACTTTTTCTAGTTATCTAAAAATATGACATCACATTAGAGAAAAAAAAAAGTGTTTCAACAATGTATAACAGTTAAAATCTTCATATTTCTTTATCACAAATCATATTACTTGTCATATTACTTAAATGATATTACTTTGTACTGTTTATGCTTTTTTTCCTCTCTTATTTATTTCACCAAGTGTTATTATATATGGTTAGAGTTTTTTGGGTTTCAGCAAGTGTTATTATATCTTGTTAGAGGTTTTTTTGTGTTAAAATAATATTTTTGGTGAAAAGAGTTATTGGTGATATTTGGTTGATAAATATTTATTGATATTGATGAAGGAAAACAAGTACGAAAAACTAACAGAGGAACAACAGGCAGAGATATGCAACAACTTAGATTGTTCTAAGCTCTCACCTCACATTCTTGTTGAGTGTGTTCAAAATCCACGAATGCCCCTCAAATTCATAATGGGAGCAATACTCGTAGAGCATCTCAAAACTCGTCACTCCTTCATTGCAGCGGCCACCACTGCTACACATCAAGCAGAACGAACATCACTGAGGAAAATTCTCCAACATGACACTGCTCATTGCCACACAACACATATTGAAGAGGCCATTGACTCCACCTACTATCGTATTCAAAACCTTGAGAAAGAGTTAATGGACATGAAGAACCATCTTCAACATTATCAATCCATGCATGGGAATATGAATAATAATGCTTTGAACCAAGAACGTTCAATGAGTTTTCATTTTGAACCACCACAGAGCAGTAGATTACAAAGGGGAGGAAGAGGGTCCATTTCATCCTCAAGCTTACTTCTTGATAATAGAATAACAAAGAAGCACGATGAGATAGAGATGTTCGTTGCAAACAAAACCTCAACAAATATAACCAGGTTTTTTCCCCACAACTTCATAATTAGTCTCAAAAATGCATTTGGATGTCGAACTCAACGTCAATCTAGACGGAGCTAGATAGTTAGTTACAGAGATTGCTCCATCCTCACAACATAATTGGATAAATGAGTTTACTCATGAGTGTAGGAATTGTCGATAATTATGACAGAGAGTACCAATATTATTTGTGACTAGTGAATATTTAACATAATTGTTTTTTTTTTCTTCAATCACATACATGTTTTGGTTCTTTCTTTTTCTTTTGGAAAATTGTCCTTCTCATGGTGATCCAGTTAACAATCAATCAATTTTGTCAAAGTTTTCACTATATACAGTTATATGCAAATCAATTCCAGAATATATACCCACACAATCTACTCAAGAGTGGAAAAAAGCACTTAGTATAATTAACAATTTTCTTTTATTATTGAAGTTTAATTTTAATTTACCTTTTTTTTAATCAAGTTTTGACAATAATGACAAATTTAGGTAAGTATGTAATATAATTATATTTTTTACCGGGCAAATAATTGCAATTCATCATCCGACATCAACTATGGTTGTGAATGATTTCATTAATATAAAAGAAAGATTTTATATCACTTTTATTAAGTTGATTGTGAACAAAAATAGAAATAGTGAATATGCATTGACATTTTTGTAATTTAGAGTGTATTTTTTTTTATCGATTGACCTAAATTGATATAGATAGTCGTATTAGAGTACCTAATTTGTTTTCTTTCTTGTATTTGGCTACGAAGTACAGTTAATCTTTATTTTCTTCTTCGATGACTTTTGTACTTTTATCTATGCTCCTAACGCTTTAATCATATCTCTATATTCCTTTGTTCTTTATGTTGTGTTGCGAATTTTTCTATCATATCACATTATTAATTTGTATCCCTTTTAACTGTTTGACCACATAACTACAATATATATTATATATCTCTGTTTTTTTAAAAGTGAATTCATGATTGATTTTGAAGATTACAATAACAAACAAAGCATTAATGTCCCTGTTATTGATGGTTGACACTCAAATTTTGTAAACAAAAAAAGTTAAAAAGAAAGTGCACTCTTTCAATTTTTTTAAATGTTCAAAATTATATGAACTATTAGTATGTAAGAGTAAATATATTAAATTATTCAAAATTATAATTTAGTTCCTATAAGTAAATATTTTTAATTGTTTAAAATTATAAGGACTAAATCACAAATAATTTATCATTGTAATTTATTTTTTTATTTTAGGATAATGAGGCAAAAAAATCATTAGTACATGAATATTGTTAATTTTTTTTATTGCTATTAATACAATAAGTTGAATAAGAATTTAGTTTATACTTTTTTTTTATGACACATATAGTTAGATCATACATCTATAAAACAAATCATTTAATTCATCACATGAATTAGTTACATAGATTGAACAGGTAAAACACATAATCACATTAGTGAAAATCATTGAGAGATAGATATAATCTTTTTAATCAGTGCTACTTTTTAAATTATAATTATAATTATAATGGGTATGAAAGAAGTTGCTTAGAGAATAAGATCGTTTAGTTTTATATTTTTTATAAAAACGAAAGTAGACTATATTTTGTCAACTTTCAAAAAAAAGTTTCCATTTTTCCATTTTTATCTTTAAAAAAAAAAAAAACTAAATACTGTCCTTGTACATTTTGACGTCCGTTTAAAAAGCTAGCTCTAAAAATTCGCGAGCGAAATATGTTTCAAATAGCTCCAAATCTTTTTATAAATATTTTAGAACAAAAAAAAATAAGTTTCTTATTTTAATAAATTAATATAATTTTCTGTAAATTAATTTTAACTTGAGAAAAATCTTATTTATTTTTCTTCAAAATATTAATCCATTCAAATATTATTTGAATATGTTGATCATAGTAGATAAAACTACCACATGAGATTGAGACACATAAGTGAAAAATGTTTAATGAAGTTAGAGAAGTAGAACCTATTAGAAGGTGAATAAAATTAAGAGGTTATAGTTTTTTGTTTTCACTGCATGCGTACTGGAAGCATGCATACGTATGGTAAGCATAAGTCTAGTAAGCCTTGTTCATGCAGATGTACGAGGTCTAACGAGAGTTCATACTCATGATGCTATATCCTAAAAAATAAAACCAATATTTTTCAAACTATAAGGAGTGGCACACCATGGTCAGTTATTAGCACGAGATCAAACTAAAAAAGTGCTCATGATAGACAACATATTGGAATATATTTTAATAGAGTTTATTGAGTTTTACATGATATAATATTATAAAGAGGCATAAGAAGGTTGCAAGTAGACATAAGAAAATGGGTTGATGAGAGGATGAACATAACCAATTTGGAAAAGGTGAGATATACGAGGCTAAGAGTTGTATTGGCTAAGTCTTATAGAAAGAAGCTGCATATTGTTTACTATATAACTCAATCAAATAATTAGATCATCTACTATAAATGAGTAAAAAACTGTCTATTAGAAACTGTCTAGTAATAATATATATGACAAACCATCTAATAAATATATTGATTAAGTTTAACAACATTAACAATTTTTTGTTATTTTCTTACGCTCCATTTGGTTATCACAACAGATTTGCAAAGCCGGATTAAAAACAACAAAATGAGAAGAAAATATGGAAATTGAGATATGAAAAATTAATTAAAAATTATAATTAGATTACAAAGTTGGTGACACACTTTCTTCGTAACTTTGTGAACATTGTAGAGGAAAGTAACAGGTTCAATTATATTTATTATATAATTAATTTTCATTACTAATTTATCAATATTTATATTTATATTAAAATAAAATAAAATATAATTAATTATATAATAGAACATAATAAAAACAATAATAATAAAATGATTAATATTAATAAAAATAATAATAAATTTAATTAATAATAATAATAATATTAATAATAAATTTATAAAATAATAATGAAAATAAGACAATTAAGAAAATCTTCATAATATTAATACTAAAATGTAAAAGTAATAATAATGTCATAAATAACAATCCTAGTAATAAAAATAATAAAATATAATAATTATAGTAATAATCAAAATAAATTTCTAAAATAATAATAACAATATTAATAATAGTTTTATTAATCAAATCTATCACATCATTCATAGATTTTCATAAACTATCTATTCTTTTTTTACCTTCTTCCCTGTCTAAACACATATACTTTTTATTCACTTTCACCTCAAATTCATTTTTTTTCACTCTCTCAAATCTATCCTCAAATCAAAACAAAGTCTTAGTCTAAATTATATATACAGAAACCATTATGAGTGTGTATGATTCACTTTATTGTATCAGATTCTATATATAAAATCTTCCTATATCAATGTAAGTGTTTTCTTTAAATGTTGTTTTTGTGTTTATTTATTTTTTTCTCTATTATTATCTTGCAAACTCAACAATAAGTTTTGAGAGATATATGATTACCTACTTATCTATGAGATTGTTAAAAGTTATGAAATATTAAAAGGAAATATTAGATATCTCAATTAATTATGGCATAGATAAAAAAATATTGATGAAGAAATAATCTAGAGAAAAATAACATATGATATTAGACAATAACATTCGAAAAAATCATGTATATATAATTATTTGAAGTTTGACTTAGAATCCTTATTATATCAATGATGCACTAAATCTACATTAGTCTTAATAACTTTAACATTGTTTAATTTAAAAGCAAAAGATTGATAGAAAAAAAAAATCACTTGATTGTTGAAGTTGGTAAATAACATGCTTACACAAAATAACATGTTAATTATAATTAAGAGACAAAAATATATCGTGTTCATTAAACATAAAAAAAAAAAATATATATATATATATATATATATATATATATATATATATATATATATAATCATTATGTATTATAAAGAAATGAGTTTATACTATTGAATACATATCTCATATTGTCCAAGTTCAAATAAAAATTTTACAGAATTAGTAGTAAGAACAAATAATTTGTTATTGTGATTTATTTTTTATTTTAGGATAACGAGGCAAACAATTCATTATTACATGAATATTGTTAATTTTATATTGTTGCTACTAATACAATAAGTTGAATAAGAATTTAGTCTATACTAGTTTCTTATAACACATATAGTTAGATCATATTATGACATCTATAAAACAAATCATTTAAGTCATCACATGAATTAGTCACATAGATTGAACAGGTAAAACACACAATCACATTAGTGAAATTCATTGAGAAATAGTTATAATATTTTTAATCAGTGCTACCTTTTGAATTATAATTATAATTATAATGACTATGAAAGAAGTTGCTTATAAAATAAGATCGTTTACTTTTATATTTGTAATAAAACGAAAGTAGACTATATTTTGTTAACTTTCAAAATATTTTTTCCCATTTTCCATTTTGATCTTAAAAAAAAAAAAAACTAAACTCTGTCATTGTACATTTTCATATCCGTTAAAAAAGCTAGCTCTAAAAAATCGTGAGCGGAATATGTTTCAAATAGCTCGGAATCTTTTTATAAATATTTTAGAACAAAAAAAAATTGAAAAAAAGCATTTGTCATAAATTAAGTTTCTTATTTTAATAAATTAATATAAATTTTTGTAAATTAATTTTAACTTGAGCAAAATATTATTTATTTTTTCTTCAGAATATTTAGAAAAAATACTATTCCAATAATAATGCAAATATTATTTGAATATGCTGATCATACTAAAAAAAAGTTCCATTAAATTCTAATGCCAAAATTTCTTTTAAAAAATCAATGGATTTTGTGCTGATAAGGAATAAGATGACGCCGCAATAAAGGAGTGACTAACTGAGTCATTAGCAGTGCATGTTGTCTCCACTTAAATCATAAACACTGATTTAACTCAATCACTAGTGCCACGTGTGATATCAACTCATTATTTCCTAAAGATTAAAGGATATACCATTGGTTTGGCCACATCATTATCCATACCAAACGAGTAATGACAAATCACAATATCAGCTGTTTTATCACAAATCACAATGCTTTGTCAGTTTTGCCTTTCTCTTGTGCACTTCTCTGTCTCTACTTGCCAGCATTAAAGAAAAATAATAATTGAGAGCAAGTAGTTACCATACAGGTCACGAAAGTTCTTTTGAAAAAATAAATATTTTTCTAATTTTAATAAAATATTTATTTGATTTTTTTTATTTTTATCATTTTTATTTCTGCACCCAATAAATGCATATATATTAAGAACTTTATTTTAATGTGTTTAGGCACGGCACAACACTGGGATCCAAAAGTTGAACATCATTATTAAGAACAGCAACAAATGTCTAGGTCGTGAATACTGACGTGGCAGCACACATTACTTTTGAATATCCAATGCACCATCATGCATAAGCCTCATCAACGCTCATTTTCCACGTTTAAGTGTCCATACAAAATACGTAGTTCAGCTCCCGCCACCCCCACATGATGTGTCGTTTTGTATTCAGTTGTCTGAGAACACCACTCACTCATTGGCATAAATTTTGTAAGCTATATAAATTTCACTGCTCCAGCAAATTTATTCTACTAATTTTCTTTTCTGCTGGTGGAGATGAGCGTTGTACAAGCACTGTATCCGCCGTCTTGCTGCGGAATGTTGCAGATCGTCGAATGCGGACATTCGGCGACGGAGAAGTTAGGGTTCAAAAAATTCTGCGGCATCGATGCCATTGGAATAAGCCGTAATCGTAAAAGCTTGCTGAAGCCGATTATGGCAAAGGAAGATAACGGCGCGTCTCGGATCGAGGGCGGACATCAAGTGAAGAAGCCGAATGGCCTTACACCTTTGGCTAATCACTCTGCTGCATTATTCGGTACTATCTCTATTCGCAGATTCTATCAAGATCTTGAATCTGTTTTTTTTTTTAATGCTCTATTTATTTATTACATTTTTCTTGTTATCTTCTCTTCTTTCTTTGTCTATGGACGTTTTAATCATTATTCATAGATGACAGTGGATTGATTTTGGAATGTAAAATGCAAATAGTTTCGTATTCGATAAAAATGGACAAGTTGATATTCTTGGACTTGCAATGCTGGAAATTAATAATGAACTCTCACGACTGTGTAAAATGGTCGCATCATTACATGTTCAAAGTCATATACTATTCATTAATTTCGTGTCCCTGTTCTGCCACATAAAATTCTTCGGTAAAATTTTATTCAACCACTCGATATTGCTTTAAAGGCTAATATGGCACGAATTAAATGATCAGGTGTGATAATTTTTGGTTAGAAGATGATCTGGTTTATAATGTTAGAGAATATTTTAAAATATTTGTGTCTAATCTAAGTTTCTCTTGGGCTAAATGGTTCTTGGAAGATGGAGAACAAAAAACATTAGAGTGGTGGATTTGTTAGGGAGGTCTGATCAGGCTAAAATTAAGGTTATGAAGGTGATTGTCCAAATAAACATAATTTCTGTTCACTGCTAATTTCTGAAACTGGAAATCTCATGGACTTCATCAAATAGCTGTTTGAGCTTTTATATACGCTGTTTACCAGGCTCTGGCAACATTTTTATAAGAAAAAAACTGAACTTTTTAATATCTACTAGTAGTTCAAAGCAGAACAATATATGGTTATAATTAAAAAATAATAATTGAAATATTTAACCTGGTTATTGTCTATCTAGGTAAAAATCTCAGCGAGATGACAAATATTGGGAATTCGATGAACATTTTGTGGCACGAATGTCCTATCCAGAAACTTGATAGGGAGCATCTTCTTCAGCAAAAGGGCTTCGTCGTTTGGTTAACGGGTCTCAGTGGCTCAGGTTTGTGAAATTCAGTCAACTTTTTACAGTGATCGTTTCTGAATCCTCACTTTAGTTTATTATTGTTAAGCTCAAATAAGCTCACAATTGTGTGAGTAACCGAGTCCTGCCCTCCTTTTATCATTCTTAAATGCATCCTAGATTCCGACGGTGTTCTGATTGCTCTAGTGTTTGATTTTGTTTTTTATACGACGTTCATTTTTCCGATAGATATAACAGGCAGAAACAGAACATTTATTTTGACATACCTCTGTTTCTAATTGTTGTATAGCTAATCCGTTAAAATGCTGCATTGTCTAGTGTACTACGTTAACATTCTCTTTCACTTTTCTTTCCTATGGTACAATGTCAACTTCTATTCAAGCACAGATGACCACTTTGACTCATAAGAATGAAATAACGAAGAGAAGCCAGTCAATTCAAATTATTTCTTCGCCTATGAATGCTTTAAATAACAGTGAGGTCTTTTATGAAGCAGTTCCACGTTACTTTCCAATTATTATTGTCTCCGCTGTAGAATGTCCACTGATAGTGGAATCAAGAAAATGAAAGCAATTGTCTTTAGTTTCTTGGGAATATAAGGATATTCTCTTCCCTTTCATTCTTCTATTTAGATGGATACCTGCACCCTCACTCTCTCTCTCTCTCTCTCTGCTTAATTTGACTCTTGAGAGACATTGATTTCAGGAAAAAGCACTCTGGCATGTTTTTTGAGTAGAAGCTTGCACTCCAGAGGAAAGTTGACTTATATCCTTGATGGGGACAATGTTAGACATGGTCTAAACCGTGATCTTAGTTTTAGAGCTGAAGATCGTTCAGAGAACATACGAAGGATTGGTTAGTTACTGCATAAGAACATATATACATACTCACAAAAGTTCTTCTCTCCATATTGAGCTTTGCTATAACTATATTATTTATTAATATTCAAACAAATGACAAATAAATTTCAGGTGAGGTTGCGAAACTCTTGGCAGATGCAGGTCTTATTTGTATCACTAGTTTAATATCACCATACCGAAAGGATAGGGATTCTTGTCGAGCTTTATTGCCAGAGGGAAATTTTATCGAGGTACATTCTTAATGTGGAGAGCCAACTTATATGCTAGTAGTTTCACATTTGCTAAGTGCTAACAGTGGTGAACACTGTGATTATTAAACAAGACAGGAAGTTAGTTATTTCCATTGCAAAGTTTGCAATTCCCAACTTACACATGTTGCAGGTTTTCATAGACGTGCCTCTAGAGGTGTGTGAAGCAAGGGACCCGAAGGGACTCTACAAGCTTGCTCGAGCTGGAAAGATCAAAGGTATCTTGGTTTAATATTTTAATAGGTATCTTCTTGGAATATTGGTTATGTGTAATAGTCATGTATGCGCTGGTGTTTGTTATTTAACTATACTAGCTTCACCAGGTTATCTGCTGAGATTGCTATTATTTCTATTTTTATTGCTGATCGAATTTGTATCAGTCTTGAATTATTATTTCCGAAATTTTCAGGTTTTACGGGGATAGACGTGTAGTATTCCAGCCACCAATATTCACCAAATTAGTCCCACATTGCTTAAAATACAAGGTGGAGGAGCCTTTGGAGGTTATAAATAGAGACCTCTTTGCCTTGTGTTAAGCATCCCACACTTGAGCAATTTCCAAGTGTTTTTAGTGAGCCTCATCTAGAGTGAGAGAAAAAGAGTGAGCCAATTTGTGAGTGTTGTCCACAAATTGAAGATACAATATTTATTGTATATTTTGTATT
>Ga0209700_105192_pt1 | contig 22312 bp, 14 predicted proteins | sample SiratroredBW_FD_187528 | JGI IMG/M metagenome (GOLD analysis project Ga0209700, IMG submission 187528) | Root nodule microbial communities of legume samples collected from California, USA - Siratro red BW (SPAdes) (version 2) | ecosystem: Host-associated > Plants > Roots > Nodule | place: USA... | reverse complement strand
ATATATATATATATACATACATACATATATATATATATACATACATATATATATTAAAAAGTTCATAAAAATTTTAGAATATCGGTCATCCCACTATCTCACTTTTAGGGTTGGCCTTTCGCAGTCCGGTAATGACAGCCATGAATGACAAAATATTGTTAAATTTGTCTTTCCTTTTAAGTTACTGTGCATATTCATGTAATCGGAGGACATGGAAAGAGGAAAAAAGTTTGGGATGTTCAGTCTTTTAAAATATTATTCTTTTCTATATGTAATTACTTAATTACATATATAATCCTATATATTTTATTTGTTTATCTAATAAATGTGCTAATGAATGAAGTTAATATTTCTAGAACCTGAGACAAAAAAGGTGAACTAAATTTAGTTAGCGGTTCACTTAATCCACGGTGAAGATACTCTGATTTCTTCCCCACTATAGGGTGTAGAAAAGCTTTTCTTATCTCCTGAAAAAAGATATGGTGCATAAAACTTATCCTGCCAAAGTTGGATTTAATGAATTTGAACAATGATGTATACTGAATCTAATACCCTTTCATTTTTATGTTTGAAAGGCCCGACTGATGTTCTCAGGTTCCTTTTGTCTGTTTCTAATCTGCAGAAATATTTTATGTTAGGTTTTGTGTTGTGAGTTAAAACTTCAAGATTCTGAAAATGTTAAACTAATGGGGATTTGAAACTCTAATACCTATTTTTCCTAACCAGGTAATAAGCAAGGTGGAAAGGCGTACTGTTGCTTACCATGAATCAGGCCATGCTGTTGCAGGTTGGTTCTTGGAATACGCTGAGCCCTTGTTAAAAGTAACTATTGTTCCTCGTGGGTCAGCAGCTCTTGGATTTGCACAATATGTTCCAAGCGAAAACCTTCTCATGACAAAGGAGCAGCTTTTTGATATGACTTGCATGACACTTGGTGGTCGGGCTGCTGAGCAGGTAGTTTTGTCATTTTTCTTAACTTTCTCTCTTATATTTCTCTTCTATATCTTTTGCTGCATGGCTAATTTCTCTATATCTTGAAACCATTTTATGTCTTTCAGGTGTAAATCTTATTACTGTTTTCTTAACGTTGTTTAATGGTTTTTCCTGATCTGATGCTTGACTCTTTCCAAAGATCAAAGGCATGCAAATGATGTTTTCCTCCCTTGTCACTGCAGGTTCTTGTAGGGAAAATATCAACAGGAGCACAAAATGACTTGGAAAAAGTTACCAAGATGACATATGCCCAAGTAGCAGTTTATGGTTTCAGCGACAAAGTGGGTCTCCTTTCGTTCCCTTCAAGAGAGGACTCATTTGAGATGTCCAAACCATACAGCAGTAAAACTGCCGCAATCATCGATAACGAAGTGCGCGAATGGGTGAACAAAGCATATGAACGAACGGTACGGCTAATCGAAGAACACAAGGAACAAGTTACTCAAATTGCTGAGTTGTTGCTTGAAAAAGAAGTACTTCACCAGGAGGACTTGCGTAGAATTTTGGGTGAGCGACCATTCAAAGCTATTGAACCCACCAATTATGATAGATTTAAGGAAGGGTTTAAAGAAGAGGAGGAAAAGGTACCAGAAAGTACCATGGTAGATGTGCCTGAGCAAGGTGGCGGATCTTCTCCTTTAGAGCCCCAGGTTGTTCCCAGATAGTTGCCAAATTTATGTTTCTTACTATTTGTACATGACATTGTTGTTTCTTCAATGTGTTAACAGTGACAAACAAAACTGATGATAACTGCTAAATAAAACTCTATATTTAACTTTTGTTAATGGATATATGCACGGTTGTTAAACTCTTCGAGTTCACTCGTACTCTTGCATGAGTTTACAGGCTCCCGACTCAACCTCGAGTTAACTTAGACTTTGGTAGTTTACAGTTTCGTGGTGAACTTAGCCAAACTGCAAAGTTTGACACCGTGTTGGCAAGTTCAGTTGGTTCCAATCTCTAAATATACTCGTCTTAGAGTCGTTTGGCTTGCAAACATAGAAGGTATAATACCTAAAATCATATATTTTTTTTTTCTTTTTGCATCTTTTTGTTGTGTCCCTTTTCTTTTGTATTTTTTCTTTTTGCCTTGGGCGTTTCGTTCATGATGTTGATCAGGGCGCTCGCTTTCGGCTTTTATAGTCTCAATTCATTTATTTTGTTGAGGTGGAGGATCTATTTCCCAATGTGGCTGCACATGAAAAATAAAGAATTATTTTATTGATATTTTATTTCACAAAATTATATTTTTGTTATCTCTATTTGTAATAATCAAAAACTTTAAAAAAAAGAAAATAAAAGTATACTGAAATAAATAGGAAAGATTGTGCAATTCTTTGATTTGGAGAAATTGAGAATATTTTTTATCCTACCAATATGATATTTACAACATTTCTCTTTAAGTTTATAAATAAATATTAATCATTTTCAACTTGCCTACAAGATCTTAAAATCTGTTATGTGGAAATCTTTTAGTAGAAATGTATGATATCTGAAATTCTGTAGGAACATAGTTATGATCATTAGCTCTCTATCAAGATTATTTTTGATAAAGTGTCTTTAATCATATTGGAATGAATTATGAGAAATGTTAATGATTGACTTCTTATTACAACACAATTATATAGGAATGCCAACCGTAATTTTAATGCCATTAAGCAAGATCTTCATCTTGAGTTCTTCACACACATCTTCAACAAGATTCAAAATTTAGGTTTTGCATTAGAAGAAGATATTCTATTCTATTTTTTTTCTTATACAGGACGCGAGGCTTCTCTAAGAAAATATAATACCTAAATATAGATTTTTCATTAATAACATAACTTGTATAGTCTCTGGTCTTGTGTGATAAATAAACAAGTTTTTCTACAAATCTTTGATATTAGTTATTTTTATTTATGAGAGAGCTGTCATCACTTTCGATGATTCTGCTCAATACGAACTACTAAAATTCTATATCACAACTTATTTATTTTTTTAAGGAGATCAAATATATATTTTCTTTTGGAGATGAAAATCCCTTTCTTTGAATAAGTAACCTCTATTCCAAAGAAATAATTAAATTTCCCAAGTCTTTTATTTTAAATTAACTTGTCGATTTTTCCTTTAAACTAATTTTTCTATTTCATCATTTATTGCAATAATCATGTCATCCACATAGATTAATAATAATATAAGTTTAATTGTGACATAGTTTTTTTATGAATAAAATATGATCTCATTGACTTTGTTTATATCATAGAGAAATCCATGCTTTTGTAAATCTTCCAAACCATGCTCTTGGACATTGTTTAAGACTATATAATATATAAGGCTTTCTTTAAGGGGCATTATTCCTTCCACCGTGAGTTCCAAATCTAGGAGGAATCTCCATGTACACTTCTTCTTATAACTCTCCATGAAGAAAGAAATTCTTCACATCCAATTGATGTAATTCCCATCCAAAATGAGTTGCTAGAGCAAGAACAACTTCATTGTATTCATCTTTGCTATAGGAGAAAAGGTCTCCTCAGTTAATTCCATAAGTGTGAGTACCTGATGGAAATTCACATAGTAGACTGTAGTCAAGAATAAAGAGATCACAGAGCTAGATATTGAATTAGGAGCTTATTAGGTGTTTGGACCTAATTGGGCTTGACTGGGCCTCTAGCAAGGCATCCATACCCAAGTTCAAAATTGAAGAAAATCATTTCAGAGATATTAGAGCATTAAGATTACAATACCTTTACTTGAAAAAATTGTATAGAGTAGTGTAGAATTTATTTTAGGCCTAGTAAAATAGGATTTTGGGCCTTAAGCCTTGTATCAAAGTTACATAAGACATCCACTTTTTGAGGCTTGCAAATCATACAAGAAGGTCCCACCTAGCAAGATAGAAGGCGCCACATGTGCATATGAAGCTTCCAACTAGGTGTCAGGGAACTCCTCTCCAAGTTTCTTTTGTCACTTGTCCTCTTCTCATTGGAGAAGATTTGAAGCTTGGGCTACAAGCTACCTTGGACACACGACACTCGCAATGGAGACGATCCTCACTCTCATTACTTCCCACTTGTCAAGCTCCTATTGGAGAGCTTTTTTAGAAACTTGCAAGACAAGTTACGGTTAGTCATCTTTTAGTCTATAAATAGGTGACTTTCAATAGCCCCATATAGGATGTCACCTTCTGAACTGGCCGAATTAAAGAAACAGTTGGAGGAATTGCTTGAAAAAAAATTTAGTAGACCTAATGTATCACCTTGGGGAGCCCCAGTTTTGTTAGTAAAAAAGAAAGACGGAAGTTTTAGGTTGTGTGTAAATTACCGTCAATTAAATAAATATACCATAAAGAATAGATACCCACCCCCAAGAATAGATGATTTGATTGACCAGGAGTTTCTGTATTTTCTAAGATTGATTTGAGATCAGGTTATCACCAGATTAGAGTAAAGGAAGAAGACATACCCAAGACAGCCTTTCGAACAAGGTATGACCATTATGAATATCAAGTGATGCCTTTTGGTGTAACCAATGCTCCTGCAGTATTTATGAATAAGATATTATGTCCATTTTTAGATTCTTTTGTAGTTGTTTTTATAAATGATATACTTGTATATTCTAAAACTTATGAGGAACATAAGGAGCACCTTAGAATAATTATGCAAATTTTAAAGACAAGAAATTATATGCAAAACTGTCTAAGTGTGAATTTTGGTTAGAGGAAGTAAAATTTTTGGGACATGTGATTTCTGGAGGAGGAGTTTCAGTAGATTCTACTAAAGTAGAAGCAATTTTACAATAGGAACAACCAAAATCAGTGACTGAGATTCGTAGTTTCTTAGGTTTGGCTGGATATTATAGAAGATTCATTGAATGATTTTCTAAAATAGCTATGCCTTTAACCCAACTCAGTAAGAAAGGACAAAAATTTGAGTGGACTGAAAAATATGAAACTAGTTTCCAAGAACTTAAGAAAAGATTGACCACTTCTCCTGTGTTAGCCTTACCCAATCCTAATGGTCACTTTGTAGTATTCTGCGATGCTTCCAAAATGGGGTTAGGATGTGTTCTTTTGCAAGACAAATAGGTAGTGGTGTATGCTTTTGGCAACTAAGAACACATGAGAAAAATTATCCAACCCATGATCTAGAATTGGCTGCCATTGCTTTTGCATTGAAAATTTGGAGACATTATTTGTATGGTGGTAAATTTGAGGTAGTGATCATAAAAGTCTCAAATATTTGTTTGATCAAACGGAATTAAATATGAGACAAAGAATATGGATAAAATTTTTAAAGGATTATGACTTTGAATTACATTACCACCCAGGAAAAGCAAACGTAGTGGTTGATGCATTAAGCAAAAAATCTTTGCATGTTTCCGCATTGATGATTTAGGAAATGGGCTTGCTAAAGAAATTTAGAGATATGATTTTGTCAATTTCTTTAAGTCATAATAGGATTCAATTAAATGCAATTTCGGTTACTAGTGACTTAAAGAGAGAAATTAAAGAGGCTCAAGCAAAAGATGATTTTTTTCAAAAGAAAAAGGAGTTTGTGGAAGAAAATAATGGAGGAAATTTTGTCATGGATAGACCTCTTGAATTCTTAGAAGGTGATCATGTATTCTTGAAAGTCACCCCAATCACAGGAATCGATAGAGCAATAAAATCCAAGAAACTCACTCCTCAATTCAGTGGACGCTACCAAATTCTTAGAAAAGTAGGTCCAGTAGCCTACAAAATAGCTTTGCCACCCATTCTTTCCAACCTTTATAATATTTTCCACGTATCTCAAATGAAAAAATATATTTCTGATCCTTCTCACATAATAATGCCTGATACAGTGCAATTAAAGGATAACCTTACATGGCTGTACAGATTATAGACACAAGGATCAAGCTGTTGAGAGGAAAGAAAATTCCCCAGTAAAGATTATTTGGAATGAAGCCACAAGAGATGTTATATGGTAACTAGAAGAAAATATCAGGACTTACCTCCATTTGTTCGAGTAAAGTTTGTGGACGAAATTTTTGTAAGGGAGGAAGAACGCAACATCCTAAAAAATTTGAATAACATATTATCATTATATGGAATGAATATTATTATCTTTGTAAAATTAATTATATGATGCATATTTTTAACAATACGGTCTTCATGCCACTCTTGATACGAAATCCACATCACTCTTGATGCCACATCAATAAGCTCTTTTTCGGCTATGGATACCGTATCTGTATCACCTATGGATACTGTATCGTATTACCTATGGATACCAGACTTAATCTCCATGGCCGAACTCAAGAATACCAAGTTTTGTGGTCAAACCCTCAAGGCCGACTTTTATTGCCAAGCCCCAATACATTGAATCTCCATGGTCAAGCTCAAAAAGTCCAAACTCTGGCCGAACTTCCAAAATCGACCTCCATGCCGAGTACTAGAAGGCCAAACTCGATGACACACCTCCCAAGGTAGATTTCCAGAATGCCGAGCTCCATGGCCAAGATCAATGACAACCATGGCCGAGCTCCCGAGGATGACTATGTGGCCGAACTCCAAAATGTCGAGCTCCATGGCCTAGATCAACGACAACCATGGCCGAGCTCCTGTGGACGACCTCGATGTAGAACTCCAGAAAGCCGAGCTCCGTGAGCAATACGGTCTTCACACCACCTTGGGAAGTATCCGCGGGAAATATCTGTATCACTTTTGGAAGTATCCGCATCACTCTTGGATAATATCCACATCACTCTTTATACCATATCAATAAGCCCTTTCGGTTGTTGATTCACTTCTCTCGTATCTGTTATTAGATACCGTATCTGTATCACCTTAAATTCTGTATTTTTTTTGGATACTATATCAGTATTATCTTGAATATCGTATCTGTATCACCCTTGCAAAATTGTATCCATATCACTTTTGGTACCATGTTAATAAGCCTCTCGGTACCACATTAGTTAGCCTTTCGGTTATTATCTTTCAACTCTTGGTACCGTATCAATAAACTTTCGACTACCAAGATACCTCTCTCATATCACCTTTCGGCACTCACTTACTTGCACTCTCGGTACCGTCTTATAAACCTTGCGGCTATTGACTTACTTTACCTCTCAGTTACCGTATTCATATAACTCTTTGACCATTAGTTTCTCAGCCATTTAGTCTCTCGGCCTCTTTACCACATTAGCCTCTCGGCCTTGACTTGCATCTCTCTTGGCACTGCATCACTTAGCCTTTCGGCTTTGGCTGACATCACACTCGGATATCATATCCATAAGCCTTTTGGTTTTGACACGTCAATCTCAAGTGCCGCATCTGTAAGTCATATGACTTTGCGTCACTCTCGGATGCTGCATCTGTATAACTAAAACCTAAGGGGACCCACAGTGAATTAAATTTCATTTAAATTTTTATAAGTTACTGTGGATCATTTAATGCTCAGATAAGAGTGAGTCATTTCACATTTAATTACCTTGCCAACTCAACCTACCTTACGTCATTTACTATGATGCTAACTGGATTCCTTTCACTGAATCTAACCATTTTCTAACCAAGTCGGATCATGAGAATGGCTCTATAAAAGGAAAAGAATTGGACCCCTCAAAGATCACACAAAAAACGAAATCTCTCTCTCGAAATACTGTTCACCATCTTCTTCAGTTCAGATAACTTTTTACTAAGTCTCTTAATCTTCCAAATCAAAGGTAAGGGAAAGGAGATATGCATATTGCCTTATATTTTCACTGTTTTTCCAGTGAGGTACCCCTAAGCCTCACACGCTTCTTAATATTTATCAAATCATTTTTCTATATTCATACTGGTTTTAAACATATGATTTTGTGTACTGTGATTGGCTTGTTTGCTTACACTCATGATCTTTATGTGATTATATGGGTACGATTTACGATTGGAGGACTTATTCCTTAAAGTTTTAAATGAGCAGGAGTTGTATGTTGTTGGAGGGAGGTTGATATTTATTTGCTCATTTATCCTGACTATTCACTGTTGCTATTATCCTATGATGTTTATATGATGATTTAACTATATTTCTCCACTGTTCTTATAATCACGGTGAAGTTTGATATCTTTAAATGATTTGAAGAAATCTTTACTTTTATTATCTTAAAGGCAATACTTTAAAAACGTGTGTATATCTCACTTTTTCCTTTCTTTGTTTTTGCTATTAAATATGAATGTATGATAGAACAACAGTAATGGACGTACCAAATCCTACCCTATCCTTCTCTGCGAACATCTCAGCCTTCTTCACTGGGAATGATTGGCGAATGAATGTGACAGAGAACTCTGTCACCTTTCGGGGCTCAGCTCATACAATTTTCACATTTACAAACTTTGAAGACGTACCCTTAGCACTAAATGGACCTGTTGTGGTTACATTTTGTATGCCACCTGCAATTCACAATAATCCATCATAAATCTATTTGTGTCACCCATGTGGTGAGACTAAATATGTATAATAATTTTATAGAAGTATATAAAACTTTTTTTTTGTAAAATAGACATATACACACACACATATATATATATATATATATATATATATATATATATATATATATATATATATATACACACATATATATATATATATATATATATATATATATATATATATATATATATATATATAGGTCGTAAATGCATGATTAAGTATATTGTAAATTATTCTGTATAGTAAAATATTGTAATATTTTAACATTATAATTGGCCTCAATTTTCATAATGCAGAAAATTAAGTTTTGCTTTTTATGACAAAATAAATTTTAAGTTAATCTTTGATAATATTGAACGAATTAAACTACTCCTAAAATTAATTCTTATGGATGTTTCTTAAAATTGAAATAATTGAAAATAGTTCCTTGATTCAACTCATGTAAATTAAGAAATGAAATTTAAATTCAATTATTCTTTTCACAAGTTAGATTCCTAAGTATGTATTACTTTTCGTTGCCAAAATTTTCCCGTAAGGCAAATAAAATTTTGATATGAAGGTATTGACTTTGGTCACCAAAACTTCAACTAAGGTAACCCTTTATTCAAGAAGGGATGACCATTGGAAAAAAAAATCTAGACGTCACAATACACATTTATAAGTTTAATGTATATCATGAAATGCTTAAGACTTGTGTCTTTCAAACAAGTATACTTACTTGCGTTTGTTCAGCAAAAACTTATCGAATGAAAAGCATACACTATATGCATGCTTCTATCAAATGAAGCATACTACAAATAGTGTTGGCGTCTATTTAGCCACACAAATAAAGTCTTGTTAAGCTGAAATGGACACTTGCATCTGACATGATTTTATGCTTAAAAAATTATATTTTAGTACTTGATGTTTAAACACATAATCAAAATCAAACAAAGGATTTATTGAACTTTGATATAAGAATGTATCGTCAACTCTCCACGTCTCTAACCATCCACTCTTGTCATTATAGGATATTATACAATATTCTTTTATACTCTTAAAATATTTTATAATCTCTAAAATTTATAAATTATCTTCCTCTTTATTTATTATCCAACTTTTTTAAACCTATCTCTTGCAAATTTCTCTTGAAATTTCTTTATTTTTTGTTTTTGTTCTTTTCTTGTCACGCTTATTGTTTGAGTTTTTATTTCTTCTGATAGTTCCTTTTCTCCTTCATGGATTCCTTCCTAATCATATTTACATATTTTTTTCTATATGTCAAAGTCTTCATCTAATATATGATTTCATATTCAAGTAAACTGTTGGACACACCTAAACAAATTATTATTTGGTATTATCAAAACATGAGTGTCTTAGGCTTGATATTAAGATTGAGACTTGCTTCTTATCATAAAAATACGTCTATGCCTTAGAAACTTTGTGTGTTTTTTTGTTATGCGTTTTCATTTAGTGTAAATCACAATCATTATTGCACTGGTTCTTTCTTTGCTCTTTGGACTTGTTTTGATACTAAGTGCATAATAAAATCCACCAAATATGGAGAAAGAAGGGTGGCTTCAATGGAACAAAGAACTCTATCTTAACAAGATAGGGAACTAAAGGATAAAAAAAAAACCTAAGTCACTTGCTATAAGTGCAAGACTAATCACTTCATATAATGTCTTGAGAAAGAAACGAGTCAGAATAAACAATAATGGTTTTTTAAGAAGGATGCTACGAAGGTTTTCATGTAAACATAGAAAGATCCTAATAAATAAGATAAAATTGTCAATTTATATCTCATAGTTGATACATAATGTGAATCCTCATTATATGACTCAGATGAAAAAGACAAATTTCTCCAACCTTCACTTTATCATTAAAATGTATCACGACTTTCTATTACTCTAGATTTTTCACACAAAATCATTCAGTCACAAACGTTCAAAATGACATAAATGGACATGTTTTTGTGATCACTTGTTTCTCAAATTAAAAGATATTATGATATAATTTTTTTTATTTATTAAAAATTTATTCTAAATAGCTACATGTTCATAATACGACATAGTAGTTAAATATTAACTTACACAATAAAACATACCCCTCTCCCTCTCCCTCCTATCTCTCTATATATATCTCCTTCCTATCTCTCTATATATATATTATTTTGTAAAGTCACAAGTGGAAAGATTAACATAAATGGAGAAGTTGGACCAATCGGTTTAAATCATTCCTTATATTATTGGAGATTACATACCTTTGAACTTATACTTAAGGATATAATTCTTAACAATTTGATAATAAATACCTATCTATTCAAGATAGTCACTTTTAGTAAGTCTCTCTCTTTTTCTTTTTTCAGATTCAGTTTCATTCGTATCCACAGATTATACTCATGCTTCTTGATTAAAAGAATGAAAATGCTCTAACATATTCTTTTAAAATACGTTTTGGACAATTTAAAACCTACCTTTAAAAAAATAACTTAACATGGTTTATTTAGTAAATAGACCAATATGTTAGAATTATACTTAAAAATTAAAATAGTAGTTCGGTAAATTAAAAGAATTTTTAAATTAAAATTAATAAAACTTTATCTAAGATTGACAATGTCTATTTATTATGAATTAAAAATTGTCAATAGAAAATTGATTGAGACAATTTGGGAAGATCATTATACATTTCAGAGAAGGCCAAAAGTCTAAATGTATCTTTAAAAAGTTATTTTAATTAAATTAAAATGTATTATGTTATAAATTGCTTTAATCCTACATAATAGAAAAACCAAGTAACAAACTTATGTAGAGGTATATACATTTCTTTCTATATTAATTTAACTCTCACATGAATCATTTTTACTTACACGACACCCCCTTTGTATCTAATAAAACTACCTTTTCACAAATTCTTTGATGCACTCTTCCTCACAGTTTTTCAATGTTAGCCAAATGGCTTGAGTTTTATTACATAGGGAGTGAAATTGATGTAATCTAATGGGCACCGTTGTCAATCTATAATAAAAAAAGTTCTGAAAAAAGAAAGTATGTGTCCTACGTATATAATAAACTAAAATGTCCATTTCTAAAAGTGAAGATTCATCTTGTTGATAGGATTTTTATTGAATACACTTTTGAATCATATGATGTAAGCTTTATTTTTATTCTGTTCTACTAATAGACACTACTATGACTTCTAAACATTTGTTTTATATATGTCTCTAAAACACGGACATAGCTAGATTTATTAGCATCTCCAATATATCATATCATCTTTTCATAGGTCCTATTTGCTTTTAAGTGAATCTTATTATTCTACATTATTTTTAAGAGTTTGTTTTACAACTTTTGTTTTAATAGGAAAGTCTTATAAATTATTTTTTTATATTTTATTTTTAAAATTTTAGAATTAATTTTTTTTATAATTACATTCTTTTACTTTTAAGTTCCAGATTCTTACATACAATTCAAATTTTAAAATTTAAGTCTTTCACCGTTTTTACAAAATTTTAATCAAAGTTTCTTTACACTACTTTTAATGAAAATTTCTTATAAGATTGAAATTTAAAATTTTGTACTATATTAAAAAAAAAAACTATTTCTATATGGAAAATGCTCTTGTGCCCATGCTTTAGAATTATAATATTTACATCCGACCATATTCTAGTCAATGTTTGTTTGGTCTGGCTTTCGATGGAGATGAAATGCTTCTTTGTTTTATTTATATTTATTCTCTACTTCTCATGTAACATCTTCTGTATGAAGTTATGTTTGACAAAGAACAAAAACAATAAATAAAAATATTAATAAAAATAAAGCGCAAATAAAAATTAGTTGATTAAAATAATAAAAAAATTAACATTTTTAAATTATTTTTTAATCATGTTATTAATATGGGATTGTTAATAACTAATTTTTTTATGAATTTGACTTGTTTTATTCAAAATCAACATTCCTTAAGATTATTTTATTAATAACTAAATATTTTTTATTTATTATAAAAATAAGGTTTAGAAAAAGTCAGATCTCCCATAATCAATCACAAAACTTACATAATCCATCAGTTATGAAACTAAAATGATGTTCCTAAACATAATCCATTTCGTTATTTACACTAAAATAGATGCTGCTTTTTTCTGTTTTTTTTTTCACACTTCTTCCCTGCACTACGCTCTTTTTCTCTTTTCCTCTGTTCCTCTTCCTCACTCTTTCTCTAGGACCCCCAACAATTCTTGAGAGGGAACCCCCAACAATTATTGCTTGTCATGTATGCATAATTTGATTTTCTTTCTGCTCAAGGTTGAAAGTTTAACCTCTTGGAAACCAACCCTTTAACCATACTTCTCTGGGAGTAACATTATTTTTCTTGTATGTTACTTAGTTTCTTTAACATTTGATACTCTTTTGTTCTTTGCGTAGCTTCCAACACATTACCAACTGTGATCAAATAACTTCATTTCATTTGGTTCTGTAAAAGCAGCATACAATTAATATATTGGTAAATGGTGGGTCACTGCTCAATTCAAACTAAAGACTACTTCTTGATCAGAAAAACAACAAAATTCCTATTTTCTCTATGCTTGTAACCACAGGAAGTCGTAAAATAGTATTTAACAAAAGTAGATCAGAAGCATGTGACTCCTTAATCTAGTAAAATAATGACACTCAACAATGCTATCAGGATAGGCTATAATCCTTCCCAGGTATCTCTCAGATATAAACCAAAAAAGCTTGTTATGGGAGCAAAGGTGGCATACTTTTGTATTAATTCAAGAATACTAAATATCTAAGCATGTTGAATGAAGAACAAAACAAGCAGAAACTTTCTAGATTATGCAAACTAGCACAGGAAACTAACCACGTTGGATTAAACTGAGGAAGAGAATCACAATTTTATTATTGCGTGATACATATTTGTTGAAAAAAGAGTAAAACAGACAAATCTTGGTTGCAAATAAATAACAAACTGACACGGTAGCACATAACAAATCCCTGCAATTGGAGCTTTAAAGGCAAACTTTTATGGAAAGGAAGGACTTGTAGGACCAAGCAGGGGAGAGTAACCTTCTCAGTTCTTAAGAGAAAGGACCCTAGATAAAAAACGACTCTTTGATAGAATTAGGACCAAGATGAGAGTGGCTTCTTTTGTTACATGAATGTCTGACTTTGTCATAGAGAATAGTGTAATTTGAGCTGCCAACTTTCCTAGAATAACAATGTTCATCATTACTTGTATAAATGTAATCTTGCTGAGTTTTTCCCACTCCCTTAACAACCAAATTCCCTTTGATGACCATAGTACCCTGACCATCCTGCACATTTTCGACAGACCTCTTTGAAAATCCAAAAGCCGAGTTTCTAGACTTGTCCACAATAAATCCCAAGGTAACATTTGAAACGGATAAAGAAGTATCATCATCCTGATCTACCTCATCTGAGCTCAAGTATAGGGAAAATTTTCTCTGTGTGTCCTTAACAAAGGGTGATGGAAGGTTAGCATGAACACTGTCATTGAAATGAATCAGTTGATTCACAATTTGCTTATTCCCATCTTTCGCCATCACCATTGAATTGTTGTAAACAAAGTCTTGGACAAAACTGGTAGTAACATTCCCATAGGAGGATTTTATCCAGCCACTAGACAAAATGGACCTCCTTGCACTAGTCCAAATTTTTCCATTCAAACCTTCAAAGTCAGTGACTTGAGACTCAGCCAAAGGCTTGTCAACAAGATCCACAACTCCTCCTTCTGTCCTACTGCTCTTCCCATCCAACCAAATATGCAAATTTGCGTCCACAAACCAAAGATTCAAAGCGTTCGTCACGGTGAACCCCACCGAATGGCTCTTCCCATCCAACAAGGTCCCCAAAAGTGGAGTGATCTCAATATCATAGGAGGGAAGATCAAATGAGCCAATTCCAGTAATAGGCCTCCACAAGAGGGGATTAACCCCTCCAGTGTAGATCACAGTAAAAGGCCAAACTGCACCCACAACCTTCCCATCAAGAGAAACCACAACCTCCCTAAAAGGACCACTCCCAGGCACATCACTGAGGTTGTTGGCACTAAGATATTCATCAGGAGGGTTAGTGTACCAAAACTCATCCCTCTCATGAAACGAAACATATACCTCCAACACAGCCCTATAGGCATTCTGGGGCACCCTAAACTCCTTCAAACCCACATCGGTGGAATTGTTAATAACAAACCACAACCCATCATTCAGTGGGAGGTTTCTCGAAATGGGCAGGACCAGATCAGCAGGAACACCACCCCCAAATGCTAAAGCTCCAACCTTTGAGTTAGAACCATCACCAAAACTCTTTTCCACAAAAGGGTAAAAGTGAATGGTGACATCGACATGGTAAACCCCAGTGTAGGTGTCATCCACAACGTTTCCCAGAAACACAGCAAATGTTTGGTTTTGGGGACTCAACAACAAAGAATGGTACCTTGTGATGTCCTTGTGGACAGTCCAAACAATGCCAGTGGCTCTTGGCTCTGCAGTGCAGCTTCTAAGGAGCTCAACCCCACCAAGCCACACACCGAAAATGCGATCAAATTGTCTTCCTCGGCAAGTGGCCTTCCACTCAAGCACGATTTTGGAGAAAGTTTTGAAGGGGCAGTGAGAGGGAGGGGTGTAGTTGGCGAGAACTGGGGGTTGGCCATAGGTGAAGCCAAAGTCGTGGTGGAGAATGTGGTGAGAGAAAGGTTTTGTTTTGGGGAGTTCAATGGGTCTTGTGACTTCAAAGTACTCCGTTGGTGGAGGGTCGTCAGAAGATGTGAGTTCAGAGGGAAAATGAATGGGGAGTTGCTTGATTTTGTAGAGACTAGAAGCAGAAATGGAGAGGAAATGGGAGAAGATGAGGAAGAAGCAGAAGAGGAAATAATTGTCCATGTTTGCTGTAGGGACTGATAATTGCTAAGATGATTGATTCTACTTGAGAGTTGTTGCCTGCATATAAAACAAGGTCAAGACTTTCCTTCTAAATTGTTTGTCATTTTGGGAAAATACATTTATATTGTTATTTTAGCATGTTAATCAAGTATTTTTATATTGACAATAAATATACATATAAATGGTCTCTGAAAATAAATCTTTATATTGACTAGTACGAAATATACATATAAATAATATATTTGATTTATTTTTTAAATTTAATATAGAGATGAAGATGAAAATATATATATTTATCCTAGCTTCACGTTCTTTCTAATACTCATTCTTGTCTCATACATATTTTATTTTAAATTATTAAAAAAAAATAATCTTTTGGATAACTTATAAGATTTATATTAATTTTTTTAATCTTTAGTTCTATAATTTATTTCTAAGTTATCTATTTAATTATTTTTAATATCTTTAATTACTTTTAATCTCTGATCTTATTTATAGTTACTTGATATTGAATATTTAATTATATTATATTTTTTTTAATGTTAAATATTTGATAATATTATACTTTCTTTAACGTTAAATATTTGATAATATTAGATTTTTTGTTATTAGTTTTATTTTTTATAAAATATTATTTAATTAATATTTGAAAAATAAAGAAAGTATGGATACGGGACAGGTGTACCCATTCCTTCTGAAAATAAAGATAAAACAAAAAATTCAAATATGTTAAATATATTAAGTATAAATGAAATAATTAAACTCATACTCAATTCATACGTTCTTATTAATATCCTAATTTAGTTGGTATAAACTTTAAAAAGTAAAATAAATAATAACAATTAATTACCAACTATTACAATTATAATAGTTGATTTTATAATTAACGAATTCTAGAATGCATTCTCGTGAAGTTAAATTCTAAAAAATATCATGTAAATAATATAACTTAAAATTTGAAAAAAATCAAATAAATAGTTTATGCAAAGATTGTGTAAATAGTGTAATTTGTAATTTTATTATAATCAGTCATATATAATAAGTTTATTATTTGTTGTAATAATCGCTTTAAAAATTTATACCCATTTTAATCCCTTATCAATTGATCAATTAAAACTTGTTTATATTAATGGTACATAAAAAAATTAAATATTTAATAGCAGCACCAGTTTAAAACTGAGGAAACATTAAAAATTATAGAACTATTATCAAGTATATTCTTTCTGTAAATGTAATATTAATAATATAAGTATAGTAAACTGGTAATTGGATTTATATATTAATAAAGAATTAATAAATAAAGAATAATAAAAAATGTAATATATATATATATATATATATATATATATATATATATGAAAAATTATTACTCCATTCATCCTTATTAAAAGATACTTTGATAGAAACACTAAGAAATTTTAATGATTTTTAAATAATTTTACAGCTAATCTCCTATTCTTTTTACTCTTAACAATCAATAAATGAATTAATTTCTCAACACTCTTTATTGTTTTTTCTTCATTTAAGATTGTAAATTTGAACCAGCAGAATAAAAATTTATTAATTGATGACATTCAAAGATACAGAGTCAAATAATAAAAGAGAATATTCCATCAGTTCTTTCTAATTATCAGGTTTTTAATAAAAACGATTCACTTTTACATATATTTTTAAATTTTAAGATAACAATTTGTTATTCAATTATCTTCTTAATTTAGTTAGTACGACAGAAAAAAAAAGGATATAATAAAAAATATAATAACATATAAATATACATTAAAAAGTATATAATAGATAATTCACTTAAAATTATATTGAAAATAAAATTTATGATTTCCTTAATTTTAGTAAAAATATCTTTTGTAAGTTTTTGTAAGTTGTTTTGTTGCAAGTGTATAGATTTTATGCTTGTAGGAGTGTGCAGTAGGGTTGTGCACTGTGTAAAAGTGTTTTTACAGTGTGCAAGGGAGTGTTCTTGGAGGGTGTAAGAGTGTATTGTGTTTGTATTGATTGAACTAGTTGGTTTTTGAGTCAATTTCTTTGTTTGTTGGCAAAGAGACTGGATGTAGTTCTTGAGGAAGAGTGAACTGGTATAATTCTTGGTGTTCTTGCTTTCTCTTAACCCTTTCTTGAATCACGATTTGATTCTGCATCAATTTTTTTACTGCTGCAAATTTTTCAATTGATTATTTTCGTGTTTCAATTAGTTAATTTTTCTTGTACTACAACTCTGTCATCTATGTTCTGTACTATTTTGTGATTCGTTAAAGCTTTATGGAATTCAAATAATTCACCTTTGTATCACACAATATATTTTGAAAATACATTGATTGGATCTTTCTTAAAAATACATTCTTGAAAATCAATTGACTGTTCAGATTTAATCAATTACATGTACTATTGATGTAATTCCTTGAAAAATTGTAATTGATTAAGTGTGTGATTTAATTGATTGTATTCCGTCCTTTACAATCTATGACAATTTTAATTGATTGTTTATAGTGCTTAATTGATTTCTATTTTGGAGATTGGTTTTTCTAACTAAGTCTTTTAAACGATTTTTTTTTTGTTTCAATTGATTGAATTTCTTGGTAAAGAATTTCAAGATTTTACATTCATTGTTTTTCATATTTAATTGATTGCAGTACATTGATATTGTCATGTTTTAGTTAATTGATTGTTTTCGTGATTCAATTGATTGATTTTGTATTGTATTGAATTGAAATTTATTTCAATTGACTATTTCAGTATTTAAATTGATTGATTCTGTGTTGTACTAAATTGCAATATAATTCAATTGACTATTTTTGTATTTGAATTGATTGATTCTATGTTGTACTAATTTGCAAGATAATTTAATCGAGTGTTTCTTTACTTTAATTGATTGATTCTGTTATGTGCAATACTGCGAGAGCTTTTTAATTCATTGTTTGTGTTTCAATTAATTGATTTTGGTCTATGCATTCAAATTTCCCACTGCTAATTGTTTTAATAAAAGACTCACATTCTTTCTATCATTCCTTTCCTCTGTTTTGGGAAAATCTTTGAAGGTTCAATTGACCTCATCTCTTGAACTCAACCTGAAACACTTTTCAAAAAATGTACCTATTACATGATTATGAACACAATCAATGAAATAGAACACTTAAAAATAGTAAAACAAGAGATAGTATATCAGTTATAGTTGGAACTGATGTAAAAAGTCTCCTATTACATTGGTTGTAAGCTACAACCGATGTAATAAGTCTCGTTTATTTTTTTAAAAAAATTGTGGGTTCATAAATCTTAATCCATACTAGGAAACATCACATAAATTTTCAAAATTTTCTAACAAGTATAGATATGTGAAATAAAAGCCTAAAATACGAAAAAAAAAAACTTAAAAATACTAAAAAAAAAGTGATAGTAAATGATGGAGTTTTGGAAAATTTGGTACCCCGACCCACATTTCGAGCAACTTTCATTTTTGAAGCGTCTTAATTCGAGCTTTCTATCAAAAGTTATGGTCATAAGTTTTTTCGCTCTAAATTTTGACAACTCAAACTTTATGATAAATCTATACCATGTAAAAGCTCTACGATGAAATATAAACCGAAAGAATTTACTGCTAAAAAATTTAGGTCAAAAACAAATTTCTAACTATTTTTAATGAAATTTACAAAGATGTTAACCTATTACAAAAATGACATCCTTAGTGACCTGCAACATCAACGTAAAAAAAAGTTAAAAAAAACAAACCACGTGCGTCAAAAGTGTGAAACAAAGCAAAGTAGATGATGACCACCAACGAAGGAACCAAATGAGGTTGAAAACAATGAGCACACAAGCAATAGAGAACATAAACACCAGAGAGAGACTCAAGTGGCGCGAGAGAAAAACAAATAGTAAGAGCAGTGAAAATGCTAGGTTAAAAAACATATATATTACATCAGTTGTTTAAAACAACCAATGTAATAAGTCCATGTCAAAATGTGTTTTTTAATTGGACCATACAACGCCACTTTCTACATCGATTGGAGCTCTCAACCGATGTAGAGAGTCACTTTATTACATCGGTTGGAGCAACCACCGACATAGAATAACCCTTATTACATCTATTACCCCTTAATCAATGTAATATTCTCTCATTTATTTACAAAATTGTCACCGAATTTTTGTTTAGAATAGTTTCCCTCTAACCGATGTTATATCTTGTTGTAAAATGTCAGTTTTCTACTAGTGAGCATTGCTTGAAGGTTCCAACATGAATATAAAATCATCATTTTTCAATAGGATAGTCTCTCTATTTTTTACTTCTCTTCTCATTTTACGAATATTTAGCCTGAATACAGTGACATTGTCTATGCAAATTTGTCAACTAAAGGTCTTACTTCAGTATAACAAGTCCATGAAACTAGTAAACGAGATCAATTTCTTATGAAATTGAGATATGATTTTGAAGGTATTCAATCCAATCTTATGAATAAAACTACTATACCTTCCTTTGATGCGTACTTCAATAAACTTCTTTGTGAATAATAGTGTCTTCTTACTCAAATTTCCAAGAAACAATAAAAGTTCACCTCTCTTCCATAATATTCAACAATTAATTCCATTGACAGGCAACACAATAAAGAAATAAAGATAGTCCAAACAATAGAAAAATAAAACCAAATCTAAATATTGACACTTGAGGTATTCTCAAACAGAATGGTGCTTCCAAACACTTAAACTCCTGAAGCACATAAAAAAATGAAATGAGTCACTTTTGAATACTACTTAAAAAGGAAAACCAATAAATGAATTTTTCTTAACCCATTTTTACCTCAAATTAACGATAAAAGGAAATAATGTCATACTGCGATAAGAAATGACTTGTAGGAAAGACATTGTATTCTTCCTCACCTTGTGGTCAACAACATTGAGATTTTGCACATATGTTACTTCATAGCCTAAGTGTCTAAGGTACCTATAGGTTTTCATGTCAAGCAAAGTACAAACCGTGTGTAAACTCTCAATCTTTAAATCTAGCAAATCTAGAAGAAGCAAAATTAAGACAAAAAAGAGTGAGCAAAATAAATGTTCCAAAAGAAGTATTCTAATTTAACCTTTCAAATGCTCCAAGACAATCCAATATATAAACCTACTTAACTCTTGCTACTAATAATAGCCAGACAAACCAAATTAAATCCAACTGCACATTTACATGGTTATAAAGAGAAATAAATAAGCCAAATACAAACTGAACCTTATCTACGTGTTATTTAAATGCAAAAGAGACAACATCTGAACAACTTTACAACTCTTTTCTAGATTCCCAATTTCATGGATACAAAGACAAGTAGATTGAATTGTAACATGGAACTGAAAATAGGGGTGGTGGGAATTAGAGAATAAATGGGGGAAATTGGAATCATGTTTAGCCACCGAAACAAATTGGATTGCTAATAAAACACTTAGTTCAGTTGCCAATTCAGTGGTTGAAATGAACAATTTTATTTTTGCGATCCAAATAGAATGCGTCACCAAGAAAAGATTTTTTTAATCATTATTTCACTAGTAGAAAAATGACATTTAAAGACAGGATATCATCGCGGTTAAAAATGAACCGCATTTAAAAACAATGCGGTGGCATTTTTGAAATTAAGTAAGACTATACCAGCGCGGTTCAAGCAAAAACCGCGATAATAGGCCACAATTAATTTATTTTTGAAAACTGCAGGGAGATACAAACGCGGTTGTTCCAAGAACCGCTTTTGTATCTGCAAAAGAATTTTTAAATTATTTTGCAGGAGGATACAAACTCGATTGTCACTAACAACCGCGTTTGTATGTCTTCTTTTAGGGCTCAAACTAAATTCCCCCCCTCGCGTGCCCTCTGTTTTCGTCTTCGTCTTCGTCTTACCTTTGCCTTCGCTGCTGCTGCTTTTGCTCAAGTGCCTTCATTTTCGTCTTCGTCTTCCTCTTACTCAAGTGCATTGTCTTCCTCTCCCTCTCATTGTCCTCACATTGCCTCTCCCTCTCCCTTGCCTTTCGACCAACCTCTCTCTCCGTTGTTTCGCTTTTGCGGCCACCACCACCATGTGGAGGTTCTGTCGCAGCCACCACCACCACGTGGAGGTTCTTTCGCAGCTTCCACTACCACCACTCAGACCCCCACCACCACGTCTCTCTTTCTCTTTGACATTTTCTTCTTCTACCGCCGCGACGCACACCACCATTGAAGGCTATCTCTTTCTCTCGCTTTATCCAATTTTTTGTTCTGTTTAACTTGATTCTATATTTTTAGGTCTCTACCATTGTTCTGTAGACTCTTCTCCACCATAGTCGTGCACACGCTGCCATTGTCTCTAATTTTCAGGTTCGTCCACTCAATATTTCTATTTAATTAATTTACTTTGTTGGTGCTTTATGTTAGTTTGTACACTAAGATGATGTTAGAGAGACCTAGATTATAGCGCTGTGATTGTATTGTGTTTATCATGACGAATTGGTATTGAGTCCGGAGATGTTCGATCCCCGGCATTTTATGTTTTGTCTAATATTTATGTTTATCATGACGTGTTGGTATTGAGTCCGGGGATGTTCGATCCCCGACATTTTATGTTTTGTCTAATATTCATGACGTGTTGGTATTGAGTCCAGGGATGTTCGATCATTGGCATTTTATGTTTTGTCTAATATTCATGACGTGTTGGTATTGAGTCCGAGGATGTTCGATCCTCGACATTTTATGTTTTGTCTAATATTCATGACGTGTGGGTATGAGTCCGGGGATGTTCGATCCCTGACAATTTTAGGTTTCATTTGTGTTTTGTTTAATATGTATGATGTCTTTTTTTAACGTAGTTATGGACTGAAGTTGGATAACTGCAAGTCGAATCAGTGATGAATATGAGAACGGTGTTGAAGAGTTTATTCAATTTGCTAAGAGGAATGGAGTAGGAGTAAATAACAAATATTATTGTCCTTGTGTGAATTGTGTAAATGTGATAAGACAAGATATTGAGTTGATACGAGAGCATGTTCT
>Ga0209700_105191_pt1 | contig 22313 bp, 20 predicted proteins | sample SiratroredBW_FD_187528 | JGI IMG/M metagenome (GOLD analysis project Ga0209700, IMG submission 187528) | Root nodule microbial communities of legume samples collected from California, USA - Siratro red BW (SPAdes) (version 2) | ecosystem: Host-associated > Plants > Roots > Nodule | place: USA... | reverse complement strand
GAGTGAAGAAATTTTCTCACAGCAAGAGAAAATATTTAGGATCTTTTGTTGTAATTAGGTTGTGGGTAGTGTGAGGTTGTGAGTGTTTTATAAACACAGTGTACAATTTCCTTTTATCAAATCCTCTTATTTTATTTTTCACTTCCACAAATCTGTCTTACAGAAAAATTTGGCGTAATTTTTCTTAACACATACCACCGTGGTTATCCACAACAACCACAATTGTATTAACATTGCAAGAGATACCACTACGATTGGAGCGAGAATCGTGATAGTAAGGCACACAAATATTTAAAATTGAAAAATTGTAGGGAGTTACCATCACGGTTGTTTAAACAATTGTGCTGGCATCTGCAAAATAATTTAAAATTATTTTGCAGGGACGTACAAGGGCGGTTACTGCGGTGGTATGTGGGATACGAGCGCGGTTCCCACTAGCAATCGCGCTCGTATCCCCTGTTTTAGGTTACCCGTGCACACTCACACAACACTCTCGTTTTCTCTCTCTCGCGCAACCTCACTCTCGCCTCTCACCGTCATCCCTGGCTGTTTCTCGCTGTCTCACCGTCGTCTGTTGCTGCCGTCTTTCGTGGCGTCCCTTTCTTTCTCTTCTGGTTCCGCCACCACCCTTACCACCACTAAAAAGCGCCTTGGAGCAAGTTCAACGCTTTTGCTTCTCCACATTCATCATTCGAGGTTCGTTGTTCTTCATTGCCATTTTGTTATTCATTCCTCTCTAAGAAGTCTGTTGTTCTTCATTTTTAGGGTTTATATAGCTTGGTCCCAAAATTTTGTTCTTCGAGCTGTGACAGAAGAAGCTAGAGTGCATGACTTTCTGTTGATGGGCCTGGAGAGGGCAGAGGCTGATGAGGAGGGCCAGCATGGTGTCGTCCACCTTCGGTGCCCTGGAACGGCTCGGGAGGAGGCACGACAGAGAGTTAGGATTTTTACTACAACCGTCGGTTATATATCTTGTTTTTTGTTATTTCTGTTTATTTTTTACTAACCGCGGTGATATATTAGACTTTCTATCGCAGTTATAAAACCGCAGTGGTAGCTTCAATACTTTTTATCATGGTTAAATCTATCGCAATTTCAGAATCGTAGTTGTAAGTCTTGGAAAACCACGGTTAAATGAATGTTTTCTAGTGACATTTGCTCTGGTTTTCTTATTCTGATTCCGAGGTTCCACCCGCTACCATCTCCAACTCCATGGTTTGCGTAAGCACGCAATTTGGAATTGACCCATTTGGCATTTTCGTTTCACTGTCGCTTTTATATGCTCTTGGAGACCGTGCCACCCTTGACTTTATGATGCTGACAACTTGTGTAACATGTTTTCTCCTTTTCCAAACTCCCATACTGCGTGTTTAGAAAGAAAGAGCAAAGTATACATGAAAATATGAGTTGTGGAAGAATGTATGATGCATGTACTGCAATTATTTCAGATTAGTATATTAAATACTCACGTCATGCTGCCCCATAAGTCCCTGCATTTTAAAATTAGTCGGCTTTATATTATTGTTAGACAACAATAATTTGAGGAGAAGAAGGTTTGTGGAAATACCAATGTCATATAATATTGGTGCTTCAAAACGTGAGAAAGAAATGGCAATGTGGCAATGACTCGTACGTAAAAGAATTGGTGTTCCTTAAATTTTATCCTTCCATGTCTTCCCTGCCTATTCACCTTGTAATAAACAATTGCCACCACACCTTCACTTTCATTATGAATTGGAATTTGAAAGAGTTTATTAGAGAGGGCTGTAACATTTTTTCAATAGTCAACGCAGATATGGGTAGCAGCAGCAGCATACCAGAAAATAAAATTGAGACCACAAAAACTGACCAATTCCACCCCTTGTCCCTTCCTCAATTCCAAGGCCATTTCTTACTTGTCTCAGCTCTGCGTTTCTTCAAATTACACCATGAAATCTATCATAACTCTCTCTTGCTTTTTCTTTTTGTACACTACCATTTCGGCTCGCACTTTTTCAGATTTTATCACTCCAAATTTCACTGCCTCATATCTTCATTTCATCGATGACTTTGGTACGTTTCTGTTTTCTCAGAACAACACATTCAAGGCTGCTATATTCAACCCCGGCGGCCAGGAAAAAAGTTTCTACTTTTGTGTCATTCACGATGCTTCCAACACTATCATTTGGTCTGCTAACCGTGATGCCCCCATCTCAGATTCCGGAAAAATGCTTCTGACTAACAGAGGGATCACAATTGTCGACGAAGATGGGAACACCAAATGGTCAACGCCATCAGTGAAATCACAAGCAGATAGGCTTGTGCTGACCGAGATGGGAAATCTCGTCTTGCAGGATAAGGCCAATGGTTCTCTCTGGGAGAGTTTCCAAAGCCCAACTGACACAATTGTTATTGGACAGCGTTTACCTGTTGGAGCATCTTTGTCAAGTGCAGCATCCAATTCAAACTTGTCAACAGGAGATTTCAAGCTCACAATTTCTTCCTCTGATGCAGTGCTGCAATGGTATGGACAGACCTACTGGAAACTTTCATCGGATACGAAAGTCTATAAGAATTCAAATGGTATGGTGGAATACATGGCAGTAAACAATTCAGGTTTTTATCTATTTGGAGATGGTGGAACAGCTTTTCAACTGGGATTGCCACTGGCAAAATTTCGAATTGCTATGTTGGGTACCTCTGGGCAGTTCACTATCAACAGCTTTTCTGACTCTGGCTTGACGCAGGAGTTTGTGGGGCCAGGTGATGGTTGTCAAACTCCCTTGGCTTGTGGAAGAGCAGGGTTATGCACTGAGGGCACTGATTCCTCTACACCTGTTTGTTCTTGTCCCCCAAACTTCCGTGTAGGCTCAGGAACTTTTGGTGGTTGTGTGCTAAGCAATGGATCGTATTCCTTGCCACTTCCTTGCACAAATCCTTCAGTTGTTTCATTTTTTAATATAGGGTATGTTGAATACTTCAGCACTTTTTACTCTGATCCGGTTATGCGTGAAGGGAATTTATCTGCCTGTCAAAATTTTTGTTCCAATAACTGTTCCTGCTTGGGAATTTTATATAAAAACACATCTGGTTCTTGCTACACGATTGAGAATGAGTTGGGTTCCATTCAGTCAAGTAATGGAAATGAAAAAGACATGTTGGGGTTCGTTAAAACTAACGTTTTTGAATCTAGAATTAGTAATAATGATGATGGTGGTAACAAGCAAAGTTCTCAAAATGGGGGGTTTCCTGTGGCAGTTGCGGTGCTGTTGCCTATTATTGGATTCGTTACTTTGATGGCCATAATTTTCCTTGTGTGGAGAAGATGGATTCTCAAGTCAAAGATAAAAGAACTGAAACTAGGGAAAAACTCATCTTCCTCAAGGGACCAGGATGCCTTCTACATTCCTGGATTACCTGCAAGGTTTGACTATGAAGAGCTTGAGGAGGCTACAGAAAACTTCAAGACTCTTATTGGGTCAGGTGGGTTTGGAACTGTGTACAAGGGTGTGCTTCCTGACAAGTCTGCTGTGGCAGTAAAGAAAATAGTGAACATAGGGATTCAAGGGAAGAAAGATTTCTGCACTGAGATTGCTGTGATTGGAAACATCCACCACGTTAACTTGGTCAAACTGAAAGGCTTTTGTGCTCAAGGGAGACACCGCTTGTTGGTTTATGAGTACATGAACCGTGGATCCCTTGACCGGAACCTCTTCGGTGGTGGACCCGTTTTAGAATGGCAAGAGAGGTTCGATGTGGCGCTTGGAACAGCGCGAGGACTTGCTTACCTTCACAGTGGCTGTGAGCAAAAGATCATCCATTGTGACATCAAACCCGAGAACATACTCTTGCACGATCAGTTTCAGGCTAAGATATCTGATTTCGGACTCTCCAAACTCCTGAGCCCGGAACAGTCTGGTTTGTTCACAACAATGAGAGGCACACGTGGTTATCTTGCTCCAGAGTGGCTCACCAACTCTGCCATTACAGAAAAAACTGACGTGTACAGCTTTGGAATGGTGGTTCTTGAACTTGTCAGCGGAAGGAAGAACTGTTACTTCAGGTCGAGAAGCCATAGCATGGATGAGAGCAACAGCGGTGGAGGTCATTCCTCAACATCATCAACAACTGGGTTGGTTTATTTTCCGCTATTTGCATTGGAGATGCATGAACAGAAGAGTTACCTGGAGTTGGCTGATCCAAGGCTAGAAGGACGTGTTACATACGAAGAAGTGGAGAAACTGATTCGCATTGCCTTGTGTTGCGTGCATGAAGAACCTGTACTGAGGCCAAACATGGTCACTGTTGTTGGCATGTTGGAAGGTGGGACTCCATTGCCACAGCCGAGGATAGAATCTTTGAACTTCCTTCGCTTTTATGGGCGTAGGTATACTGAGGCTTCCACTATACTGGAGGAAAATGAGTATGGTTCTTTGATTCATCAAGAAGCACGTAGATCTACAAGCATACAAAGCGATTCACCCACTCACGCTTTTTCTTACATCTCTTCACAAACTATCTCAGGGCCAAGATAGGGAATCCTGTAGCATAAACTCTAGCATAATATGTCATTAGCGTGTTATTCTGTAGATGATCTATTTAATTCTATCATTTGTAATTCCATTTCCTTATTATAATACCTGTTGTGTAAAGGATGAGAAACTAAATTCAGAAGGATATCAACTGCTTACTGTCCAAGTTGTAACAATAGAATGATATATATATATATATATATCTTTGACAATTTTTATGATAATCTCTTTTTAACAATAAAATATTAAATTGAGATTAATTATTGTTATTTAGAATAAAATAAATAATTATTTACTATGTGTATGGACGTGAACGTGTACATTACTCTGCTTAAAATGGGATTCGCGAAGGAAAATATGGCCGACGAAGTTATGAAGCAAGTGAAGATGTGTGTGTGAATTGAAGTATGAAGCAGAGAAGAAAGCATGAAGGTGTGGACGTTAGACGCAGCGTTGCAGCGTTGCCAATGGGCGAGTCAGTTCAAACAGATTTTCTCACAAACGATCCTCACCGGACTAATCTCAGACCCTTACGCCGCAAGCAGACTCATAAACTTCTCCTCTCGCTCCGCTCTCGTTCCCTTCCACTATTCCCTCCGAATCTTCTACCATCTTCACAACCCCAACGCCTTCACATGGAACACCATCATGCGCGCCCACTTCGAACTCCAAAACAACCCCCACCAAGCCCTCACTCTCTACAAGCTTTTCCTTGCCAAACACGCAAAACCCGATAACTACACTTACCCAATTCTCCTTCAATGCTCCGCTGCCCGGCTCTCCGAGTTCGAGGGAAGGGAGCTGCATGCACATGTCGTGAGGTTTGGTTTTCATCAAGATGTGTACGTCCGGAACACGCTGATCAACTTGTACGCTGTATGTGGGAGCATGTCCCGTGCGCGCCAGGTGTTTGAGGAAAGTCCTGTGCAGGATTTGGTCTCTTGGAATACTGTTTTGGCCGGGTATGTTCAGGCGGGAAACGTGGAGGAGGCGGAACGTGTGTATAGGGGAATGCCGGAGAGGAACACCATTGCTTCGAATTCCATGATTGTGCTCTTTGGAAGGAAGGGGTGTGTGGAGAAGGCGCGGCAGATTTTTGATGAGGTTCGAGTGAGGGATATGGATATGGTGTCGTGGAGTGCGATGGTTTCTTGTTATGAGCAGAATGAGATGTGCGAGGAGGCGTTGGTTTTGTTTGTGGAGATGAAGGCGAGCGGGGTGCCAGTGGATGAGGTGGTTGTTGTTAGTGTTGTGTCCGCGTGTTCTCGAACTTTGAATGCTGAGATGGGGAGGTTGGTGCATGGTTTGGCGGCGAAAGTTGGGATTGAGGATTATGTTAATCTTAAGAATGCATTGATACATTTGTACTCTAGTTGTGGGGATATAGTGGATGCGCAAAGAATTTTTGATGATGGTGGTATTCTCTTGGATCTGATATCTTGGAACTCGATGATTTCTGGGTATTTGAGGTGTGGTTCAATTGAAGATGCTGAGAAGTTGTTTTATTCCATGCCGGAGAAGGACGTTGTGTCTTGGAGTGCCATGATATCTGGTTATGCTCAACATGAATGCTTCTCGGAGGCTTTGGAATTGTTCCAAGAAATGCAGCTTCATGGAGTTAGGCCTGACGAAACTGCTTTAGTGAGTGCCATCTCGGCTTGCACCCATCTGGCTGCTTTGGACTTAGGAAAATGGATTCATGCTTATATAAGTAAAAATAAATTACAGGTTAACGTTATTCTGAGCACGACGCTTATAGACATGTATATGAAATGCGGGTGTGTGGAAAATGCATTGGAGGTTTTCTATGCGATGGAGGAAAAGGGGGTTTCTACCTGGAATGCTATCATTCTTGGGTTGGCAATGAATGGTTTGGTAGAACAGTCATTAAGCATGTTTGCAGATATGAAAAAAACTAGGACACTTCCTAATGAGATAACATTTATGGGAGTTCTCGGGGCCTGTCGGCACATGGGCCTAGTCGATGAGGGGCGTCATTACTTTAGTTCCATGATCCACGAACACAAAATAGAGCCTAATATTAAGCACTACGGATGCATGGTTGATCTTTTTGGACGTGCAGGTTTGCTTAAAGAAGCGGAGGAACTGATTGAGAGTATACCTATGGCACCTGATGTTGCCACTTGGGGTGCTTTGCTTGGGGCTTGTAGAAAACACAATGACAATGAAATAGGGGAGAGGGTGGGTAGAAAACTCATTCAGCTTCAGCCTGACCATGATGGTTTCCATGTATTATTGTCAAATATATATGCTTCAAAAGGAAATTGGGGCAATGTTCTCGAAATTAGGGGAATTATGGCACAACACGGGGTGGTAAAGACACCTGGTTGTAGCATGATTGAAGCAAATGGGATAGTTCATGAATTTTTGGCTGGAGATAAGACACACCCACAAATAAGTGATATTGAGCACATGTTAGATGTAGTGGCCGCAAAATTAAAGATTGAGGGCTATGTACCAACCACAAGTGAGGTTTCGCTAGACATAGACGATGAAGAGAAGGAAACTGCACTTTTCCGGCACAGTGAGAAACTTGCTGTCGCCTTTGGACTTATCACTATTGCTCCACCAACTCCAATCAGAGTTATGAAGAACTTGCGCATATGTAATGATTGCCACACTGTTATAAAGTTAATCTCCAAAGCATTTGATCGTGAAATTGTGGTAAGGGATCGTCATCGCTTTCACCACTTTAGGCATGGATCTTGTTCCTGCATGGATTTTTGGTAACAAAACCGTACTGGCTATTAAAGTAAATGAGTATTTTACGTGTAAGGAACGTGCACTCAATTTTTTCATTGTTGACTCAAATATCAAAGCATGAGGAGAATTTAAGATTTTCCAGATTTTGTTTGCCTTGCTATGGAATCAAATGTTGTTCATTCTTGTGATCTTGTTGGCAAAGAATGTCAGGTAGGGTACTTTATACTCCAGGATATATCATTCCAACTTTTCTGATATTAATGTACTATCTTTTCTGAGCCTTGAAGCTCCAAGAGAAATGATACTTCTGCCGATGCTAATTGAGTGTGCATTCAGGCGTTTGCCTCTCATCTCGGGGAAGTTTGCAAAAATCCAAAAAAATCTTATCATCTCTGGTTCAGTGGCCATTCCTGAGCAGTTAAGTTTATAGAGGAACTCACCTGTCGTACTTGTTTTTGAAGCAAGCTCTTTCCTTAGGCTTGGAATAGGTAGGTTTCTTGGACTCACCGAATAAGTTTTGTGGGTGAGTGATCGAGACCTTCTTGGACTCACGGAGTGAGGGGTGGGTCTGACTCTTTGAATAGGTTCCTTGGATGATAAGTTTGAACATGGGTGAGGCACGACTAGGAAAGGTCGATGTTGGTTCTTGAAGTCAAGAACATGCAGTAGTGTTGCGGAAGCAAAGAGGAGAAGGAGCAAGGATGGCTTCTTGGATTGGTTCTTGGTTTTCTTTGGTTCAAAAAGGCCGAAACATGCGGGTGGCATTTTGGTGTTTGAACAAGGTGACCGAGAGGTTTTTCGGTGGTGGGGTGGTTTCCATGGAGGTTGGTGGCGGTTCTTGGCTGCCAAACTGGTGGAATTTCACGCAAGCCTAGACCAAGATGGAAAGAGGAAACCGAATGGTGCAAGCTTATGGGGGGCAGCAGTGTTATTTGTGTAGAACTCTTTCATTTATGCCAAAAAAGATATACAGGGTTGTACAATCTAAAAGAGTATGTAGTAGGAGAGTTTTATTACGCAAATAAATACTACCTTTTTGGGTGCAGCTAACGAGCAATGGAAAATGCAAGGTCATTTTTCGCTGGACGAAAGTAAGCAAAGACGAAACAATAATTCTATGGATCAATGGGGCCTCATCAAAGCTTGCTAGCTTAGACAACCCACCACCAAAATATAAGACCAAAAAACTACAAGGATTATGCTAGTGTAAACTCCGTAAGTTGTCCTAGTAAATGAAGCAACAGTTCACACACCTTCACATTTATACATCTCTCTGTTTCTCTCTCTATATATATCTTTATCTCTCTCGGGCCCGCGCGGACACACGCACTTATATATAGAGAAAGAAACACACCTTGTTTGTTTAATTTACAAAATAGACAACTGTGTTTGGAGAAGGAAAATAGTCTATACAGTTAACATTTTCTTGAGATTAACATTAGATTTTCGATCACATGAGATATGGCAAGATAGCAACCACATAGATAACAACCAGTCATCAGTTAAAAGAAAAATTAAACAATAAAAATTCAATTAAAAATATAGAATTTATTTCAATTTCAAGAAAAGAGACTTACCTAGTTAAGTCTTATTTTTTTTAACGTACATTTTTATTATTAGTTTAACATTTCTTGATAATTTAAAAAAAAAATAAAAGTCTTGTTTACTTTCAAGTTTTTGCTACTACAATTTTTTTTGTCAATTCGTAACTTTCTCAACGTAATTATTTATCAAAAAAAATTATTTAACGTTTATTTATTTTTTTAATTCCAAACCTTAGCTGATTGAACTCTCACAATAACTGATGATACAAAGCTACATTGCTATCATGCATCAAGCCAGATCTCAACCACAAACAAAAGGAAAAAGTCAAACCGGACAAATCCGCAACATTATATTTAAGTTGCATAACACCAGCTTTATAGGCACACAAACATATAGAAAACAATACAGGAGTGCTCACCTAGCCTTTATTACGTAGCTATTGAATAGGTCAATACCATTCCATTTGATGGACATTAATCGGTCTGTGATATTATTGTAACGATCCAACACAGAGTGACGGCAAAAGCATCTGTTTTTTTCCGGTTTTACCAAATGGGTGCAAAAATTTATTTTTTACCAAAATAGATAAGTCTTTCCACGAAATCACGACTTCAATGAAGAAGTCTGTGACACGTAAGTACGACTTCAACGAAGAAGTCGTGTTACTGTAGCACAACTTTGAGCAAATGTGAAAATAGAAAAAATTGAACTGAAGTCGTGTCACGTTGACGCAACTTCAATGTAAAAAAGTAAACTGAAGTCGTGTCAATGTGACACGACTTTGGTAGAAAAAATAAATTTAAACTGAAGTCGTGTCATGTTGACACCACTTCAGTTCATTTTTTTATAAAAGTCGTGTCAACGTAAGATGATTTCAGTTCATTTATTTAGATTGAAGTTGTACCAACGTGATACGACTTTCTCATTTTCATAAAAAAAAAAATTTGCACCTGTTTAGTAAAAAACAAAAAATAATGCACTTCGGTTGGTCCTTTTGCCCAGAGTGACTGGCACTTGCCGCATATTTGCTAATCATGCAGCAAAGTTGAATGAACAGTCAACAATCAGGAGCCCATGAACACCTTCCATTCAGTTGTATTCACTCCTATAATACCTCAATTTTGCGAAAACTTAAGTTAATGATAACTTTCTTACAGCGTTGAAATGTTTCCACACTTCATCAGTTCGCTTTTTTACATCAAGAAATGACATCTACATCAGTAAGATCTATAAGCTCAAATTCCCGTTTTACATCCAATCATAATAGTGATAGATCTCACTATGAAGAATAGTATAGACACATTACTCTGCTTCTCTAACTGCCGAACCATTCTCAGCAAAAACAATCCGTTGCCTAAACAGGATTGCCTTATTCAATTGCTACGTGTCAATGTCAAACCCCTTTGTCCAAACAGGGATGCAGTATATCAGTATTCCCAAAGAGAATGAAACACAAACTGTAATAATGGCATAGGCATAGGCTCTCCAAGGATGACTGCTTTCTCTCATTGCATTGAACTCAGCAGCAAAAGTAGAGACAGTGCTCAAGCACCCCATTAGGCCAAACTGTATTCCTGCTACAACAGTATCACAATCTCTGGTGTTCACCTGCATCAGGCAAGTAAATAATGGTTATGATTTATGTCACTATATAACAGACACAAGGGCAAGAATTAATCATGGTATTCTCCAAAGAAGTTCAACAAGAAAGCCAATTTCCCAACACAGGTAGGTAAATCTTATTGCCATAACTAATTCGGAACCTGAGTCTATGACTTCTAGCATACAGATTGGACAATGCAGTTAGGGGGAGTTGAACATGAATGATGACAACGAAACTTACTGCATTCTTCACACAGGCAAGTGCAGCCATAATACAAGCTGCTGATACATTGGCAATTAAAGTCCCAAATGGAATCCATTTAAACAACCCTTCCTTTCCCAATCCACGCCCATTTAACCTTGCTAAGAACCATCTAATCCACACACCCATGGGTCCAACCATGCAAGCAAACCATAACTGTGCAGCATTACCACCGTGCTTGAACTCAGCCTTCACTAACGCACCACTTACACCCCACAATATGCCTAATATAACCAAGAACATCACCATAACTATCAACTGACGACGGTAGCTGTCTACTTTGCAGTTGATCTTATGACCATCTTTTCCCGAACTAATACTCAGCCGGTGGAGGAGCCACCTGAAACCCTTGGCAGTTTCGATCCCAAACTGGATGGAATAGGCAACGAGAAACAAACCTGAAAAATTGTAATTGCAAAACAAATTCATCTTATCAATTGAGCCATCATGAGGAAATAAAATCATCAACTCATCCACTAGGGATAAATTTTAAATAAAAAGAAATTCTTTGCTTGAAACAACAAACTTAGAACTACAAAGCACACAATAAATCCTCTCATTTACCTAATAGAAAGCCAAGTGAAGCGAAGAGCCAATGCCCGGAAACACTGAGTTCAAGCATTTTTTGATTCCAACCACTGAAGGTTGTAAGGCTTCCTAAGTAACCAGTTGTTATTGCTATAGCTAGATGCTCTGACACTTGAGATATGTCTCCTTTGAATACCACACCAAACCAACCCATAAGAAACGAACCAATCTGAAAAGGAATGTAAAAATTTGAATTAGATTGTCTGAATCAGGTTCCTCGCCAGTGAATTCCGAAATTTCTTTTAACAGTACTTTTTAAGTTTCAAGTTTGAACTTTGAAGCTTCTGCAAGATGGCTACATATAAAAAATTAAAATCTAATTTGCAAATGTGTTCTATATATAAAGGAGTCTAGTGTCACTCCACACCAAATTTAAAAAGTAGGAAAGATTAATTATGTTATAACAAGATTTGAAAAAAAAAAATGCTTTATGGTCTACACTGTAGATTAAGTATTTAAGAAGTGAAAAATACAAAGGCTGCTAATCTTCTGTAATGAGAAAAGGAATAACTACTTGACGCTCAAAAGTCAAAAACATTCCTATTTTGATAAACTCTATCTATGAAGGTGGCACAAAATTCCTCTCTTGTTTGAAAACCAATAGATTTGAAGAATTTAACATACATTGTTCTTTTAAGCAAGTCACTACCATAATGTAGTTATGTTCCTGGCAAAACAACTCTGGAGTGTTAGCCTTTGTGAACCCATCAAAATTGTAGGTAACCAAGACACAAAGATATTGAAGATGGAAAAGGGAACACACCATATTAGAAGGAAGATCAACATAAAGAATGGTTTGGTCGCTCGTCACATGGGCAACCCCAGGGCCAAATAACTTCTGCAGTAAATATCTCGTTAAGACCTGCATAGTATTTTTACAGTTTGTGTATTAGATTTGTGTGGATAACTGCACGTCATAATATAAATTTGACCACAAAATTGGTATCATCGTCACAGCTGAAATTTGCCATAGCCTCTCAATCAGCAAAAGAATTCTGAATTGAAGCAATGGCAAATACCAGTAATCCATTCTGGACCAACAAGTTAGCCATATCTAACAAGCCAAGCAAAAGTTTAGCAGATGTTACCCCAAGAATTCCAAAAACCGCTAAATGAACCATACATGAAGCATAGTCAAGCAACTCTGGCAAACCTTTAGGAGGATCCTGAAGATAGATCATATGGTTAATTAATAACCAAATCACAGAAACCAAAAATCTTGGACTACATCAAAATCAAGTGTTGAAGCTCACATGTTCTGTGTCTTCAGAACCCAGTATTCCATCAGTGGAAAGAGGGGAAAGGGATGCGAAGGCAGGAGGCAAAGGCCTAACAGAAGAATTGGGATGCAATCTGTGTTCCTCTGGAATGGAAACAACAGTTTCTTTTTCTGACCTGTTGTCAAAGGACAAACGGAAACTGTTGCTCTCACTGAACCTCCTGCTTCGAAGAGCTCGATCTCCAATGTCTCCAGCCTCTGAAACACTCTCATTCTCACCATCATTGTCTGTATGATGGCTTATGTGACTTGATATGCTCAATGAACGTCTTCTGATTGAAGAACCCCCACTGTTCATTCTCTCCATGTGAACAACAACACAACCACAACGCTTGTCTCACCGCCTTAAACCGCGTTGAACACCCAACCAAATACCAGGTTGACTCATGCAGCTGCCACCAATACAAATCTTATTTGTTTTGTTCTTTCCATGTCTGGCACAGTAAAAGATGACTGAATTCTACGTTCTTGACCAGCTTAAGCAACAGTTTGCCACTTGCCCATTTTATTTTATTTAGGATTTTTAATAATAATTACACTTCCCATCCCAAGATAACAATAGCGTACATGAAATAGCCCATGAAAAATAAACCATTTCTAACCCCAACATTAAAACAAACACATTATAGTCAATTTAGTACAGGATGATGCACATGCATAAGAAAGCAGTTTTCCCCACACAAGCCATAACTTACTAATGACAACTAAAAACGTATGGAAACTAGCCTAAGAAAAAAGAGATAATATAAATTATGGGCAATTAATAATCAATGATGTCACAAAAACTGTCTGGCCACATGGTGAATATATGTAGGCCAGAGATACAAATTCAATGGTTTTGATTTTATGTCATCTTTTGTTTTTGTGATTTGGAGTCATCTTAGAGGCTACGCAGCAGGAAATTCAATCAATATGAAGCGGACAAATTGAAAATGGCATAATATTAATTGTACCAAAAGAAAAGGGCATAATAATGTGTCACACCAGAGAGATTCATACGTAAGGTAGCGTTTTCACACGAGAAGCAAGTGTGAAGCTAATATTACGAGACATAGAAATGAATTGGGATAACTGTTTTGTGGTCAATGATAGGAGCCAGCTTTTGAAATAGATTCCTTCAGAGACTTCACAACCTTTTTTCATTAAAAAAGAAACTAGCTGCACGAAGATGCCGTTCTTGAAATACAGAAATTGAAATAATATAAATAAATGGATTTTCTTAAAAGACGGTGACATTTATTCCAAGAAAAATAAATTATCAAAAGATTTCGTTAAACAAGGTGATCAGCATCGAGGTCCTTAAATTATTAACATCCAATATATTAATTTTGTTGACAGAGTTACTAGATTAATAGATAAGATCATCATTTATGTTTCTTAAATCTAACTTCTTTATTTGTCGACACGTGTCCAAATGAGGACCCTATTTTTGTGTGGAGTAATAGAAATTGATTTTTCCACATCAGATCGTACACGTAACACCACACGTATGATTTATAAATTTACAATTTGAATGCAGTTGTTTTGTTTTTGGATTCTGCAGTTTGTCACAAAACAAACTTAATGGCATCACCTCACATGTCACAATTTCCTTAAGGAAGATAGAAAGTGGAAGATTCCTTATTTGAGGCGTGGACTGCTTTGGCTTCCAAAAACAGTTGAACCTACCCCTTGATTCACGATAGACCCGAGAAACCAGAAGATGTTATTATTTAGTTTTTGAGTTTTAAATCAAATCTTAACTTATACAACAATTTCTACGTTGAGTATCTTATTGTGATGAACAACTTGTTACTGTCTCATGCGAAGTAAAAGAAGATTGTTTACCAATATCAGGACGAGTTAGGCATCTTAACCATTTTAATTGAATAGTTTTATGTTCCTTTTTGATCTACGATTTATATATAAAAATTTTATAGCCTCTGACACTACACACTCTGTGATGTGTAAATTATCTCATATTAATAAAAATGTTTTCTTCAATTTTATTACTGTGGTTCTTGTTTTGTTGTTGTTGAAAACCAAGACTTATAACTTCACACTAGAAAATCGTTTTAATTAATCTAAATTTAACAAGAGCATTATAAAATCTGCCAACGTGCTCTTTTGTCCTGTCATTTTGCTGGGACATTTTCAATTGAGATCATTTAAAAAAAAATCCCTGTTTTTCATAAATTTAGACATGAAAATTTTCAATTAAGTATTCAAATTGTTCTCTATTTTAAGAAGCACTTTTATTAGTTACAATATTATATTTTTTTAATCTTATGAAAAATTGAATTTTTATTTTATTTTATTTTATTTTTCTCAAATTTATTAATATTTCGATTATTTTAACAGTTTAGTTTGTTAGAGCTTATAATGATATTTATTTTATAGTTCACAACAAACATACGTAACCATCACACTATATAAGGTAAAGGCAACACACTAACAGTTAAATATATAGTTTTGTAAGTGTAATTGTGGAAATAGTTAAATTATAGTTTTGTACATGTCGTAGGGAAAAATATAGTTATATGTTTGTAACTTTTTCTTAAGATTTAAGAATGAATAAAGATAGAGAAAAATGTATGAAGAAAAAGTAACATTTGAATTATACAATAGAAACATTGGATTTTGCATTAAAATGATGTAATTTGATTTTGTATTTATTAATGTGGGTAAAAATATTAAGAAAATGATATTTTGACACTATTTTTCAACTTATCTTGAGTTATAAAAAATTTGAAAAATACTAAGTTTTCATATGTGAACGAGTCAAAAATTTCCACGAGGGAATGATACAAGTTTCAATTCAAAATCTTAAAATATTGGGTTTGAGGGTCATCTTTCTTATATGTTGCTCAATTTTCTTATTTCTACTTAATATGAGACTTTGACTCACACTTGGATACCTAACAATATGTTATTTCCTTGTATGGGTTGAGCTCTTGTCTGTTATGTTTGATCTTCCCAGTGTTTTCCAACATTAAGATTTAGTTTTGAGATTCTAAGATACGGTTTAAGGTTTTGATATGCAGATTAATGTTCTGAGAGACGGATTAAGGTTCTAAAATGCAGTTTAAGATTCTAAGATGTGGTTTTGAGGTTCTCAGATGCGATTTAAGGTTTTGATATGCGGTTTAAGGTTCTAAGATGCAGCCTTAGGTTCTGAGATGCAATTTTGAGGTTCTCAGATGCGGTTTAAGGTTCTGAGATGTAGATTAAGGTTTTGAAATGTGATTTTGAGGTTATGAGATGTGGATTAAGATTTTAAGATTCGGTGTTGAGGTTCTAAAATGCAGTTTAAGGTTCTGAAATGCGATTTAAGATTCTGAGATGTGAATTAAGATTCTAAGATGAGGTTTATAATTCTGAAATACGGTTTTAAGATTCTGAGATGTAACTTTAAAGTTCTAAGATGTAGCCTTAAGATTCTGAAATATGATTTAAGATTCTAAAATGTGGTTTAAGATTATAATTTTGTTAGAAAATATGGTCGTAATTTAAAAAAAATAAGAGTAGTCAAGTTAGAAAAAAACGGAGAGGGAAAAAATCTGAAGCTAAGAATAATATATGACTAGAAAGTTTTACAAAAATAAAATAGTTGTTCTTACCCGACTTGAGTATGAGTCGTCTTCCGTATTTGCGTCGGCCTCTGAGTCGGCTTTTCGCGTCTGGTTCGGAGGGAGGTCTACCTGTAGAAGACTCTCCGACGCTCAAGTCAGTAAGAGTGTGTTAGGTATGTATGAAAAAATGGCATAATGTAATAAGGATGAGGAAAAGATATCACTTCCTGTAGACCTGAATCGTATTTATAGGGTCTTGACATTAAAGACCGGATATTTGCCTGATAATGACATGATATTTTGTCATAATGATTTTGAGGAATCTAGGATCACAAATTATCATTTCCGGATCAACCAATATCGATTAGGATATATGTTATTTAACTCTGATTGACAGTGGATTGGGCCTGGTATGAAACGGGCGAACTTGGGCTTGATTCGGGGTAGGTACATAGCCCCCCGAGTTCATGATGCTAGCGAGTGGACTGCTCACAAAAACCGACTTGATGATAGGTGCCAAGGTGGTCCCGCCTTAACCCTTTTGCTGGGTGTGAGGCGGGACCTACTCTTCGCGCGCCAAGTTTAAAGTTGTCACACCTTGCATTAAATGGAAAAGAGTTGACCGGACCTGACGTGACTAGAGAGTCGTTTCCGCTCCCTCGCTATGATCGCGCCACGTGGTTTTGTATGACGTGGCTTGATCGCGTCCGTTCGCTCTCGAGTGCATCGTATTAAATGAAACAAAGGCTTTCCCTCTTCGTCTTCCATCGACTCCTTTCAACTAACTCGGGCAATTGCTTCCTCTTCTTTGTGCGCACGTACTTATTTCCTCTCTTCACCAAACTACTCCTTCACTAGATACGCTCATGGCTTCCTCTACCTCTTTTTCTGCTTCCTCTGATAGTCGTAGGCCAATGTTGGATAGGGAGGTCGCCCCTATGGGGGAAGCAAGCTCCTCCGAACGTACTTCCTCGGCCTTTAGCGAGTCCACGTCTTCTGCGATGGTTCCTGGACCGGACGCTGGTGTTTCGAGGCTGGCAGCATGCTGGCCAGGTGCCTGGCTCTCATGCAGCATCACGGGCGGGCCGCTGAAGTCAGGGTTGATCTGCGCGGATGACTTGGGGACTTAGAGCGAAAAGTTGAGGAACGTACCAAGTCAAAGGCTGACTTAGAGCGGGAGGTCGAGATGTTGAATCAGACTATCGCCTCCCGGGACACGATGCTGGCGGACAAGGAGGCTCAAGTTGCTCATTTTCAAGATCTCTGCGAGCGACGCGAGACAGAGTTAACCCGGGTAGGCGAAGCGGTGGCGGCGACTGAGGCGCAGGTGGCCGAGGTGAGGGATGAGATGGCCAAGAAGGAATCCGCCTGGGAAGCCTAGAAATTCGAACTCGAACAAGCCTGTGTCGAGGTCTATGAAGACGGATTTTTCAAGGCAATGAAGCAGACCCTTCTACTCGCTCCTGACATTGACCCATCAGGCTTCGACACAGACAGGGACGACGAGCAACCCAGCGGGGATTCTCCTCCATGATGAGGACTTTATGCTTGTTTCATATTTCATTAATGTATTTTGATACTATGTTGAACTTATGTTGAACTTATGTTGAACTTGAATGTATGTAATTTAATCTTCCGACTTTTAACATTCTGTCTTGATTTGTGCCTTATTATAGCTGTTTGGGGTACGATTGTTTGTTCGTTGACCCGGTAGGTTCTTAGGATACGACTAACCCAATTTTTTGACTTAGCTCAAGTGTTTTTAACTTGGTTCTTAGGGCACGGTTTTGCTTCGTTAACCCAATATTGACCTATTCTTGGGTTACGACTCGCACTTGTTAAACCGACTCGAAGCTCAAGTGCTTTTGTCTTGGCTTTTAGGGCACGGTTTTGCTTCGTTAACCCGATATTGACCTATTCCTATGTTACGACTCACACTCGTTAACCCGACTTGAAGCTCAAGTGCTTTTTGTTAGTTATGGCGTCAAGGTGCCACTTGAGGTCACCTCTGCACGTATTCATGTATGGTAAAAAGAAATGTGCGTAAAATAATACTGCTAAATTTGTAAACCTGATTTTATTGAATTTATTCATGGGCCTCGTTAAAACCTTGCTTGGCAAAACCCTCCTTAGGAAAAAAATCCAAGTCAAGGAAAGAGTACCCCTTATCGGTTTAACTGTAATACATTTTCAAATGAGCAGCGTTCCACGTTTTGGGTACAGGTTTTCCACTCAACTCTTTAAGTTTATAGCGCCATTACCGAATGCGTCCGTCACCCAATAGGGGTCATCCCAATTTGCTGCAGGTTTGCCTTCTTGTCGTTCACGTCGGGCTTTTCCGACTTTCCGCCACACTAAATCCCCTTTTTGGAAGGCTCTTCTACGTACCCGGGTGTTGTATCTTCTGACCGCCCTGAGCTTGGCGGCTTCTGCACGGATCCTAGCTTCTTCGCGTACTTCCTGTACCATGTCTAAGTCGGCACAGAGGTTGTTATCATTACTTCGTTCGTCGAAGCTCACTCGTCTCCATGAAGCTTCGCCGAGTTCGACAGGTATCATTGCATCGGTCCTGTATGTCAATCGGTAAGGGGTCTCCTTGGTCGAGGATTGGGACGTGTAGTGATAGCCCCATAGGATACTCGGGATTTCTTCGGCCCACAGCCCCTTAAGCTGGCCCAACCTCTTTTTCAGCTCACTCAGTATGACTTTGTTGGCGGCCTCCACTTGTCCATTTGTTTGCGGGTGTTCGACACTTGTTACCAGGTGCTTCATCCCGAGTCCCTTAAAGAATTGTTTAAGGTGGCGGTTAGTGAATTGCCTGTCGTTGTCTGTTACCACGCTGTGAGGCAGTCCGTGGTAGCAAATGACATGTTTCCACAGGAAGTTTTGTACCTTATGTGCCGTTACAGTCGCAATAGGCTCGGCCTCTATCTACTTGGTGAAATAGTCGACGACTACAATGAGAAATTTTACTTGCCCTTTTGCCAACGGGAATGGCCCTCAAATATCCACTCCCCATTGGCTAAAGGGCCATGGTGAACAAGTCTAATATATCGCCTCGGGGGGCGCGTTGAAGATAGCCACAAATCGCTGGCATTCTTAGCACTTTTTGGTTAAACTTTGGGCGTCTTTTTTGATCGTCGGCCAGTAATATCCAGCCCTCAGTACTTTGACTGCCATCGATCTGGTACCCGAATGCATGCCACATATCCCTCTGCGTAATTCGGTCAAGACGTATTCGGCCTGTGCGGGATCTAGACATTTTAGTAAAGGAATGGAGAATCCTCTCCTGAACAGTTCTCCGCTAACCACAATATAGGAGGCCGCTTGTCGTCTTACCCTTTTTGCTTCCGCCTCGTTCTCGGAAAGCATATCGTGAACCAAGAAATTCAAGATGGGTGTCATCCAATTATCCCCTTCTTTCTGGATCTCGAAGATATCCTCCTGGTTCTAACTAGGCGCATAGAGTACCTCTTGCATTAGCGTCCTGTGTTGTCCTATCTTCTTGGTGCTCACGAGTTTGGACAGGAAGTCAGCTCTGTCGTTCTCGGCCCGAGGAACATGAATAATGTTGGCTTCGTCGAAATGGAGGATTAGGTTTTTTTCCACGTGGTAGTATCTTTGGAGGAGAGGCTCTCGGGCTTGATAGTCGCCATTCATTTGTCCCGCTATTAGTTGTGAATCGGTCTGGCACTTGAGATTCTTTACACCCAAGTCTCTTGCTAGTCTTAACCCTGCTATCAGGGCTTCGTATTCGACTTGATTGTTGGAAGTGTCAAACCCGAATTGGATAGATTGCTCTACCGCCACCTCCCCGGATCCTTCCAAGATGATACCGGCACCGCTTCCCTTCCTGTTTGAGGAACCATCCACACTTAGCAGCTAAAAAGTTTTTTCCTCAGCAATCGGTGGTAACTCGGTAAGGAAATATGCCAGGAACTGGGCTTTCATTGGGCCTCTGGCCTCATACCGTAGGCTGAACTCTGAGAGCTCGATAGCCCATGTCGTCATCCTTCCAGCCAGTTCGGGTCTCTGTAAAATCTGCTTGATGGGGTAGTCGGTTTTTACGGTCAATTGGTGGCTGCGGAAATAGTGCCGTAACCTTCTAGCCGAGAATACTAGCGCTAGTACCAACTTCTCCACCACCTGATATCGTTCTTCCGCTGGCTATAAAGTCCTACTTGTAAAATAAATTGGACTTTACTCCCTGCCCTTTTCGTACACTAAGACTGCACTGATGGTCGTCTGCGCCACGGCCAGATATATAAGTAAAGGAGTCTGCGGCTGGGGACTTACTAGTACTGGCAAAGTTGATAAGTCATTTTTCATCTGCTGGAACATGCTTTCGCATGTTGTATCCCATTCAAAGGTTTTTGCTCCTTAGAGCAACTTGAAGAGCGGTTTCGCCTTTTCAGCCAGTTTTGGCAAAAACCTCGACAATGCTGCCAACTTGCCATTCAGCTGCTGTACTTCTTTTTCGCAAGTCGGGCTCCGCATTCCCAGGATGGCTTCGCATTTGTCGGGGTTGGCCTCAATCCCCCTTTGTGTAATCATAAAGGCAAGAAATTTACCTCCACTGACTCCGAAGACGCACTTCTCTAGATTAAGTCTCAGATCATGCTTTCTGACTCTCGCAAGGACCGTCTCTAGATTTGCCGGATGGTGTTCGGCCTTCTGAGACTTGACCACCATGTCGTCAACGTATACTTCCATCATCCTCCCAAGCAAGTCATTGAAGATTTTGTCCATTAGGCGTTGGTAGGTGGCTCCCGCTTTTTTGAGCCCGAATGGCATTACCTGGTAGCAAAAATTAGATCGTTCTGTCATGAATGTCGTTGCCTCCTCTTCCGGAGGGTACATCCGTATTTGGTTGTATCCCGAGTAAGCGTCGAAGAAACTCAACATCTCGTGTCCCGACGTCCCATCCACCAATCAGTCAATGTTTGGTAAGGATATGTGTCCTTGGGGCAGGCTTTGTTTAAATCAGTGTAGTCGACACACATCCGCCACTTGCCGTTGGCCTTCTTCACGATTACCACGTTGGCGAGCCAGGTGGTGTAGATGACTTCTCTGATGAATCCTGCCTTAGCAAGTGGGATACCTCCGACTCTACCGCAGTGCGTCGTTCCTCTCCCATCTTCCTTTTCCGTTGTGCAACCGGCTTTGCCTGTAGTAAGAGTGCCAGCTGGTGGCACATGAAGTCCGGATCAATTCCCGACATGTCTGCGAGGCTCCAAGCGAAGAGATCTGCGTTTGCCAGCAGAACTCGTTCTATCTCTATTCTGGTCTCCCGACTCGAGGCGAGCCCAATCCTTGCAGTACGGAGTCGGTCTGCTCCTACTGTGACTGTTGCCAAAGGTTCACCAAAAGTGTGTCGGTTCTCTTTGAACTCAGCTCTCGGATCCAGGTCGATCTCTCCGTACTCCTGGCTTTTGTCCGTCAAATCAGGCGTCAATGTTGACTCTATATTATTGCATTCGGTTGTTGTTGGGTGTCGCGACCTAAAATCACGACGAATATGGCGATCCAAAAAAAAGAAATAAAAACTAATGAGAAGAAAGAAATGGAGTCGCCACCATAATTTATTATGGAAAACTATGAAAAAACCAAGAAAATAATAAGGAAAAGTCTGCGAACTAGAAATGAGCTCGGGAGTCGGTTACGCAGGGGGAAGGTATTAGCACCCCACAGCGTCTGTCTTAAGACAGTACCTTTAATTAAATGATCAAAATAAAATGTGGTTTATAAAATATTTATTTTTCCAAAAAAAATATAATTAAAATGCAATTAATTAAAAAAAACAAAATAATAATTTTTAAATTAAAGGACCCCGCAAGGATTGACCTTGCTCCTACGCATCAACATCCTTAATGGGTGAAGAATCAGGGAATACGTAGTTCTAAAAAAAGTTGAATTGTTTTGAGAAACTTGACATTTCATTCTTTTGAATTTTTATATATTTTTTATTAATTTTGAAAATTTAATTTCATTCCGGAATATCATAGACGCGTGCGGCCTTTTGATAATCCAAACGAAAATTGAAACTCCTTAAATTAAATTTCGCATGACGCGTGCGGTCATTTAGAAATTAAATCAAGAATTGATATTTATTTATTATATATATTTTTTTAAAAGTCATAACCTAAAATTAAACTTTTAAAACATTATCATTATTCAATAAAAAGATTTATATATATATATATATATATATATATATATATATATATATATATTTTTTTTTTTTTTTTTTT
>Ga0209700_105190_pt1 | contig 22314 bp, 9 predicted proteins | sample SiratroredBW_FD_187528 | JGI IMG/M metagenome (GOLD analysis project Ga0209700, IMG submission 187528) | Root nodule microbial communities of legume samples collected from California, USA - Siratro red BW (SPAdes) (version 2) | ecosystem: Host-associated > Plants > Roots > Nodule | place: USA... | reverse complement strand
TGCAAAGTTTCTTTTTCTTAATTATATTAAAATGTCAATAAAATAAAACAATAAAGCTAGAAAAAATTTTTTTATATTATTTATTATTTAAATTATTTACTTGCCCGGACGAAATTGGGTGTTGACAAAATTAAATTATTTTAGTTTACGTCTAAAAATAAATATTTTAAAATGTTCAAAATTATAGTTTAGTCACTAAGAATAAATCTTTTAAATTTTTTAAAATTACAAGGACTAATAATTTTAGTCTCTTGTAGTAAATCATCTAAACTATTTAAAATTATAGGGACTAAATTATTTTTTCCTTAGGAGTAAATAATCTAAACTATTTAAAATTATAGGCATTTAGTCCCTAGGATTAAATTTATAGGAATTTAGTCCCTACAAGTAAATATTTGAAATTGTTTAAGATTAAAGGGACTAAATTATGGGAAAATGATATTAAATAAGTTATATATTTGTGCGAATGACTAAATTATATGAACTAAATTATTATAGTCCATATGATTAAATTATGGGGAGTAAACAAATTATAACAACACATTATGTCATTTGTTTTGGTTTCATTTACTTTCGTTTAAATGTTTTTTTATTGAAAATGTCATGACTGTTCTTTTACAAATAATACTACTTTTCATCTCCATTGAATGTATCAATACTAATGTTTGAGCTACAGATTTATATGTTATATTTTAAGTATTACGACTGTATTAATTCCGATGAGCTTGTTAATTCAGATCAAAATGATAATCATGAAGGAACAACAAATGTCTTTCAAAACAGATTTAATTGTACAAAAGATCTTCAAGTACAAGGTATATTAGTTTGACTGTTCACCACCACGGGTATCAGTTGGTCTTTAGACACAGGTCTTCTAAACATGTTATTCTAATACCATATTGGTTATAGCATGACTCTTTCTTACATAACCTCATGACATTTGTTGTTTTAGATAATCATCAGAATCCTGGCAAAAATGCAAGAATGATAAGGAAGATTATTTTGTCTCAAAATTTTTCCAATCAAAGTAACAACTTATCTCCTCCCACAAAAATGCACAATGAGCCACCTGCAATTGAAAATAAGAACCCATTATGTAATTTTTAAAAAGTTGTCTATTTAAATTTTGGCTTAAGTTTTACTTGCTGAGCAGAAAAATTTTGGCATCTTCAGAACAAGGTGCAAAGAACTGGAAACAAGATACTGTTATCTGGATTGGATTCTGGTACTTATTTATTTTTCATTCAATTTCTTTGTTTTCAAAATTTTATTACAAAATTAACACGTAATGGCATTTGTAATCTCCGAATTTAAACGTTTTATCAAAATTTTGGGTGGTCAGGTCAAAGTTCTGTTCAAACGATTATAGAATCAACAGCATTAGGTTCTGCTCAAACTTCTCAAATTCTAAACATCTGTAAAGAATCTGAACATAATCACATCAAAAGATATCCTAACCTTTGTCAGCAATTACCTTCATCAAGTTACAAAACTCTCATGTTCTCTGTTCAAGCTATTATCAGCATTCTGATATATTACTAACTTTGTTCACAGCTGAACACATTCTATAGTGTACTCCAAACTCAGTAGCATTATCTTCCTTATCATCTGAAGTTGTAAAATCATGTTACCCTGTTCACAGACAAAAAACATCTGATCGTTCATTCAATAATATGAATTGTAATCTCAAATCACTACATCATGAACAAACAATTCAGAAAACAAAATCATGGTTAGTCTTCATACTTGATATGTATTCATTACTATAACTGTTATTCTTCATTACATTATGTAACTTATGGATGTTAATATCAAATAATCTGTTTATTACGTTTAACTTCTGTTCAATCAATTACAAACTCAAGCCAGGTTCAGTCCTCTCAATATTCAGAAATTGTAAACCTTTCTTATTCTGAAGAACACGAAGTTAGTTTCCAGGACATTACATTATGAACAAAGCCTTGAAAAAGAACATGAATATGGTAATTGATTCAATATTGTCTGTGATATTGATAATGTTTCACAATATTATATAGAAAACTGATCATGGTTTTAATTATTCTCATTGATGTTGTTTTCAATTGACATTCAAACTGCTTTTAACAGTGAACTGTACACAAAAGTTGAGTGCCAAGGTTAGGATATGTTTGCTTTGATTTTCCATCCACTAGTAGAAAAAGCATATTTAATCGCGGTTCTACAAGACTTACAATCAACAATTTTGGAACCGCGGTAGACCGAACCGCATTAAAAAGTACTAAAGATACCATTGCGGTTATATAACCGCGATGGAAAGTATAACATACCGACTTAATTTTTTAAAAAAAGAAACAGCAACGCCACCGTCTCATCCTCCGGCCAGTTACGTCTCACCAAAGTTCTCTGGGTCGCGCCTTCTACTCCTCCACCAATGTACCTCCACCTCTGCCTCCGCCTTTAGATCCAACGAACTCCGCCTCCATAGTGGGAACCGCGCTCGTATCCCACGTAACAACCGCCTTTGTATCTCCCTCCAAAATAATTTAAAAATTATTTTGCAGATACCAGCGCGGTTGTCTAAATAACCGCACTTGTATCTCCCTGAAATTTTTCAATTTTAAATATTTGTGTCTTACCATCGCGGTTCTCGCTCTAACCGCGGTGGTATGATTGTACTTAATTTCAAAAATGCCACCGCATTATTTTTAATTGCGGTTCCTTTTAGACCGCGATGATATCCTGCTGTGGAATGTGTTTTTTCTACTAGTGATCTTTTCTTTTAACAAATCTATTATAAACATACTTATTATGTTCTATTCAATTTAGAAATTCTTTATATTGGTCAACCTTACATACAATGTCAATACTATGAAGTTGAAGTTTGATACGAGGAGAGCTGACAAATCAAGAAGATTAAAGGAAGTTGAATTCTCTGTATGTTGTCAAAAGGGAAAGGTGCAACTTCCTTTATTACAAAGACCTTGAGATTTGCTTGCAAGTTTATTTAATGGTCAAGATAATAGAAGTAAGCATTTTCTGCATAACATTAGAAGTTACAACAGCATGTTCTCTTTTACATCTATTGGTGGCAAGGTTGATTCTTCAATGAATGATGGATGTGCACCTCCTCAATTCATTCTTAATGGCTAAAATTATCACCGCATAGGAAGTTTGTTGCCAGATAATGGATCAAATCCTAAGTTTTCCCAACTATACATTTATGATACAAAAAGACCAATAATAGAATGCATCATTTTGGGTACATGTTGTTGTTTTGATTTTCATGTTTAAAAACATGTATTATTTCTTTGTAAACTTATTTGTTATAACTTTTTGTTTTAGGTCCAATCCATAGGAATTCATATATGACAAATCATTGGTTGATGATTTAATAAATATGGTTGATCAACACAATGTTTTGGCTAAATCATTTAGAAGAGTTAGAGAATTGTTTGATGTTAATGCAAATTCAGGGTTTATATTGAGATTATTTAGAAATCGGTTCAAAGACCCTAGAGTATACAACACATCCTCAACTAATGAAATAGCGGCATTAATAGTGGGTGATTTTGGCAACATGGATGTGGGAAGAGATAAAATTGTCAAAAAGTGTTCAGGTGAATTGACAAGATTGCATGAAACACACATCCCACTATAGTATTATTTGATGTTTCCTTATGGAGAAGATGGTTATCAAGAAGATGTTCCCATAAGAGAGTCTCACAATGATAATCGGAAAAAGATTCATATTTCTTTAAGGGGATTTATTGCTTATAGAATCCAATAAAGAATTGTTGAGTTTGGCAACATAGTCAATGCACAGAGGTTATTTCAACAATTTTTGGTTGATTGCTACACTATGATTGAGGCACAACGATTTTCTTTCATAAATCTAAATCAAAAATTAATTCGTTCTGAAATTCTTACTGGGTTACAAGAAGCTGTTAATAAAGGAGAGACTGATCCTTCTTTAATTGGTAGACATGTAGTTTTACCTGTATCATTTACTGGTAATTTGAGATACATGTTCAACAATTGCCAAGATGTTATGGCTATTTGTAAGATATTTGGATATATAATTTGTTTATAACTATAACATGTAATGTTGATTGGAGTGAAATTTGTGATTTATTTTTGCCAAAGGGCTTAACAACATCAGATAGACCTGATATCGTTTGCAGGGTTTTCAAAATGAAATTATATCAGATGATGATAGACTTCAAGAAAAACAACTTCTTTGGCAAAACTACTGCAGGTACTAATTTTTCAATCCATGTTTACATAATTCAAGATATTGAAATTGTCAATTAGTACACTAATGTGTGTTTTATTATATTAGGAATGTACACAATTGAATTTTAGAAGAGATGGCTACAACACGCTCATATACTGTTATGGTTAGCTAGAGAAAATAAATCGTACAATGAAAGAGACATTGATAGAATCATCTCTATTGAATTACCTCATCCAGATCTGTATCCAAAATTGTTAAAAGTTGTTACAAGCTACATGATGCATAGACCGTGTGGTGCAACTAAATTAAACTAACCTTGCATGAAAGAAGGTAGATATTCAAAGTTTTTTCCTAAAAAATTTATAGCTTCAACCACCATTGATGATGATGGATATCCATGTTATAAACATCGTGATACTGACATATTTGTGGAAAAAAACTAGAATTAAACTATATAACAACACTTATAGTCCATATCTTTTTATGAGATATCAAACTCATGTCAATATTGAATATTGCAACAAGTCAAATTCAATAAAGTATCTCTTTAAGTATAGCAACAAAGGTCCAAATAGAGCTACTATTAAAATTAGTAGCACTTCTTCAGAAAGTCCAGACACACCTATTGTTGATATTATGACTGTAGATACTTATCACCATGTGAAGCAGTTTGGAGAGTATTTGGTTTTCACATCCACCATAGATGGCCTATTGTCCAAAGATTAACATTCCATTTGCCATGTCAACAATCAATTTTGTTTGAAGACAATGATTAAATTGATTCTGTTGTAGAAAAAAAACCAAAATTTGAACACTCTTTTTAGCTTGGTTTAAAGCTAATAAGATATATCATGACGGAAGGAACTTGACATATTCTGAATTTCCCACCTAGTTTGTGTGGATGCCTTAATAAAAAAATGGAAACCAAGGAAACAAGGTTAGAACATAGGTAGAGTTATATATGTTCCTCTGGGTCTGGTCAATTGTTTTATATGAGGATACTATTAACAATGCAAAAGGGTTGTCAAGGTTATAATGACATATAAACAGTGAATGGAAAAACTTTTTAAACATATGAAGAAGCTTGCCATGCTTTGGGACTACTTGTGGATGACGAATAATTCATTGATGCAATCAAAGAAGCAAGTGAAGTGGCTTTTGAAAATGAACTCAGAAGATTGTTTGTTACATTATTGGTGATGAATACTATGGCCAAACCTTATGTAGTTTGGAATGCTACTTGGAATATTATACCAAAAAAGGAAGGAGTATAATTTGTTAGGTACTATATAAATTGATTTTAAAGATTTAATTATGTAGTCCAAAATTTTATATGAAACATTCTTTTTGTATAGGTTTTCAAATTGACGTTTCTAAATTGCACAACCTTTTAAACATTAAATAATTAGTAATCTCAAATGGTCGGTCCTTGAAAGATTTTGACTGTGTTCCACAACCTCATCTTTCAGATTCGTTATTGTTCCAAAACATGTTTATTGTTGATTAATTTAATCATGATAAAGATGACATGACTAAACACCATGCCTCATTGTTGTAATGTCTGACTAATGAACAATTACGTGTGTATGAAGACATCATGTTAGCAGTCCATTTACAACAGGGTGGTTTCTTTTTTCTATATGGTTATGGTGGTATAGGTAAAACATTTATGTGGAAAACATTGTCAACTGCTATTAGATTTAAAGGAATGATTGTCTTGAATGTAGCTTCAAGCAAGATTGCTTCTTTGTTGCTTCCTGGAGGTAAAACAACACACTCTACATTTTGTATACCATTACTAATAAATAAGGAGTCAACTTGCAACTCATAGAAGTCTTCGAGCTAGGCTTTTGATTGAAACAAAATTGATTATATGGGATGAAGCACAAATGATTAATAGATTGTGTTTTGAAGCATTTGATAGGACATTGAGAGATATCATGAAAATTGAGAATGAAGAAAATAGTAAAAACCCATTTGATGGTAAAGTTGTTGTTTTGGGAGGTGACTTTAGACAGATCTTGCCCGTTGTAAAAAAAAAGGATCCAGATATGATGTTGTGAAGTCAATAATAAATTATTTTGATCTATGGAAAAACTGAGAGGTTTTAAAACTTTCATAGAATATGAGATTGAGTAGTGCCAACTCTACTGAAAATGCAACAGAAATCAAAGAATTTGCTGATTAGATCTTAAAAATTGGAGATGGAGATACATAGTTGAATGAAAATGGTGAGGGCATTATTGAAATACTAGAAGATCTCTTACTTGAAAAGACAGACTGCCCTTTACTATCATTGTTCACTTTGTTTACCCTCAAATCTTTTTAAATATGATGTCTCCATGTTTTTATTATGACAGAGCAATACTTTGGCCTACAATTGAATCTGTTGAGCAGGTCAATGGTTTTATTTTGACTCTATTAAATGGTGAAGAAAAAAACATCTTAGTTGAGACACATCATACCAATCAAATGAAGTTCAAGAAATTCAAAGTCAATGGATTACATCTGAATTCTTAAATGAGATTAAATATTCAGGGATACCAAATCATCGACTTAAGTTGAAGGTTGGCATACCTATTATGCTTTTGAGAAACATTAATCAAGCAAATGGCCTTTGTAATGGGACGAGGTTGCAAGTTAATCATTTGACAAAAATGTTATTTCTGCCACTGTAATCATAAGTAAAAGCATTGGTGAAAGGATATTTATCCCAAGAATGAACTTGATACCCTCCAATTCTGGACTGCCTTTCAAATTTCAAAGAAGGCAGTTTCCAATATCTTTGTGTTTTGTAATGACAATCAATAATAGTTAGGGTCAATCACTTTCAAAAGTTGGATTGTATCTTCCGAGACCAGTTTTCACACATGGCCAACTATATGTTGTTGTTTCTAGAGTCAAAACAAAGAAAGGATTGAAAATACTTGTTTTGGATGAAGACAAAAATGCAACAAAAACAATTAAAAATATTGTGTATAGGGAAATATTTCAAAGTCTTTAAGGTTGTATTTGTAGTATGCTTTGTTCTAATTGATTTGCTCGTAATTCATTTTCTAATTACTTACTAAACATGATGTAGGTTCAGGAAGACAATCAATGTTTAAAACTTCATTGCAAACATCAACATTGTCCACTCAACACTTGAGAAGGTAAAGTGAAGTAACTATATGTAATCAATCCACCAATAATTATGTCATTAAACCTTATGTCGACTATACATTATGCAAATTCATGAACATCATCAATATTTCAAACCTTCAAAGCAAACATGATCATTATCTAGTAACCTCTTTACAAGTTGTTCCTCATAACTTATTGCACAAGTGAGTACATTTCTTGTGGCATATTCTAGTTACATGTAATTATGTTGAGAAGTTTATTATTCTGTTCACATTTTCAAGTATGTTGTCATGCTTGGCAATTCTATACTTTGTATATATTTCGAAATCCTTCATACAACTCATAAATAACCGAATCTCAATTACTATACAAAATCATATGTCAAAAAGATATATTACTTTAAATATATTTTAACAATGTATAATTCAAAAAATAATTGTAATTGGAGCTTACAAGCATCCACTAGTATAAAACATAAATAACACTCAAATAACATTATAAATACATAACCAATCCCTTTAGTAAAAATTATTATCCTAATACTAAAAATATGAAAGATAAATAAAAAATATTAAACAAATTATAAGAATAAAGAATAAATACTCGTAATTTTACAAAGAAAAACAATATATTTTTACCCATTTTTATGCCTCCCAATTCTTTATACAATTAGAGTGAAACCTTATGTAATTTATGATAACAAAAAATTATTAAAATATTTCAAATTTAACACAATAAAATTACATTGGAAGAGAGTAGAAATACCATAAGCATAAGATAAATTGTTATGATATGTTAAATTTATTGTAAAATACGTTCTAACATAATAGAAACACTAATAATATCTGTAATTCAATAATAATAATAATAATAATATAATAATAATAATAATAATAATAATAATTAATAATAATAATAATAATAATAATAATAATAATAATAATGTAATATTCATGTGTGAGATCGAATTAAATTATGTACTTTAATTTTGTCTTATAAATATAATTTTATATCAAAAGTTATATCATCTGAATTTCTTTTTATGTCCATTTATTAAACTCTTAATCTAATGTCAACTCAATTCTAGATTTAATAACAATTTACCACTTTATTATCATACTGTAAATTTGACCATTTATTTTTCTTCTTATATTGTTTATTAAATTTGTACATTTTATTAATATGTTAAATTTTTAATAAATTTGTGATGACGTATCATAAAAAATGTTAAAACAATAAAACCAAGCCCAAACAATGTTTTTTAATGTAATAAAATTTTGTATTTTTTCTACTTTTTCATGTCTATTTCTTTCAAACATTTAAGAATTTTAATTAAAAAAATTGAAAGTAAAATGAGCGAAATATAAAATTGACAGTAAAATTTAAATTATAATAATCATGTGATAAAATGTTTTATTAAGTTTAATTCTTTTAGTAATTTTTATTATATTTTTCATCCAATAAAACCAGGAGATATAAAAGGGCAAACGAGTATATTGTAAGAAAAGAGTATCGTCATACTATCATTCCTGGGTAGTAGAAGACATGAGAGGATTGTTTGCTCCATGGAATCCATTGCGCTTCCACACTCTCAATTTTACTTCCCTTCCGAACAGAGCCTTAACCCTCTCAGCTTCCATAGAGTCCCTCTCTCAGGTGAGCGCGCGCGAGAGGAGGCGCGAGAGGAGCGAGAGAAGAGAGAGAAAGAGCGGCGCGAACTGGAGGGAGGAGGTGGAGATGAAACTCATCGAGAAGCCGAAGAAGAAAGGTTCATGGATGGATGAACTGAACCTGGACAACCTCGCCAAGTTGGGTCCCCAATGGTGGGTCATTCGGGTTCAAAGGATTAGGGGCCACGACATCGCGCAACTCCTCGCTCGCTCCCTCGCTCTAAACCACCCCGACGTCGAATTTAAGGTAAGGTTGTTGTTCTTTCGTCATCTGCATTGGAAAGTGTTTTGTATTCTTTCGGATTTGGTAATTGTTCTTTAGAAGATAAGGTTACGATTCTTTGTTTCCATTTTTTGTTTAACAAAATATGATTTTTTTCATAACCTTATCTTTGGGACATGAATGCACGGATAAAGTACCATGAATAAAGCATGAGTTTAGAATAAAAATTGTATTATTTGGTATTATTTGTTTGTATATTTTTTTTTTATTAGAAACTTTTTATTGGTATTATTTTCTATTAGTTAATTAGATAGTTTATTGTATGTGTCTGATTAGTGGATGTCATATGCTTACGTTAACATATACACTATTACTGTATGGACAATTTACCATTTACTCTTATTTCAATAAGCTTCTTCATGAAAATTGTTGAATTGAAACAAGCTAAGAATATACAAGAAGGTTTAAGTTGCATACAAAAGTTCAACTAAGTTTTCAAAAGCTCGCATAGTACTTTTCAATGAGCTTCATAATTAAAGTTGTAAATAAGTTTTTGTTGAAGTGTTTTGAACTAATACAGTTTCTCAAACATATTCCCAGAGTTAAAAATAAAGACAAAACGATGTAGTTAAGTGTTTTCTGTGTGCTCTCTAATTTGAATTCGAAATTCACTTCGGTAGCATATTTTGATGTTTAATGTGAACCTTTATTACACAGACTATTAATATGAAAAACTCATTCTGATCAGAACAACACAAACGGCTTAAAGAATTGCATTGATGTTTTGCCTTAAAATAATAGCTTAAAAATATCTAAAACATGCTGAGTTGCAGATTTTAGCTTGAACAAGTGGTTCTTAGTTTTCAGTTAGTTTTTATAAAAACTGTTTGTAGTCTCTTTTGTTTGTTTGAATCATTTTTAGAGAGTGGCCTTTGGCCATGGTACTTTGGTGTTTGTAGCAAACATCATTACTAGCTTAGGGGATGAAGATGAAAATAAAAATTAAATTGAGGAGTGAATGACACGTGATGTTTCATATAAGGTTATCTTATTTATTGATGTGGTAGTGTATGGTTTTAGATTTATGTTCCATCCGTCAATGAGAAAAGGAGATTGAAGAATGGTTCCTACTCTGTTAAACCAAGGCAATTGTTCCCAGGATGTGTTTTCTTGAGATGTGTGATGAACAAAGAACTACATGACTTCATAAGAGAGTATGATGGTGTTGGAGGATTTATTAGTTCCAAGGTTGGAAACACGTAAGCATCTGCTGCTTCTGCCTTCTGTCTTTTAGAATTTTGTTGTAAATCTTTCTATGAAAAGATGGTTCTTGTGCAAGGCAAGATGTCTTCAATTCATTAGTTTTGATAAAGAGTACAATCTGGAAAACGATTCCACACAAGAAACCATCTGAATGAAATTTCTATTTTTTGTTTACTTGACAGGTTAATCAATGTTGAAGTAAGGTTTCTTAAAGTTACATTCTGCTGAATGGAAAGTTTGAAACATGCAGAGTCTGTGAATAATTTTCTCCATTGTAGGTAGAAAAATAAGGAAAAATGGAATAAATTCCTCCATTACAATGTACAGGAGAGGAAAATAAAAAAGAAAAGTAAAAAAAACTTTCTCAAAGTTAAAATTAACTTATGCATAAGTTTAAATTTTTTTGTGGATAAGCTAAATGATTTTAACTTCTCCAAAAAGCTGATTTTACTTATGCATTGGTGAATCTAATAAAAAAACATATTTATAAACTAATTTTAGTTTATGGGTGAAGGTTATTTCATTTTTCTAGTTTTTTTATAAGTGTTTATGAATACACTGATCAAAACAAGGTTATATTGTCTTGAGAAGTGACACCTATTCCTGATTAAGTTGTGATGAACTGAGTTGCTAACTTTTCTGAGATTACAAATAGGTGGTTTCTTTTAAGTTTGCATATATACGTTTTAAGTTTTAATTAATGATTTCAGATGTTGAAAATATCTAAAATGTAATGTTTCTAATGCATGTTTTTCCCTATTCCTGTTTAACATGATTAAAACTGTTGATTATTTTCACTTTTGCAGAAAGAGACAGATCAGTAGACCTAAGCCATTATCTGATGAAGATGTGGATGAAATCTTCAGACAAGCAAAAGAGGAACAAGAAAAAACTGACCAAGCTTTTGAGGAAGAAGAGAAAAGAGCTGCTCTAAACTCTGGGATTCGTAATACAGAATTAGAACCCGCTGATGTTTTGAATGCTATTGTTGATACTAAATCTAAAAGGAGGCATAGGAAGACTTCTGACCAGGTCACAGTCACAGATGCCTCTTCTAATCGAAACAAGTATAAACTCTTTGTTCCAGGTGCCACTGTTCGTGTTGTATCTGGAACTTTTTCAGGGTTTGCAGGCACCCTCAAGAAATTGAATCGAAAAACTAAAATGGTGAGCTTCTTCCTTAGCAAGCTTAAATTGGCAGAGCAATTTCTGTTCAGGACATACATGTGATTAAAATTGCAAGAATGCTGTTCTGAAATAAAACTGACTATGCAAGCTGTAAATAACGTGTCTATTTATGTGTCAAATAACTATGTCAAAACATTTTCACACTTGTTTGTAGACTTAAATAGCCTTCTTCATGCAGGCTACTGTGCATTTCACTCTATTTGGGAAAGAGAACATAGCAGACATAGATGTTAATGAAATTGAGCTAGAGACAAACGGTGGCCTGTAGGGTTTTCTCCTGTGCTTCACACGTTTGGCGGTAATCATAAAACATTAGTATCTCATAACTTTGAATTAGTGGTATCGAGAAAAAAGACAAAGCCTTGAGAAGTTGCACACTGAATGCCTTTTTGGGCTTTTCCGTTTGCAGATGATGAAGCTGGGTTTTTTTATGGAAATATAAATGCATCTTGTATCTGACCAGTGCTTGCTTGTGTATTACGAGTCTTGAAGAAGTAAAGGAATTTGCTGTTAGTAGCTTAGCAGGACACATGAGGAAGCTTTTTTATTTCTGGTGCTTCATTCCCAAAATTGAAATCTGAGATGTCTATGCACTGGAGGCCAAAAATTTTAGGTTTGTAGTTGCATTATGGTATTTGCTAATGCACATTTCACAAATGAATCCCTCTTTCCCTCTGGCTCGTAAAAGGGATTCATAATTTGATATCTTGAATGTAGTGATTAAGTTGAAAAACATGAGTTGGATATGTACTACTTTAAATAAAAACAATTAGAAATGACATGACCTAGTTTCCTTATCCATTGTGTGTGCATGTTACTTTAATTATTTTTGGAAAAACATAAAAGTGATTATTCTGATTTCTGACTCTTGGCAGTATTTCCTATTTAATGCCTTAAGTTTAGTGCCATTTCTAATCAAGTTGGTGTCAAATTATAATACCAGATATAATGTATTAGATCTACACTTGATTATCTATTGCCATTAACATTTGTTGGTTTTCTCTCACAAATGCTCGAAAGTAACATTCTCATGTGCATAAAGATGATCTACATTTCGCCCATCGTTTTAAGTTGCATTTTGGCCAAGTCAATAATTATCGAAATGTTGGTTGTTAGAAGTCATTGCTACTGATTCTATAAAAGAAGAACAATTGTAATATATTATCCTTGATAATGTTATCATTTACCCATGTTAGGAAAATCACCGTAGTTGTTGAATTTAAAATTCAAAACTGAGTGGTACATGGTTCAGTTGTTTGATCTCTTTCATCAAAGTTTTAATTTCTCTTTAGAAAAAATATCATCCACTAAAGAACTTTACAAAATTATTAGATCAACTCTTGATAATGACAACTAAATTTATAAAGTTTAAACTTTATAATTTGATTGTTTGATGTACACCTGTATGATTTTTTCTACACCTGAATTCAAAACTTTTAGCGTTATGTATGTTTTATTGTTTTTAGTTCCAATATGTGCATTCTTTTACCAAACGTAAGCCATTAGACGTTGAAGTATAGTGTGTTGTATTACAATAAACGGCATTGTTATTGGGAGAAAAGACTTTGACAGATAGTTATTATGGGTCTGGTTATTAAAAGCTTCTTAAAATGTCATTTTTTGTTTGAATTATAAAATTCTAAAAATAACTTTTGAAGAAATAAAAACTGAAACAAATGCGACTACACATTTCAAAGGTGCAGTTGAGGATTTTTCATGCTATCTGTTGTATAGAAATCACGTTTAATGACATCAGCCAGTAAACTTGTTATATAAATAAGAATGTTTGCTGCATCAGTAAATTTGATTAATTATTAATTGAAACTTAGCATGATAACTGTTTAGAACTAAAATGTATAGAAAATCTTTTATAAGAAATGGCTTATCCAATTGTACTTTAGATAAATGCTACCAAAAGTGGACTAATATTGAAACAACTGATTAAGAACCCAAATAATATCAATCGGTCATGACAGCTTCCTATCATAAACCAAGAAACAAATACTAGTTAGATGGACTAAACTTGAAGGTGAATGCATGAAAATTCAAGAACTAGTAAATACCTTTCACAGTTGTTGGCAGCCTGCTGTACTGCTTTTATTTGTTCATTCTAAACAGTTATGGAACTGAAACAGAGAAAGGGTAAATAAATAGTTTAACTGAATCATGGGGAGAGATTCATCTCTGAGTTGCTCTACAAGTGTTTTCAACAATTGTTGTCATGTGTCCTTTTCTTATGCCCTTTGTATCTCTGGTTGGATTCGTACTAATAAAGTTCATCTGGATTTAGCACTTATGACCCAAAAAGAAGAGGAAGTTAAGTGGAAGCTTTTTCAATTCATCATGTAAGTAATATAGAACTCTTTTTGTTGTCTTTAGAAATGAGAAGTCGACTACCAACACCCACACTATTTATTTTTCAAGTGTAGACCTTGATGATAATCCAGTGGTGTTGTCCGTGGTCGTTATGGGAAGAAACGTGCATAGAGTCCTAGTTGACCAATGCAGTTCAACTGACATAATGGTTTGGGACACATTCATGGGCCTTAAAGTTCCGAGAGATCAGCCCAATCGTTTGACGTAGTGCTAGTCAGTCTTTTGGTACGAGACAAATTCTTCCTGCACCCTAATAGACGCTTCCTACACCCTAATACAGATTTTTTTAATTCCATAAATACCCTAATATAAAAAGCACATCCATCCGGTTCATAATGTTAAAAAAAAGAAAATCGGATGGCATCCCATCCGGATGTCACTTTTAAAAAATTTAACAACCGGATGAGTATGTCATCCGGTTCATTTCAAAATAAAATAAGAACCGGATGACATCCCATCCGGGTTTCATTTTAACTTTATCTGTTTCCAAATCTTTGATTAATCTTTCAAACAAGCAATAAGTAAGTAATTTTTGGTGTTTATTAGCAATTAGTAAGTGATATTGCTGATTAGAGTAGTTGATTTGGGGTTTAGGCATTGTCGACGACGAACAGAAGAATTTTTCGATTTGATGTATGAGAACCGGATGAGTTCCATCCGGTTGTCATTTCAAAATCAAAATGACAACCGGATGAGTATGCCATCTGGTTGTCATTTCCAAATAAAATGAATTTTTTTTAAATGACAACCGGATGGGGGTGTCATCCGGTTGTCATTTTATTTTGAAATGACAACCGGATGAGGGTGTCATCCGGTTGTCATTTTATTTTGAAATGACAACCGGATGGGGGTGCCATCCAGTTGTCATTTTATTTTGAAATGACAACCGGATGACATACTCATCCGGTTGTCATTTTTTTTTTGAAATGTGAACCGGATGGGGGTGCCATCCGGTTCTTATTTTTTTGCCCGTATGAACCGGATAGGGTTAGTTGTGGAATTAAAATTTTATATTAGGGTGCAGGAAGAAGATATTAGGGTGCAGGAAGAATTTGTCTTGGTATGAACAGGTTCAAGTGTGGGGATACGTCGACTCAAGGACCACATTCACCGACAACCATTCTGTACGCACTATAATAACCAGATACATTATGGGTAACACCCCTTCAACATAAATTATAATCCTTGGAAGTTGGGGCTATAGTGTCTTTGGTTCACCCAAAGTTAAAGTTTCCCATCCCCAAGTGTCTTCGGTTTACCCAAAGTTAAAGTTTCCATCCCAAGGCAAGATTGTGACTTTCAAGGTGGATCAAAAGATGCTATAAAAATGTTACAAAAACAACTTCCGAACCCATCAAAATACATATTCCGCTACATCAAAGGCTCATACCCATTATCAAACTTACATGATTTGGTGGATGTGTTGTGAGCCTATTTTTGCTAGTAATGAGGCAAAAGCACAAAAAAGGTGATTTTTTTTTGTTTTTTACCAAACAGGTATAAAATTTTATTTTTTTTTACGAAAATAGGTAAGTCGTGCGATGAAGACACGACTTCTTCACTTAAAGTCATGCCACATTGACACGACTTCAATGTAGAAAAATGAACTGAAGTCGTGTCACGTTGGCACAATTTCAGTGTAAAAAAATAAATTAAAGTTGTACTAACGTGACACGACTTTGGTAAAAAAAAAAATTATACTGAAGTCGTGCTACGTTGAGAGGACTTCAATTCATTTTTTTACACTGAAGTCGTGTCAACGTGACACGACTTCAGTTCAATTTTTTTAATTTTGCGGCCTAAAGTTGTGTCACGATGGCACAACTTCTTCATTTGAAGTTGTGCCTCCGTGGCACGACTTACCCATTTTTGTAAAAAAAAATTTTGCACCCATTTAGTAAAAACGGGAAAAAATTGCACCTGTATAGTGTTTTTGCCTAGTAATGACAAGTGTATTGGTAGTAAAAGTAATAAATGATAAATATCGTTCTTTTTTAATGGATTTGGGTAATATACAACAATTTAAACAATTATAATAAGTTTATACTCAAAAAATAACCAATAAATAAAATGTTGTGCAAAAATTTAAACAAGTAAATATTTATAAGGTTTTTATATCAAAACTTGGATTACAGAAAAAGGTTAAGAGATAAATAGAATGAAATTTTTAGGGTTAGATTTCACCCTTCCTCACTCTCATGTATGAAAATAATTTTCTTCCTTTTAATCAATTATCAATGTCAATTCATAATAATACTCAATCTCAATTCCTAAGTAGATGAGGCTAAAATTATATAAATATTCCCTTTAATCAATTATCAATGTCAATTCACAATAATACTCAACCCCAATTTCTAAGCAGATGAGCCTAAAATTATATAAATGAATACTGTATTCTCATAATGGTCTTAAGACAATGATTGAATCACGCTCTATTCTTAAACACGAGCATTCATTCAATAATTTAATTCAAATCTAGACGCAAGATACATTTTTCAATACTCTTAAGAATCAATAATCACGTTATGAATCGACACAAGAAGCATATGTATTGAATTAAAATACTGATATATTAAAGAAAAACATTTATGATAAGACATAAATAAAACCAAAATGATTACATGAGAGTTTTGTCTAATCACATCTAACCTTAACAATAATGGGTTTAGCTCCTCATAATCATGATAAGACCAAACAACCAATAACAACAACGGAAGAGGGTTGATTAAACCAAAAACCCTAAGTCGCTTCCAAGTTTGCCTTTTTATGATCTCTAACCCAAGATGCAAACCCTAATATGAAAGGTTTCTTAAATACAATTTACTTTTTGACACTAGCGCCCGACCCAACAAAGTTGTGTTGGACCCAATTGGATTTTGTTGCAATTTCCAGCATTTTGGCCCAACTTTCAACATCTTGAGCCCAACTGACAAAATGTGCGCTTGACTTGGTGCCCAATCCATGTTTTGTGAGCCAAGCCCAACTGTCAGCATCAACATTCTAATTTTTCCCTTATGTGCTCTTTAGGTATTTCAATCTTGCTCTTCATGACCCAATTGCTTCCTGTGCATTTATTTGACAAAACTCATGTGATTTAGAGTAACATTTGATGAAAAACTCAAGTAATAACTTACTTATAAAAGAACAAATTATTTATAAAAACATGAGATTTAGCAGGTTCCAAGTTTAGAAAGATTTGATTTCATTATGAAAATAAGTCAAAACAACATATAATTTAATTTTATCATGCTTCAGGTTGTGAATTGCGCAATTTCAGAGACGAATATTCGAGTTATAACCAAATCTGAATGAATCTATTAGACAAAGAGAAATAACTTTCATGGTTGAAGCCGCTAACTATTGTCACTGGATAATGTTGTTCGTACAGGTGCTATATACTAATACTTGATGGACAAAATTTGGCAACCAATGATAGGAAGAAATTGGAGGCGTACGTGAATGATATTGTGGTCACCTCCACCACGGTTTCAAATTAGAAGACCGATATGAAAGAATTGTTTGTCACTATCACTACCAACTTAAACTTAACACAAAAAATGTGTTTTTTGGTGTGAATGCTGAAAAATTCCTAAGTTTCTTGCTCATAGCACGAGGATTCCTTGACAAATGTGCAACCATAATAAATATGAGAAGCTTGAGCAACATTAAAGAAGTACAGCGACAGACGAGACGTGTGACTGCCATGTCTCACTTTCTTTCTAGAAAAGGCAATAGAGGTTTACCATACATCCGTTGCCTCTAAAAGAATGATCATTTTATTTAGATTGGTGGCTTTTGTAAAACTAAAAGAATATTTGTCTAATCTTCCCGTTCTTATGACGCTCAAAAGGAATAAACTATTACAACTCCACGCCATTGTGATCAACCGGACAATTAACTCTTGTACAAGACATAAAGGCTTGTATAAGACATAGAGGAAGAGTGAAGACCTCTCTTGTACAAGACATAAAGGCTTGTACAAGACATAGAGGGAGATTGAAAACCTGTCTATTTTGTTAGTGTACCTACCCCACTTGGACCTGACATACCAGGTACCTCCATAACCTACGTTAGTTCGGTTATCTAGCATACTATTTAGTATTTAATGCTCATAAATAAACACTTTAATATTGATTGAATTATCACTTAATTATATATTATAAATACAATGTCATAATAGAGGTAGAAGATACACAAAAACCATACCTTTATAATAGAGGTGGAAGACACACAAAAACCATATCTTTATCTTACTCATATAACATATATTCTGTGTTGGTTATGCTCTTAGTGACTTAAATGTGAGAAAATACTTTATAGATGAGTTTTTCCTCTCACTTCCAACTCAACTCCAACCTCTTTCACCTCAAAGGTTTAACACATCTCGAAGGTTTAACACACCTTGGATATGAACAGTTGGTAATACAAGAAGCTGAAATTTAACATCCGAAACTTGAGAAAGGAGTTTTAGGAGTAGTAGTCACGAACAAGTGTCTACGCCATTACTTTCAAAGTTACACAATTATGGTGATGACCGACCTCCCTACAGAATAAGTACTCCAAAAAAATTGACGTCTTCGGACAAATAACAAAATTGTCCATTGAGAGAGCTGTCTAAATATGATCTGAAATATAAACCCCGTGGAACCAATAAAGGAGAGGTACTGGCAGATTTCGTAACGGAGTTCAGTCCTCCTCCCGAGGCATCAATAAGGGAAGGCTCAGGTTGGATCTTATCTGGGGAAGGCTCATCTAACCTTAAAGACAGCGAAGCAGGATTATTTTAAAGGACCTGACAAAATCGTTATTGAGCAATTCCTCTGTTTTTCTTTCAAGACTAGCAACAACCAAGCCAACTAAAAGACGATGGACCTGCATTCGGCTCAATATTTAAAATACGTACGTCATTTGGTCAAAGCATTTCAATCCTGTACTCATAAATCTGAACTTCCGAGCCAATTTGCTGTCGAAATTGCCTAGTACTAAGAAGTCAGGGACCCACCAATCGGTGTTTTATGCACAGCTTAAAACACGGTTTAAAACTAAACCCAATTTTTGAAAGGATTAGGTTCACAAAAGTAGTTCGGTTTGATATTTTAGTTGTACTCCACTGAACTTAAACATAGTTCAGTTTAGTTTCTTGAGATCAATTTTCAATTTAGCGAGTGAACTATTTTCCAATTGAGCTTTTTAACAATTTAGTTTATGTCAATATTTTTTATAAATCATATTGAAAACTGAACAAATAAACTCATATGGTATCATTTTACTGAAACTTTCACATGTCTGTCTTAAAATTATTGGGAGGTCATGTTCTAACTGAATTATTCCCTATTTGAGAGACAAATAAATAAAATGGTGGTGCAAATTTAAAAGTTTTAAAATCTTGAATTCCTCAATAATTAAATACTTTATATAGACATTTTATTTGCACAAATTGTTCTACTTACCTAAGTTCTTGCGTAGATTATTAAAAAGGCACAAAATCTCGTCAAGAGTGACATATATAAGTAACTAGCAACTAATTTAGTAATAATAATCAGTGATTAATAATCGATCCTTACATCTTACACATTCTCTCTAATATCAAATTTGACGTCAAAGGTAACAATATTTGTTTGGATCCATTTAACTAATTATTTTTTGGAGTTGGACTTAAAAGAATTCAACTCATTAGATTATTTAATTGATATTTTATTCCATCAAAAAATAGCTTGATGACGATTTTTGGGTTTGAAATTGCCATAATAAATAAGAATTTCATTTTTTCCCTTTTCCTTTTAATTTTTCGTGGATTAAGGAATCATTTGACTATGAATAGGATGCTACATTTATTTTGGATGATGGAGATCTTTGGACTATGTGCTGAATTTAAAACTTTCCCTTTCACTGCTGAATTTCAAAAGTTACTCTTACATTCCAATTCTGAAGTAGTAGATCTGGAAATCATTTGTTACTTTCTTTTCTTATTTCCATGAAATTGAAAAGAGTCCAAGGAAAATTGAAAAGCCAAATCGTATGTTTGTGAGATTTAAGCATGAAGCTCAATCTGAGTTACTAAAAACAACTAAACTGTTTGATTTTGAAGGACACTAAACCCTAGTTTTGAGGTAATGTCGTACAACATCATAATAGTCTTGCATAAGGGCAAATAGTACAAATGTTCCTCTTAGGTATAACTATTATCAACCATTTGAATTGATTAATGTTTTTCTTAGCTTTTTGTTAAGTTTTGTAAAGTAGGAAGTTAAACTAATGTTCATGTTTTATTATATACGGTAATATAAACATTTCATACATGATATTAATGCATGTATTAGATATTTGCAGTTGATCCAATACAGTCTAATATAAAATGATAAGAAATACACAATAATATCATATTAAAAATTAAATTTAAGTCTAATTTATTCTTATAAAACCTATTTGTAAAGTTTGTAAGGTGAAGTATTATCTACTAAAAATTGATATATTGACTCTCTAACAAAATAGAAATCATTATCAATGATTATATAATATTATGTATAAAAGATTTTTAATTTTAAACCAGTAATGCATAATAAAAAGTCTCCTATTTTAATAAAAAAGAAAAATATTTAGTAACCCAATTTTTCAAAATCAGTTACTTTAGTCTAAACATTCAAAGTTAGGTATTTCGAATTAAGAACATTGACTTACATGTGAGACATTATTGGGACCATTTTATTTAATTTGTTGTTATAGAAATCAAATAACAATTATATAACTGCACTGAAATTAATGTTATAATAATTTTAATTATCTTAAAACAATAAAGACAATTTTAGTATATAATAATACGAAATCAATATTTTAATTTAATATCTGAAGATTTAAAATAAAAGTAAAATCGTATTTAAAAGAAAAAAATAGCGTTTACAAATAATTATCTAAAACTCATGGTGAGTTTTGGACTCAAATAAGAAGTTGCTCGCTACCCAACATTTTATAGCGGAAGTGATACACGAAGCAAACAAAACAGTGGGATAACAGCAAGTGAGGGGAAAGTTTTATATTCTGACAAATGAATAAAATAAAGAATAAATAGTAAGTTTACTATAATAAATATTAACATATTTTACTTTTAATTATAATATTACTTCTCTTGAAATTCTATTAATGATTAAGATAATTAAATATATATTTAATTTATAATATATTTTTAATAACTATTATGTGTTTATTAAAAAGAGGATTAACTTTAATATATAATTAATTTTAAAATAAATCTTTCATTTTATTTTATAAATTTAAAATTTTTAATTATTTATTAATATTAATTATTAATGTTATTTTTCTTTTTAATAAAGATAAGTGTGACAATTGTTAGGAACAAAATATGTTTTCAATTATGTGTTTAATTATTTTAATGGATAACGAGATTTAAATAAAATTAATATAACTATAATTTTTGTATTAAGATTCTAATTTTTTTTATCATACTAAAAATGAAATATGTTAATTTTTTTATAATGAATTGATTGTTTATCTTTAATTAATATATAAATATAAAAATTATAATTAAAATAAATTTATTTATAATTTATTAATGTTAAAGAAAACGACAAATGGGTCTATTATCTTCACCAAAGAGAGTGTGGTTGTGACCATTCATCTTTTTCAAATCATACATTTTCACTGTTTTCGGAAACATGGCGAAAAAAGTGATAGAAGGATAAGAAGAAATCATCGTCATCCAACTTTCGAATTCAAACCCACAACACCACAAGACAAAAAGAAAGCAAGATTATTTTTAGTTTTATATTTTTAGACTTTTGGGTCTACATTGTACCATAGTTTTCACTTCCTAACTTTTGGGGACAATGTTATCCTATTTGGATATTTTCCATGCAAATATACTTCAGCTTGTTAGAACTTTTTGTGTAACTAGTATTTTAGTATATAAGAGACGATAGTTTTATAATAACTACATATTTTTAATATGTAAATTCTACTATAGTTGATTTTGTAATCAAATGAATATTTTTAGCTATAGATGGCTTCTTGTAAAAAATGTTAAAATTTAATTCAAAAGTAAAGACAAAAAATGATAAATTGTAAGGAATATGTGGTCAAGATCATAAGTATATAAATAAAAGGAGGATAACTTGAGATAGCTAAGATAGAATTTTAAATTAATAGCGGGAATAATGCATAAAATACATATTTAAATATATATATATATATATATATATATATATATATATATATATATATATATATATATATATATATATATA
>Ga0209700_105189_pt1 | contig 22314 bp, 12 predicted proteins | sample SiratroredBW_FD_187528 | JGI IMG/M metagenome (GOLD analysis project Ga0209700, IMG submission 187528) | Root nodule microbial communities of legume samples collected from California, USA - Siratro red BW (SPAdes) (version 2) | ecosystem: Host-associated > Plants > Roots > Nodule | place: USA... | reverse complement strand
TGAAAATGTATGTATTGACTCTATTTAAAACAATATTTTTAAGAATGCAATGTATGATATTTACATGAGAGTACATGAATGATACATGAAACTTTAAATAAGAATAGATTTCATGAGAAGTGTATGAAGGTATGAAGTTCTAGGTGAATGAATGAATGAATCTCATATTTCTTTTATGATTTTTTTTAGTATATATAATGTATGCATAAATGAATGAATACAATCTTTTGTTTTTTAATCTTGAAAAAAAAATGAATGTATGAATGAAACTATTTAAAAAGAAAATTATTATTATTATTATATATTTTTTTTACAATATCAGGGGATGTATTGATGAATGAAGTTTTATTTTTTATTTTTCTTTTAATGTTGTATGAATGGATGCATGATCCCATTTCTTTGATTTTTTTAAGATTTTTTTAGAAAAGACATTATGTAATGCATGTGAGATTAATTTTTTTTATTTATTTTCAAAAAGCATTTTTTAGGAATAAAAAATATGCAATGCAAAATAAGATTAATATCTTTTTATTTTCCAAAATCATTTTTAAAAATGAATGAAAATACCCAAAATCATTTTTAAAAGAAAATAAAATATGTAATGCATGTAAGACAAAAATATTTAATGTTTTATTTTTTTGTTTTTATTTTCCAAAATCATTTTTAGAAAAACGTAATATGCAATGCAAAATGAGATTAATGTTATTTATTTATGTATAATGTTTTTTTTGTTATTATTAAAATAAAAAAAATGTGATGCATGAAATTAGGAGTTTTAACGACAATCAATTTTTGTTATTTTTTTTAAACAGAAAATATTTAATGTATTAAAAAATTGAGATTGGTATGTATAAAATAAAATCTTTCTCTTCTCTTTAAAGGAAAAGTGTTGAAAGTATACCAAGTAAACTCCCAGGAAAGAGAGGTGAGTCACATTTGGACTGCTTAAGTATTAAGTCTTTCCTAGCCAGAGTTGTTCTCAGTCCACCCTCACAAATTTTCTTTAAATAAAGGAGATTGATTTTCAAGAAAAATGAGATTGATATTTTTTTTAATTTTTAATACTTGTGTGATGAATGGTAGTGGATAATTGACCTATAAATGTCTCCCCCTTAGTGCCCTAAGTAGGGTTTGTCCTACATGTAAATGTGCTCACAAAGGGTGGTTTATACTAATTTCCTAATAAAGGTCACTAGAGCTATGACCCCCTTTATCACACATCCATATCAGTCAGTAATGACAATCTTTATGGACATGAGAATAAAGGGAACAGACTCTAGCTGGAGTTTTCGCACACCTGGGTTAGGACGTACATCCGCCCAGTTTTGCTACACAACTCCTTTATTTCTAAGCTTCACAGACGCGGGTATAGGGCCCCACTCATGACATGCAAAGGTGTGTGTGAAGGGAGAAAAATGCATACCCAACCCCCACCTGCAAAATAACTAGAAAATTTCCAAGCAGATATATATAGCATGTCTTCTACCCTAGGGTTCAATATTGCAACAATACACAAGCATTATGCAACATAAAAAAAATATATACAACAAATAAAAATAAATAAATAAATAATCCTAAAAAAAACAATATAAATAATAACAAATATTATTTACTAAAAAGAATAATAAATAGAAAAGGAAAAATAAGCATTAGAAGACCACACAAATTAACTTTACTCATTTAATTAAATAGGCCTGACTCTCTAAGATTGTCCCCAGTGGAGTCGCCATCTCTCGCAACCGGGATCACGGCGGGGCGACTGTCCAAAAATAATTTCTTTTTTGAAAAATAATGGAGTCGCCACCATAATTTATTAAAGGAAAAAATATGAAAAACTAAAAAAATTCAGATAAGGCAAGTTCGTAAAACCGGATTTAGAGTCCGGGAGTCGGTTACGTGTGGGGAATGTACTAGCACCCCACAACGCCAGCCCTAATAAACAAGTAAAATAAAAGAGTGTGATTTTTAGAAATATTTATTTTTCCCAAAAAACAGAAATAGAATACAAATAACAACAAACAAAAATATATTTTTTTTAATAGGGCGGCCCGACAAGGATTTGACCTCGCTCCTACGTATCTCTATACAGGATAGAAAATCAGGGTACACGTAGTTCTTTTCTTGGGTATTTGTGAGGGGCGTTTTTGTCGAGATGTGGTGCTTGTAGGGTTCGCTGAAGGGTTTCGAAGCTTGCATTTTTTCCGTGAGTGATATTTGGTTTGTGTATTTAGGAAGTGGGGTTAACATGACATAGAAGGTGGTTTGGTTGATGATTATTGGAATGGAATGGAAAGGTGATGGAGGTTCATGGTGGGATGTACAGTGGAGATGCATGTTGATGAAATAGGAATAATTGTGGGTGATGTTTTTTTTATTTTATGCCATGAATGAATGTACAAGCAAAAAGGAGAAAAAATACCTGGTGCCTAGTCTTTTCTTTCTCAGTGTGCTTTCTTCTTTTCTCTCTTCTCCATATTCTCTCTCCCGTTCTCTTTTTTTCTCAATCACCAAAATGATCCTACCCTTTCTTTTCCTTCCTTTGACTAATATATCACTTTTTCTTTTTTTCCCATATTATTTTAATTGATATTTTTTTTCAAATGTCAGTAGTTCAATTCAGAGAGGTTACTGCTCTTTGACTCATTCATATTTATTATTTTTAATTTTTTTTAAAACTAATATTAAAGATGAATCTACCCAGAAATGAGACTTAAATCATTTTATCAACGGTAATAATCCATTATTTATTATTAATTTTATTTTTATTTAAATGGAGAACGTGGGTTGTTATCTGAGCGGTTTCAAAATTATTATTTGCAAATATTTCTTTTTTTTAAAACAAATACGTGGAGTTAGGGAGTGAGAACATTGGGGTCTACTAGCATTGACTCATTCTTTTTATTGTTATTTCTTATTATTTATTTATTATCTTGAACGTGTAAATCAAGTAAGCAGTTTGAAAACAGTCTTCCTTTTTTTTTATTATTTATTCTTTTTTTAATATATATTTAATATTTAATCATTAATTATTTATTATTTATTATTTGTTATTTTCGTTTTTTTAATTATTATAATTTTTTAATTGTTATCTTTTAATTACCACATTTTTAGTTTTCTCTTAATGGAAAAATTCGATATATATTTTTTAATTACTATTATTTTTTTAAAACAAATTTTTAATAGACTGATTTTTTACTCTGAATTTTGTTTCCTTTTTTACTAATTTTATTTTAACTTTATTCATAAAATAGAATAGAACCAAAACTATTTTTTTATTTAAATAATAACACACATTTTTATTTTTATTTTATATTATTTTATATTTTGAAATAATTTTATTTGCCCGGACGAAATTGGGTGTTGACAAAGAGTAGTAGCGAAGCTGGGCAGCGGAACAGTGTATAAGAGCAGTAGATATGACTGCGGAAAAACAACGATGAATAGTGGGTTCACCAAAACAAATTTTAACCTAATCCTAGGCTCTTGATACCATATTAAAATAAAGAAAAATAATAATTATGAATTAATATCCCTTGTGTTAAATACAAACATAGGGACTGTTTATTTATAGATAAAAATAGTAATAGATTAATAGAAAATAAGAGCTACGCCTATTATATTCAACAGAAACCAAGGAAGCAAATTTACAAGATTAGTATAGTTACATATGTTCTTTATGAATCTAGTGAATTGTATTATATGAGGATATTATTGAAAATTCAAAAGGATTATATTAATTATGATAGCATAAAAATAACGAATGGGCAAACTTCTGAAACATATGAACAAGCTTGGTATGCTTTGGGGTTATTAGGAGATGACAAAGAAGCAAGCAAACTAGCTTCTAAAACTTAACTTACAAGGTTATTTGTTACATTATTGGTCATGAAAACCATGTCCAAACTTGATATAGTTTGAAATGTTGGATGTTACTTTCAGATGGAATGTTATACCAAAGAATGTTTTGTTGATGTCAACTTGATGTATAGGTTAGTTTGATGAGAGAGCATGAGCAAGAACAATACGCATAGTTACTGGTTTAATAATAAATGTTTCATTGTAATCTAATCCAACAACTTGACGAAAGTCTTTTGCAAAAAGACGTGCTTTGTGACGCTAAAGAGTGTCATCTGCATTTAACTTGTTTTTGTAAATTGATTACAACTCACAAGAGTAGTACCAAGAGGGAGATCAGTGAGAAAACCACGTTTTATTTTGAGAAAGAGCATTATATTTTGTCTGCATAGCTTTGAACCAAACAAGACTAGCTAAAGCATGCTTAATAGTGTGGGGTTCAGTGGTGTCAATACCCGATTTTGTCCGGGTAAAAACATACCGTTATTTTTATTAGAAATAATTTATTCAATTCTGTAGATGCTTTAATCATAAAAATAAATAAAATTGTTTTTAAATCAAATTTATTGAAATTTCTTATTAAAATAAAAAATATTTTTTTAAACAAAAAAGAGAAAGAGAATATGAAATGAGTGAATATTTAAAATTAATTAAAAAATTAAAAATAAAATCAGAATTGCTTGCCACGTGGCAAGCTAGGAGTGGAGAGTTTTTGCTTGCCACGTGGCAAGCTAGGAATGGAGAGGATTTGTGAAGGGAATAGGTTGGCACATGGGAGAGAGGGAAAGGAGAACGTAAATTAGTTAGAGGGGCTGGGGGGAAGAAAAAGGGTGATAAAAAAAAAGAGTGTGGCTCTCTCGCTGAGCAGGGGACGATGGTTGAAGCAAAGAAAAAGATCAAGAGGAATTTTCAAAATTGAAATCGAGGAGAGCATTTTTCAAAATAGGTGAGCGAGAGACGGGTAGAGAAAATACATTTGCTTTCAACAGGTATGTATTTAATCTATAATCTCATTATGTGAGAACTGAAACTGCAGCATCTTGTATGCATTCTACGTTGGTTTGTGCTGTGTGAGTCTAGACTGGTTTTAAATTGTGTTTATAATTGAATCGGAATGAGTTATGTTTGGGTTACTATTGTGTGTAAACGATTTGTTAAATCCAATGTTTGTGAAATATGTCACACTCGCTGGTAATTTCACAACATACATCAACCTAAATCAAAGTTTAGCCTCCACTGTGACTCATCTTTCACTGCCATTTTTGAACCTTCAACGTGCACCCTACCCATAACCATGGCTGCCTCCATAACTAAATGACCCATTCCAACTCAAGCCATTCTTTCTTCCTACCCTCACAGCCCCCTCATTATCCAATAATCTCCCTGCGCCATGTTTTCGACTAAACCTCCGCAATGCACGTCAACCATGTACTTGTCAAACACCTCTCTAACTAGCTCCAGCCACCGCGAACCGCCACGTTCTAGGTCGTCGTTGCTCCCCCTCCACCACACGCTACCACCTACCCAGGCCACAACACTACCAGTAACCAAAACAACAATCACCATAATCACCGCTGCCCAACCACCGTCACCGCCTTCCACTTTACGCCTTCGTTGGCCGTCGTCGTCGGGTTCACCGTCGACGACTAGCTATTGCCGCTGCCGTTACTTGAGCCAACCCCTCTCTCTGCCTCAAAACCAAACTTGTGTTGCCTCCCCTACAATGCCACATGGACACTTCTAACCCTAGTGCATTTCTGATTAGTGGGTTTGACTGTTACACCCCCATATCTTTGGACCTGCACCTACATTTCTCTTAGATTCCCAAAACGCTCTTTAGTAATGAGTGTATTTCTGATTAGTGGGTTTAATTGTTGCACCCCTATATCTTTGGACCTACACCTACATTTCTCTTAGATTCCCAAAACGTCCTTTAGTAATGAGTGCATCTCTGATTAGTGGGTTTAATTGTTGCACCCCCATATCTTTGGACCTGCACCTACATTTCTCATAGATTCCCAAAATGCCCTTTACTAATGAGTACATTTATGATTAGTGGGTTTAATTGCTACATCCCCATTAATTAAGATCTGCATCTACTGATATTCTGAATTTCAAAACTGCCCTTAATTTCGTTTAAAAAGCTTTAAGAGTTTAACATGAGGCTATTTCTTTTAAAAATCTATTTCTCATATTCATATAATTTTTTTTGTTTTAATAAATTTTAATTAAAATTCCAAATGACCGTTCGCGTCATGCGGGATTCCTTTTTTTAAAAAAAATAATAATAAATAAATATTAATTCTTGATTTAAGTTTTAAATGACCGCACACGTCATGCGGAATTTAATTTAAACAGTTTCAATATCAAAAGGCCGCACGTGTCTATGATATTCCGAAATGAAAATTTAATTTTCAAAATTAATAAAAATATATAAAAATTCAAAAGAATAAAAAATATCAAGTTTCTTAAAACAACTCAGCTATTTTTTTAAAACTACATGTTCCCTGATTCTTCTCCTATTATGGATGTTGATACGTAGGAGCAAGGTCAATCCTTGTCGGACCCTTTAATTTAAAAATTATTTTTTTTGTTCTCATTTGTATCTATTTTTATTTTTGGGAAAAATAAACATTTAATAAACCACATTTGATTTTGCTCATTTAATTAAAGGTACTATCTTAGGACAGGCGTTGTGGGGTGCTAATACCTTCTCCACACATAACCGACTCCCGAACTCATCTCTGGTTCGCAGATCATTTCCTTTTCCTTTTTCTTGGTTTTTTCATAGTTTTCCATAATAAACTGTGGTGGCGACTCCATCTCTTTCTTTTCACCATTTTTCTTATATTTTTGGATCGCTGTCTACAATCGTAAGTTAGGTTGCGACAAGTGGGATACAAAGGTGCAGAAACAATATGAACTTTGGTTTGAAAATACCCACTTTTGCACGAGTAACCATAGGATGAACATTTTGACCCGTTGAAGGATGTGAATCTGTGTTTTCTGTAGGTAAAGGAAATATACACACAAAGAATTATTGTTTTCATGCATATTAGAATGATAATTTATTGGAGAATTGATAACAGTAGTATTTTGGGGGTAAAGTTTCATTTTCACATGCAATGTTAGTAATAGGTTCAGTTATAGGTATTGTGATAGATGAGTCTACGTGATTACGTGAAATAGGTACAACAAATGGGGTTATCAAAATTCTGAAAAGGAAAATGCTTTTCATTAAAAATGACATTGTGTGAAATAACAATTTTGTCACTAGTGGACAAACAAATATAGTCCTTCTGTTTTTTCACTATATCCTATAAATAAAAACATTGCATATCTAAAATCAAACTTATTTTTATTATAGGGACGTAAGTCAGGTTTAGTTTTAAATAAAACTTAATGGGGAGAATATCATTGTAAAACATAAGTGGGTAATATATTAATAACATGGAAAATAATCTTTTGACAACTAAACACCCACGTTACAACCCACTTTTTTAGTCATTACTCTTGTAGAAATAAAATTTTGTATTTATGAAGAAACAAAGAGAATGAAAGGTAAAATTGTAGTTGTGAAGTGGGTGTAGAAATTTTTCAGTGTCAACATATCATTGCTCGATTTTCTCTCACCCTACTCACTATTGGTCTCACCCACTCCTTCACTTCCTCGTGTAGCACACATTCATCCCTTACACAAACTCACTCACACTCACACTTTTTCTTTCCTGGACACCCACATTCTCCGAACTATCATCTTCCAAAACCCATTCGAATTCAACCACCGATCCTACCTCAACTACGCCAACTAGAGCACCTATCTTACCACTAATATCACCATTAACATTGCTCCATATAATACAACCCTTTGGAAGCGTGGACATTGGAGGAGAACCTCCAAGGTTTATATGTAAACTGTTTCTGATAAGATTAGAGAAGGTTAACTTAAGAGACAATTAGGTCTTTTGGATTTATCTATTTCTTGTATAAGTATGTGTACATCTTTTTTGTACCCTGAATGAGAATCATTTTTCATTTCTTCTTTCTAACATGTTATCAAAGCTTTGTAATCTCTACCATGGCTTCCTCACTGTCCTCCACCTCCATCTCTGAAAATTTTTCTTTTTCTTCCTTTGTTCCTTATACTTCAATTCTCCAATCTCTCTCAAATTAGATGATGAGAATTTTCTACTATGGCAACAACAAGTTCTTGCAACAGTGAAAGGATTAAAACTTTTCAAGTTTCTTGATGGTCAACAAGTTCCTCCCAAATACCTATCTATAGAAGATAATCTTGCAGATAAGATTAATCAAGATTTCCTTAATCATGAACAACAAGATCAACTCCTTGTTGCATGGATGTTGGCTTCTTTGACACCAACCATCCTCAAAACAATGGTGGGTCTTTCTACTGCTTCTAAGATTTGGGAAAGATTACATACTTATTTTGCTTCTCAAACCAGAGCGAAAGTCAAAAAGCTTAAAATTCAATTGCAGGCTCCCAAGAAAGATAGATTAATAAATCTTTATCTTCTTGAAATCAAGAAAATTACAGACACTTTGTCTGTGATTGGTTCTCCCGTTTCTATAAATGACCACATTGAAGCAATCTTGGATGGCTTGCCGGAAGACTATGATAGATTTGTCACTATCGTGCTGTCTCGGATTGATCCTTATATTGTTAAAGAGATTGAATCTTTGCTTTTATCTCAAGAAGAACAATTTGACAAACACACAAGTGTTGAGCAGATTCATTTGTAGGTTAATCTTACTTCGGTACCTTGGATTTCCCATAATAATCAAAACCAGAAGAACAAGTTTCCTATGTTCTCCGCTAAAGGTAGTCGTTTTCAAAACAAATGTTATAATGCAAATAAGAACTTTCATGGTTCAAGTTCACAGAATTATAACAAAGGATCTTGGAATACGAGAACTTCATGACAAAATCCAAAACCTCAATGTCAAATATACAAGTAAAATGGGTCATTTTGCGATTAATTGTTGGCATCGCTATGAACCACATACTCAAAGAAATATTTCTGTAAATCACTCTCAATTTCTTTCTACTGAGAATTTTGATACGACATCATCTATTCTTAGAACACTGTCTACTTTACATGATCTATGGTATCCTCATAGTGGTGCCTCCCATCATATTACAAATGATTAAATAGTTTCTCTAAAGCTTCTTACACTGGTAGCGAATATGTTAAGTTAGGTAATGGTGTAGGTATGGAAATTCTTCATATTAGTCATGCTAAGTGTCATCTTCCTTGTACAAATACTCACTTTATGTTAAATCAACTTCTTCATGTTCCAAAGATTAACAAGAATCTTATAAGTGTTTCAAAATTTGCCTAAGATAATAATGTCTTTTTTTTAGTTTAACTCTAATTCTTGCTAAGTTAAAAACCAGGACACAACGGATATAATACTTAAAAAACACTCAAAGATGGTCTCTAAGTTTTTCAAAACTTCTTTCCTCAACCTCATGTGTTTACCGCTCATAATATTATTGTTGCTTCTTTCCAAAATATTAACTTTGACACTCTTGTCTTGCTCATGCTTCACCAAAAATAATTAAGAAAATTTTGCATACATGTAATATTACTTGTAAGAGATATGATGACACTATGTTGAGTGATGTCTGTGTTAAAGCAAAATGTCATCAACTTCCTTTTATCTCTTCAAAAACTGTTTACAGTCATCCTTCAAAATTAGTGTATATTGATATATGGGGTCCAACCCCTATTCTTGCTACTAATGGTGCAAAATATTATGTTTCCTTTTTATATGCATATTCTAAATATACAAGGGTGTATATGTTCATTTTAAAATTATGGCAGAAAATCAAACTAATGCTAAACTGAAATCCATACAAATCGACAATGCTAAAAAGTTTCTTAGTCTTACATCTTATCTTAATATGCATGGTATTCGCTATCGGCTCACATGCCTGCATACTCATTAACAAAATGGTTCCATTGAAAGGAAACACCGACACATAAATGACACTAGTTTATCTCTTCTTACTAATGCTTCTTTACCATGAAAGTTTTGGGATGAGGCTTTTGCACCCAACAAATTTCTACAACTTCATAATTATAATTTTACTCTTTATTCTTTTTATTTCTTCATAAATATAAAATTTTACTTCTATAAATACAAAAAAGTGAATCAGGGTGTGTGTAAGAGAGAGTGGAGAAAAAGTGAGGCAGTGGGTGCACTGAGAAAAGTGAGGGTGCAAAGAGTTTATTTTGGTTAATTTTATCTTTGTTGTTTTTTTTAATTTTAATTTTATCTTTGTTGTTTTTTTTTTTTTTTTAAACTAAGATGGATTGGGTCAAACTATATTTATATATTTTTTATAATTTTTTTGAAAATAAAAATCTATATAATCTTAAATTAACCATTTTGATCTTTTATTAAAAAGAATTTTATTTAGTGTTGTAATATATGTAAAAATAAATAAATCTTTTCATCATTTGTTTATTTTTTTCTAAAATTATTTGAATATATAAAATGGGATGTTGACAGGAAGTCTTCACACTGCAAATATTTTCCTACATGATCTTTGTCTTCTCTAAATTCTAGGAACTATTAATGTCAAATGGTAAGTTCTTAAAAAGATTTGTTTGTCTTTCATAACATACCTTTCATATTCATTATTATTCTAAAATAATTTTATTATTGATGAGTTGAAATACGAGAAACAATGAATGACAAGACAACAGGTTTCACTGTTAGAATCCCTCACTAATAAACAATTATATGTATATGAAGACATCAACAGTCATTTTACAATAGTGACAATCTTAACTACTTCTAGGCATTTGATTCTCCACTTGAATGAATTGTAATAATATAGATTGACAGGAAACAATCATGAACTAGAAATTGTTAGTGCAACAATTACAATAATAAGTAGATGGATTCATACATATTTTACATTTTTATTATTTTTAATTTTAATTCTTTTATTTTCAGTAAATCAATTTAATACAATAATATAGTGAATTTTTAAAATAAGGTAAAGTACTACTGTGTATATAATCATGAAAGCAAACTTGTAGTATTAATGATTTAAACCGCTTCATAATTATTTTCTCTGTTTCGCTTCATGTTTCTTTTTTAAGGAAGATGTCTTATAGTAGTTAATTTTCACTTAACTGAAATAAATAAATATAAGTATAATCATTAGTTTGTCCTCTTTTATTTATAAAGTAGTCCAACTCATGTTTGTGTACACTTAATACAAGTATTAAAATTAAAATGATAATGTTATTATAACATTTTATTTTAAAAGTTTAAACGAATTTTGATTCTATAATAAGTTTTAATTAATAGATAAATTAAAAAATAATCTAAAATATCGAAAAATGTATTTTAATTGAATAGAATATTATATAATGTGATACAATTTTAAATTAGTAGTAAATAAAAGAATAAATATTCTAAAAGTATATGTATTATAGAATTTGATATTATATAGAAGAATAACTGATGGTCCAATCAAAATTTAATCAATCAATAAATAAAGACTAACAAACAATATTTTTTATTTAAAATCCAAAGTAATTTAAGACTAATAGGTAAATATTTCTCTTACAAGTGATTAATAGAGGTTATTGAAGCATATAATATTAATTATATAAGCTATAATGTAGGTAGTTTGTTGGATAGCAATTATATTATTTTTTATAAATCATTCGATATTTTTTAGTGAACAATATTTTGTCAAATCTAATTTTATAATTCATATTTATAAATACTTTATTAACGTAAAATTATTGAATCTTCTTTTGATACATATGATCATATATTTTTTAAAATGTGTAAAATAATAGCTATTTATTTTACTGTTATAATTATTCAGTTATGAATAAATATGATTATAATTTAACAATTTGAATCGATAGAAATATATTCTATACTAATGAAAAATCACCTTTATTCTTCATACAACATTTAAATAAAGTAAACCGTGCTGAATATATAACTTAATCAATGGTTAACTTAAATGGTAATGATTTGTATAGTGATTTGGTGGTTAAATATTTATTTGATAATAATATGGTTAAAAATTAGTGGAAGATATATAATTTAAACTTAGTGATGTTTTTTCTGTTCTCTGCAAGTGGTACTATAAATAACATATAAATAAATATACCAAGCGTGTTCCATAAAATTAAACAAACGTGAACGTTTCGTTAAATAGAGTTGAAAGTTTGAATCATCAAGATTCTTTGAATTTATTATATTTTGTGACATAAAATATAAATTAAATGGTCTTATAACACAACTATGAATCTTATTTATCTAAATCTTGAAAAGTATTCCACCATGTGAAATAACAACTAAATAAACTTTTGAGACTCTAAAAGTATAATTGCTCAAAGGACTTCAATGCAATCTTTCTTGACCTGAAAAGTATGAAAAAATGAGTTGTAAGATTGTAGTGGAATGTCCCTGAATATTGATTTAAGATTTTGACCTACCTTTACCTGTTTATTACTCTTCTTTAATGTTTGGACTTTTATTCCTCCTCCTTTGAAACATTGACAACTTTAATAATAATAATAATAATAATAATAATAATAATAATAATAATAATAATAAATTAAAAACAATTACAGGTTTTTAAACTTTCAAAATATATGAAAATTTTATTTTGGATTGAACACATGGTAAGTTCACTTTTTCTTTATATCTAACCGATCCAATTGTCAAAAGCAAAATTATAAGTAGTAATATTGATAATTTTTATTTGTAAATTATTTTATTCTTATATTTTCAAAATACACTTCAAACAATTCACATCTGTAAACATAAATGAAAAAGTTGTTAATTGTTTTCTTTTTCAAATTGTTTGTTAAGATTCACAGACGTAGTCAAGAAAGGTGGGAGTTCCATCACGCGTTCCCACAATTGACCAAGCTACAATTATCAATTTAGTTTGATTTGTAAAAATAATTATAAAAGAAATTATATGGTCAAAATGCTTACTCAGATGTTATATGTAAAGAGTAAGTTATGGACTTAAAGTAAAATAATTCTTTAAAACTAGGAATTTCAAAAAGTATTTACTTAAAAAAATTTATACACTTTAGTAAAAAGTTAATTTGCTTCTCTGTGGAGGACACAATCCAATTTAAATTGTTAATGCAGATATCATAATTCAACATAACTTAGTTAAAAAGCTCAAAATTCTAAAGAGGAAAAACTTATATTCTAAAAAAAATAATCATGAATAGTATTGATACTATTTCCATATAATGATCCACAATCAAAAAGATAAATAATAGTATTAAATGAAGTTACAATATTAAGTTAATATCATCATAAAGAAACTATAAGTTATTATAAACTAAAATATATGTTATAATTAAATAACAAAATTTATATTTAGTTTATTAAAGAAGAACTACATTTATACTTTTTTTTTTTGTATTTACGATATTCTGATAAAAGTATATCTTAGTACTTTTGGGAATTGGTATAATATGTGTGATACTAAATACATTTTACATAGATAAATTTATCTTGTTTATGGTATTAATAAATTGAAAAGATAAATAGTTAATTAATGTAAAATATGTATAATTGCTTTCAACCTTTTTTTACTTTAACAAAACACTTTCTTATTTGTAAATAAAAGTAACCCAGTCACCCCCACAAAACACACACACACACATATATATATATATTCTAAAACGTTTTGAAAATCAATTATCTTAAAATGTAACTCTGTTGTAATTATAAGCATCAATAATTACTAAATCTATAGTTTATTATTTTTTTAACAATTGCGTAAGCTATGTTTATATTAATCATGTAAATCTAGACACATGAAAGACAATAACTTACTTTATGTAAAGATTTTACATGCGAAACTTTTTCAACTCATCCATTAGTCAATGAAAAGTTTTTAAAGCTGAAATAAAATCAATTTATAGGTGATGAGTAAAATGGATAAATCTAACCAAAGATGGTTGTTGAGATGATATGGTTGCTAGAAGAGTAGTTACCAAAATTATTATGCCAACTATTCACAATAATTAATGGATAAAAGGTTAAGAGGTTTATGTTTGCATGAGAGTGAATAAATGAAAAAAAAAGTGTATTGTTTTAATGAAGGGTGATATTTTTATATTGTATATAGTAAAATACCATTACATTCAAATAAATTATTATTTTATTGTTATATAATATTTTATTGAAAAAAAAAGCAGGTGCAGTAAGTAATTCATGAACTATTAAACCCTAAAGATGATTAACGCCCATTAACCCCGTCAAGATTCAAAATTTATGTTTTAATAATAGTCTACGCTTTCTCCTTCCTTCTTCTCTTCCTTCAAATGTACCAGAATAAGTACTTGGATTGGATCACCATGTCAAATCCACGTCTCACAAGTCATTAATATGAATTCACACACACCCACTTGTATTTTAGTCTAGTTATTCCTATTCCAATCACATTTGTATCTTCCACTTCTACCAATATTTTGCAAGTGGCAAAAGAACTAGTTGACATTGGTTTTAGACCAGAACCAAGCCAAATAAAACCAAACAGACAAATAAAACCAGAAGACAGCGCACACCAATATCAGTTCACACACCCACCCATTTGTATTTTAGTTTAAGTATTCCTATTTCAAGCACACTTGTATCTTCCACTTCCAACAAAAGCAAATCTTTTGCAAGCGAAAAAAAGAAAAACTAATACCCTTTGGTTGGAAACCTTAACCAACCCAAATATAACCAAACAGACACCACTATCTAACTTCCACACCAAAATGCATCCTCAGTTTCAGCTTCAACGGTTTTTTCTTCACCTTTCTTCTTTCTCTATACAATAGCCTAACAAAGCCTAGAGCCCAAAACATCACACCATTATTTGCTCTTCTTGCACGCTGCAAGAAGGTAAGTGTTTATTCCCTCTTAAACCTTTGCCACGGCATTGTCATATTTGTCTTGTTGTGGTTCCTTCTTCCTTCTTTCAGTTCTTTCTATGGGGGTTTTCTTGCTGCTTCTATGTTTTTCTAGCTTTTTATATGCTGCTTCTGCCTTAAACTCTGATGGGTTGGCTTTGTTGTCCCTCTCCCGGGACTGGACTGTTGGGTCTGGTGACATAAACTCCACATGGAAGTTGTCAGATTCCACTCCATGCTCGTGGGCAGGAGTGCATTGTGATCATGCCAACAATGTGAATTCTCTAAACCTCAGTAGATATTCTATTTTTGGCCAATTAGGACCTGATATTGGACGTTTGATTCACTTGCAATCCATAGACTTATCATATAATAGTATGTTTGGAAAAATTCCCCCAGAATTAAACAACTGCAGCATGCTTGAGCACATATACCTTTTTGTAAACAACTTTAGTGGAGGAATACCAGAGAACCTTAGAAACTTGCAGCATTTGAAGTATGTGGATCTCTCAGTTAATCTGCTGAGTGGTGAAATTCCAAAATCCTTGTTCGAAATTCCTCTCCTGGAAGAAGTGTATCTTGGTAAAAACAGTTTAAATGGTTCCATTCCCTCAAGTGTTGGGAATAGCACTAACCTTGTCGCACTGGACCTTGCTTTTAATCTGCTGTCAGGGACTATTCCCATGTCCATTGGAAATTGTAGTAAATTAGAGAATCTGTATTTGGAAAATAATGAATTGCAGGGAGTTATTCCGGAGAGTCTAAATAATCTTGAAAATCTTGTTCAATTATATCTCGAAAGTAATAATCTTGGAGGTGCTATTCAACTGGGATCTGCAAATTGCAAAAACTTGTCCACTCTGACTATTTCTTTCAATAACTTTAGTGGGGGTATACCACCAAGCTTGGGGAATTGTAGTGGCCTAAATAGATTTTATGCTGAAGACAGTAACTTAGTTGGCAGTATACCCTCAACCTTAGGCCTTCTGCCCAACCTTTCTATTCTACATATTCCACACAACCAATTGAATGGGAAAATACCTCCACAGATTGGTAATTGCAAATCACTGGAAGTGATGCGTTTGAATACCAATGAACTTGAAGGAGAAATTCCTAGTGAATTGGGAAACTTGAGTAAATTAAGCGATCTTAGTTTGTATGAAAACCTTTTGACAGGAAAAATTCCACTTGGAATATGGAAAATTCAAACACTTGAGCAGGTCCACTTATACAGTAATAACCTTTCAGGAGAGCTACCTCTTGAGATGGCAGAGCTTAAACATCTTCAGAATATCAGCTTGTTTAGTAATCAGTTCTCTGGAGTCATTCCTCAAAGCTTAGGAATCAACAGCAGTTTGCTTGTGTTAGATGTCACGAACAATAATTTCACCGGTTCCCTTCCACCAAATCTTTGCTTTGGAAAGCAATTGGTCAGGCTGAATACTGGTGGCAATCAATTTTATGGCAGCATACCTCCTGATATTGGAAGGTGCAAAACTCTTACAAGGCTGAGACTTGAAGACAACAATTTCAGTGGGGCACTTCCTGATTTTGAAACTAATCCAAATCTGTCTCACATGAGCATCAACAACAACAATATCAGTGGAGCAATTCCATCAAGTTTTGGAAACTGCACAAATCTCTCTTTTTTAGATTTGTCCATGAACAGCTTGACAGGTCTTGTACCCTCAGAGCTAGGAAAACTTGTGAATCTCCGGACTTTGGTTCTTTCTCACAATAGTTTGAAAGGTCCTTTGCCACATCAACTGTCAAACTGTAACAGAATGATCAAGTTTGATGTTGGATTCAATTTCTTGAATGATTCGTTTCCATCAGTTTTTGGGAACTGGACTGAATTAACAACTTTAATTCTCTCAGAGAATAATTTTGATGGTGGTATTCCAGCTTTCTTGTCAGAATTTAAAAGGCTCAGAGATTTACAACTTGGAGGAAACATGTTTGGACGACACATTCCTAAATCAATTGGAGAACTGGTGGATTTGATGTATAATCTAAATCTAAGTGCTAATGGCCTGATAGGTGAGCTTCCTAGGGAGATTCAAAACCTGAAGAATCTGATAAAACTGGATCTATCTTGGAACAATTTGACAGGAAGTATACAAGTTCTCAATGAGCTCAGTTCATTATCTGAGTTCAACATTTCATATAATTCTTTTGAAGGTCCTGTGCCACTACAGCTAACAAATTTACCAAATTCTTCTTTATCGTTTTTGGGAAATCCTGGCTTATGTATCTCAAATTCCACTGAAAGAAACTATTTAAGGCCATGTAACACAAATTCAAAAAAGTCAAAAAAGCTCAGTGAAGTTGCAATTGCGATGATAGCACTTGGATCCTCAATATCTGTTGTTCTGCTGCTGGGGTTAATTTATATATTCTTTATCAGAAAAATTAAGCAGGAACCCACTAATGAGGAAGATAATTCTCCACCCCTTCTCAATAAGGTTATGGAAGCAACAGAAAATCTAAATGATCAGTATATTATTGGCAGAGGAGCTCAAGGAGTTGTTTATAAAGCAGTACTTGGTCCAGGCAATATTTTGGCTATAAAGAAGTTTGTATTTGCTAGTGATGAAGCTCAAAGCTCAAGCATGACCAGGGAAATTCAAACCCTTGGAAAGATTAGGCATCGAAATTTGGCCAAATTGGAAGGCTGCTGGTTGAGAGAAAACTATGGTCTAATTGCATACAAATACATGCCAAATGGAAGTCTGCATGATGCTTTGCATGAGAAGAATCGATCACACTCCTTGGAGTGGAAAATCCGGAATAAGATAGCTGTTGGAATTGCTCACGGATTGGCCTATCTCCATCATGACTGTGATCCTGTCATAGTGCACAGAGACATCAAAACAACCAATATACTTCTAGATTCTGAGATGGAGCCTCATATTGCAGATTTTGGTATTGCCAAGCTTTTGGATCAGCCTTCTACCTCCTCCACACAGTCACTATATGTCACTGGTACACTTGGTTATATACCACCAGGTAATTCCTCTACACTATCCACATAATAACTGCACCTTTTTTAGTTGTTGTATAATATAAAATAACAACATCTTTTATTTCTTGATGCTGCTATCATAGTAAAATATTAAATGATTGTTTATGGCAGAGAATGCTTATACAACAAGAAAGGGTAAAGAGTCTGATGTGTACAGTTATGGGGTGGTATTGCTGGAGCTGATATCCAGAAAGAAGGCATTGGATCCATCATTTGTGGAAGGAACAGATATAGTTAATTGGGCTAGATCTGCCTGGGAGGAAGCAGGAGTTGTTGATGAAATTGTTGATTCACAGTTGGCTGATGAAATTTCAAATTCTGTTGTGATGAAACAAGTTACAAAGGTGCTTTTGGTGGCTTTGAGATGTACATTGAAGGATCCACGCAGCAGACCTACGATGAGGGATGTTATCAAGAATTTGTATGTAGATGCTAAAAACTCCACATAAGAAAGATATCATAGTTTTCTTAAGCCTTAGTCACACTTGTATAATCATGATAGTTTTATGTTTCCCCTATTGTTTTTTTTTTTTTTTTTATGTACGAAGTTTTTTTTATATTTTATATTCATTCATACATTTGTGCATCCTCTATGAGACTAAGTTCATTGTTTTTTAAGCCTTTTTATTTTTAAGGACAAGTCATTGAACTTATTTAAGAAGGTAGAATGAGGGTCTTTTCATAGTTTTTGTGCAATGTTTTTAGGTAATTAGTAAAACGAGTATTTTATTTTTTATTTACAAAAATAAAAGTTGAATAAAATTGTATTAGCATGGCAGGATTTTAGTCGTATGCAACGTAACACAGTTTCTGAAAAATTAAAAATTCACATGCATTACAAGATGGAATCGAAGTTTGATTACTTAAATACTAATTATAAAATAGATAAAAGTTTTAAAATATACAAATGCTTAATTCTAGTTATGAAAGGATTCATCTATCCCTATGTTTGAATTAAATTCAAATATAAAAACATATTTTAAAAAAAATTCAAAAATTGTAGTTAAAGACAAAATTCCTAAATCAAATATATCCCCTATTATAGTTGCCGAATAAAAATTAGTATCTGTTAAGTATGTAAAATAGTCACTTCTTAACTTTGCAAGGATTGTTCTATTTTATGTTTAATTATATTTTTCATTGAAAATACTAAAAAAGATAACGTTTTACAGAATCAAATATCAAAGTGAAAGTTTGCAAAATAAAAAATAAAAAAAAATCGTCCCACTCATCCTGAATTGAAGCCAGAAAGCTTATAAAAAGTAAAATGAAATAATGAAAACTACAATAAAATAAATTATGCAGCCACTGAGATAGTGAAAGTTTGTGTTAAAATTAAGTTCGTAAAACGAAGTTTCTGCAAAACTGAATTTTTAGGCAAAAACATATCAGAAAACTAGCTTCATTTTCGAATCTGAGGATTTGTCATTGTCGTTCTCTCTCTATGGTTACAGTGTGATTCCTGTAGCCATATATGTCGTCATGAATTCCTCTGAATCAAACCAACATCATGTTCTTCCCAATCCAAAGTCACGTCCATTCACATCAAAATTCAGAAAATTTACATTCAACTCACTCTCTTTATTGGTTCTCCTTACGTCAATCTATTGGGGGTTCACAACGACAAACTATTACAAAGTTCACCACTTGAAATACTCCCTCACATCACCATCGATTATACGTGCAATTGGGTCTCTCTTTTTACCCTCAAAACCAGTTTCTGTGCCCTCCAATCATTGTGTGCTATGGATGGCCCCTTTTCTTTCAGGTGGCGGGTATAGCTCGGAAGGTTGGTCCTATATCTTGGCCCTTCATGGCCACAGAAAAATGCAATCTTTAAGGTTGGCGATTGACCACCATGGTGATCTAGAATCTTGGGCGTTTTGGCAGGGTTTGCCATTTCAGATGAAGAACTTGGCACGTGAGTTGTACCAAGCTCAACAGTGTAGAATGAACGAGACAATTGTTATTTGTCACAGTGAACCTGGTGCCTGGTTCCCTCCACTGTTTGAAACCAACCCATGCCCTCCATCTTTTTACGATCATTTCAAGTCTGTCATTGGCAGGACCATGTTTGAGACTGATAGAGTGAATGATGAACATGTGGAACGCTGTAATACCATGGACTATGTTTGGGTTCCTACAGAGTTCCATGTGTCTTCATTTGTGCAAAGTGGGGTTGATCCTTCCAAGGTGGTGAAGATTGTGCAACCTGTTGATGTGGAGTTCTTTGATCCGGTAAGGTACAAGCCACTGCATCTTGCTTCTAGAGCAAAACTTGTCTTAGGTTCCCTTGGGAAGAAGAGTTTTGTGTTTTTAAGTATCTTCAAATGGGAGTATAGGAAAGGGTGGGATGTGTTGTTAAAATCATATTTGAAGGAATTCTCAAAGGATGATGGGGTTGCTTTGTACTTGTTAACAAATCCCTATCATACTGATGATAATTTTGATAACAAGATATTGGATTTTGTGGAGAGTTCTGGTATGGTAGAACCAGTTAGTGGTTGGGCTCCAGTGTATGTTATTGATACTCACATACCATTGAGTGACTTGCCTGGAGTTTACAGGGCAGCTGATGCTTTTGTTCTTCCTTCCCGAGGGGAAGGATGGGGGAGACCAGTGGTGGAGGCCATGTCAATGGCATTGCCTGTGATTGCTACAAATTGGTCTGGACCAACTGAGTATTTGACAGATGATAATAGCTATCCACTGCCCGTGGATAGAATGAGTGAAGTAGCAGAAGGTCCATTCAAGGGACACCTTTGGGCTGAACCTTCTGAGGATAAGCTTAAGGTTCTTATGAGGCAGGTGATGAATAATCTCACTGAGGCTACAGCCATAGGCAGGAAGGCAAGGGAGGACATGATAAGACGGTTCTCTCCTGAGATTGTGGCCGACATTGTTGCGGATCACATACAAAACATTGTAGGGAAATAAGGATATAAAGCTTCTGGTTCTGTTTCTCCACAGCTGCTATACTTCAAATCAGACTTGTGTTGTGATTCATTCTCAAGGAGATTGAGATTGTAAGTGGTGGAATTGATTAAGGCTCAGCAAACTAATCAGTGGAAGGTAATGTCTTCAATAATTAATTCTTTTTCCTTTTGAGAATTTTTGCTAAAGGGATATGCATTTGTGGAGGAGCACGAGACTTTCTTTGGGAAAACCTTCATCATTTTGGAACAATGTCTGGCTGTTTAGAAGGGGTTTTGACCACATAAATAGCATCATTTATGCTTTCTCTTTCATGTTTTGTATATACCTGGTAAGCACCTTCATCACAACACATGATAAGAAGTAAAAAGTGGAAAATTTTACTTGGAAAACAGTATTTATTTTATTAAGGAACGAAAATCATTCAATTCTTTCTTCTTTAAGAAATTTACAACATCAAATAAGTGTCTCGCTTTTTATTGCCTGATATCTATTCATCTATGATGTAACCTTCCTAATTAATTAATAATAATACCGTGGAATGTTTTGGGTAAATGTGACTTTTTTTCCTAACTAGGTCAGCACCTTCCTCAGTCTGTATCAATCATCTAGAGCACAAGAAATCCATTTAAAGATATAACAAAGCAAATATACATAATAGTGTGGGGACAAACCAAATTCACTAGGAAAACTGACAGTAGATAGACCATGTCTATCTATAAAAGAATTCCGGACAGCACCCTGTCTTCCACTCAGTCCAACATGTATCATTGTGTATCATTCTCAGGTTTCAAGGGTTGAATTTGATGGATGAACTGTGTATTGTATCTGCTTTTCTAAATTCAATCTAGTATTGCACTAGGTCCCCTTTTGTCGTCTAAACGTAGGACATTTTTTTGGGATTAGAAATGTTACAATTTAAACTAGTTGTGAACTTTGCCTGAAATTACTTTATTTGAATCAAGCAAGAGTGAGATATCTCTATGCTGATATTGATTAAATTAAAAACTTGGAACAGTAGCCTCCAAGTTTTATTTGGGACCTTATTATTTTATTTTGGAATGTTCCATGTTGCCGTTGTTGTCAGACTGTCTGGTTCTGGTACATGACTTTAAGGCACTTTATTGAGTTATTGTTTCTAGTCAAGATTGAAGCTCTGATTATCTTGTATGCTAATGTCTGCAACATCATAATTCAAATATGTGCATATAAAGTTTGAAATGTTTTTAAATAATTAAGTTATCTTATGAAATTTCTCATCTAGGACTAGATTACATCTTATCTATACCAGAAGTGTTTAAGTGCAGGAGCTAATGACGACTGAGTTACAACCATTTCCACACTCATAAGTCATAACTAATTATATAATTAGTTTAATAAAGTTCCAACATGTGCTAATTAGGTAAATGAATCTGGATTATCATTCTAACAAGTATCTATGTTCCAGCTTTTCCTGAAAACCCAAGCAAGGTTCAGTTTCTTATTCCAACTGTTTAAGGATATGGAGAAAGCACTTGGTGAAAATTAATTGCCCGGAACAGCTCTGCTTTGATATCTTGTGTTTTTTTT
>Ga0209700_105184_pt1 | contig 22321 bp, 10 predicted proteins | sample SiratroredBW_FD_187528 | JGI IMG/M metagenome (GOLD analysis project Ga0209700, IMG submission 187528) | Root nodule microbial communities of legume samples collected from California, USA - Siratro red BW (SPAdes) (version 2) | ecosystem: Host-associated > Plants > Roots > Nodule | place: USA... | reverse complement strand
GTTAATATTAATATAAATGTTATTATTAATAATAATAATATTATTAATATTATTAATATTAATAAAAATAATTTTAATAATAATAATATTAACAATAATAATATTATATTAATATTAATGATAATATTAATATATTAATTCTAATAATTATTATATTAATAATATTAATAATGTTAATAGTAATTACCTTATATATAAATTTGAAATTCACATATAAATTTTGGATGTAAAATCCGCATGTAAAAGTTTGGATGTAATTTAATTTGTAAAGATTTATATGTTATAATTTAGATGCAAATCTATATATAAAAATTTGTATATAAAGTTGATTTTACATATTGATATGAATTATATATAAAAATTTATACGTGATATTAATTTTACGTATAGATTTGAATCTGGACATTATATTTATTTTATATTTAGATTTTCATCTATAAGTAATTTTTTTATATAATATTTTTAATTTATTTATAATACTTTTCAAAATGAGATATTTAATTTTCTATGTAAGCTAAATTATTTATTTAAACTTAAATAAATTAAATTTTATAATGTTATTATTAAATTATTTTTAAAATAAAAGTCCAAATATTTTAAAATTAATTTTAATGAAAATTTAAATATTTATGGACTGAATGTGAAAATTATTATGGATTAAATAATTAAAAATATTATTTACAAATAATGCAATTAAAAAAATTAACAGTTAAACAATGCAAATTAATCATTATAGGCATTAATTATCTCCCAAAAATAACCATCTTATACTTCCTAAACAGTCACCATATACATAAGTGTGTAAACAATATTGGTTAAAGTTAAGATGAGATAAATTAAACAATTAAAATTTTATTTGTGAGAACTGAGCTCGCCATGAGTATCTTTAAAATTTTAAATGATTAATGTATTTTAAATTATAAAAATAGTCAATTAAAATTTTTCATAACAATGCATATAAATAGAAATCAATCCGTTAATCCAAAAATAGTCAATTAGTTAATTTTTATGTTCAAACAGGAATACATAAAAACTCAATGCAGAAATTTTATGAGAGAAATATACATATTTATATTGATTTACTTTTTTCAATAATTAGATCTAATTTCTTTATCACATTAAGAAAGATTATATTACAATCAAACCATTTTACAAAACATACAAAAAGAAGACTTTCAAGAAAATCAATTTCAAACCCTACAAGAATGACTTCACCACCAAGTAACATCATGCTAATCTTCTAATCTTCTGCATCCAAAAATCCTATCCAATCATAAATACTTACAAAAATTAAGAAAAGAATACAGAAACAACAATATACAGAAACAACAGTTCAAAGATTTAGAAAACTTTTCTTTTACAATATTGAATGATCCACAGAATCTTTCAAAAAAATTTCTTCAAAAATGTTTTGCTTAGAAATGTTTTGTATCTCTCTCAAAAAGATTTTTTAAAAAGTCTCCCAAACACTCTATCAGTCGATTAAGAGTATTATTTAATATGTTGATTTCACTTAAAATAAAAATAGTATATTATTACAAACTTTTAACCTCTTAAAGCTGAAGAGACATACAATTTTTTGAGAAACTTAAAAAAAACATTTTCCAAATCATTTTAAAATTTTCTTTTAGCCATTTGTATGGATCAAACAAATTTGATAAAGGAATTACAACTAATTTGAATTTATCACCTAATTCCATTGCTGTTGAAGATTAACCTTAATTTATTTAGTTAAAAAGCACGAGAACCAAAAATGCCATGTTTGATGAAAGAAAAAGTTCTTGTTTCTTTTTCACCTGCAGATACATGGAACAGTTACCACAACATAAGATCCGCATAGGCATGAAAATCGAAAGATAAAAATAAAAGTAAAATGCATGGAGTTAGTGACAGAGAAAACAATAACTGTGAAAGCTGCTATAAAAGACTACGCATGTGCGTGTTTCCGAATGAACGAGGAAAACATCCAAAACTGGGTTCTTGTTTTGTAAAGTAACGTAAGAAACGAGATATGCATTGCAATGCGTTGTGCATGTGATAGCGACGGAGAATCGAGTATGGTCTTTCAACTTTACCTGGGGATTCCCAAAGTAGGTGATTCTCTCTCTCCAGCCACACGATTTTTTGATTTCTCTTCTGTTAAGTCTCCCATCATCAATTCCACACTGTCAAGGGTTTGCTTCGGTGAAAACCATGGTCCAGTTTGGTTTGTTAGCATCTTTCACAGCTCTACTGTTAACTCTGCATAACATTAAAAACTTCTGCACCAATGTTTTAATTCCATTTTTTTTTTTTTTTACATTTTCATCTTCTTCCACACATTCCACTGATTTGATTCCTAGAAATCTAGGCCAAACTTTTTTTTCACTGGTTTGACTCCACTGGTTTAATCTTGAACTTTTTGTAACTTTTTAAATAATAATCTAGAAATAAAAATGTGTTAAACTCATGTAGTATATTATGTTTATTTTTTATTGTATACATTTTCAAGACTAATTTAATTGTAAAATTATTTATTTAATAAATAAAATTATTTTGATTTTATATTTAATTGATGAAATATAAGTTTGATTTTGTGTGAACTGATAAAATGATTCATTTTAAATATTTTCTATTTCTTGATACAGACATATGAATTCAAGATCTCAAACACCAAATTATAAATCAGATGAGAAAAGTTTTAGTGCTTATTTCTTCTGGACTGGTTACTCTCTTATCTAAAATATATAGTTAGTTTTATTTTTAAAATACTTTATTCTATACTCAAAGAACTACCACTTAGATTTGAACTCTAAATCACTTCTTATGAAATACAAACATGTATCACTTGTTTTAATTAAAAATAATCATATTATTTACAAATATTAAACATGTGTTTATAATTCAATCAATGGAAGAACTTAATAGTTATATATCATGCTTCACTTACATTAAACTGCATATAAAATTGTAACAGTGCGTATGAGATAGATTATAGATTACAGTGAAAAAAGAGAGATGAAAAGTTTAGTTTGAATTTCCTGTTGAGAAGAGAATGTTTTTGTATCAGAACTGAATAGTTTTACTGGGATCAGTGTTTCAGGATCAAAGAAATATTTTGGTCTATGGTACTGTCTATCTATCCGTGTATATCTATATAAATATTGAATTATATTTTTTATATCTTTTGTCAAACACTAAATAATACTGCCTATGACAATGTGGTAATGTCTTTATCGATGTACTTTGGTTTGTGCTAAAATAATATGCTAAAGAAAAAGCAGGGAACCCCGGAATTGTCACTTTTGAGCTAAAGCCTGTATAGTATAAGAACTAGTCACTTTCCGACGAAGATTTAAATCATATTTAATACAAAATATTTCAAAGTTAAATATTTTTGTCTATAAACATATTAATATTTTGTTTTCTCAAAAAATATTATTTATTAAAAAGTTTAAATAATTAGATGTTAAATTTTTTAAGAAATTAAATTAATAATTAATCTTTACTATCACCTTTTATGTTTAAATTGTAGATGTGAATTACTTTTAGTAAAATATTTTGATAATAACCAATAATTTTACAAATAAAAATGTGTTAAACATGTTCGATGATATTCTATTCCAATTTTTTAATGTATAAAGTCTAAGCTCGACCTAAGAATAACAATGCAACGTATATGATTTCTTTTTCTTATTTATTTAGAATTCCTTTATATTATGATAATAATAGAATATATTAATAATACAATAATTAAATTATCTTAATTTTTTTTTCAGCTAGGTAACCTTAATGTTTTGTTTTATTTTTATTTACTTATCCCTTTTTTTACCTATCTACTATCTATTTTGGATGTGTTAGGCATAAACAAATAAAATATAAATTAAAATCTATTTAATTTAAAAAGTAATATAATTTATTTTCCTTATTAATATTATTTTTATTATTACATTTTAATGTTAAAATTAACATTTAATTTTGATTTTATATTATTATTATTATTATTATATAACATAAGACAAACATAGTAAAGTGACAAATAGATCGGGATGCCTCATAGATTATATATATCTTTTATATAATCAATTAATACATGTTGCAAATTTGGTCTTCTTTGTGCAGTTTTTCTTTATGAAACTCATTCTTTCAAATAACATTATACTTATTATTCTACTAGTTATTCTTTATCAGAAATAAAAGAGAAATATTTAAATTTATTAACATTGTGTTTGGAGGGGTAAGGGGAAGTAATATAATAAAAGAGAAAAAAAAAAAGAAAAAAATAACATGTAGTAAAGTTGTATTAGATTGTTTGGAAAACAGTGAAAAAAAATGTAAATGTGGAGTCAGTAAGCAGCCATAATTTTAATAATTTAGGTGAGTCAAATTATTTATTTTGTCATAGTTAACAAAGCAAAATGTGTGACTCATTTACCATTTTCCATGCTTATTAGTCTAAATTCCATGAAATTAGAATGACAAATGCAACTTAAAAGATTAACATTTACTTATTATTACAATAAATTCTTAATAAAAGTATTTCATTTTAGTTTGTTAAACCCTTTTGGTGTAGTTAGTTAAAATCAATGATATAAAAACTATTGTTATTTACACTAAATGTTAGAAATATTATGGTTAAATAAGATATATCCAAGACTGATTCATATCATATTCTTATTTTAAATGCTAGACATGTTAATATTTATCCTATCACTAGTATATGATAATTTTTTATAATATCACATAATATTACAAATATTTAATTAAGTTATATACTTATTTATTTTAACAGTATCACCAATCAAAACCTCAAAACCTACAATATGTTATTAGAGGATGAGATAAATGACTTTAATAATAACAAAGTTAATTTTAAAAGAAAAGTAACATATTATTAAATATGGAGATAAAGAATATATGTATATATGAAATTTTCTTAACCAAAAATATTAATATAGGAATGACAAAAGTTATGAACACAAGTGCAAAGGTGAGAGTCAACTGTTCTGAGCATCAACTATCTCGATCTGTCTCTGTTCTGCAATTATAGGTCATAGGTAGGTTCCTAGCTAATACCTATTAAAGCTTCGGTCTCTAAGCACCTGAACTGAAATTAAATTAAGGTCTGCATTTTCACGCGCATAGCTTGTCCAAAAATGGATTTGGCCTATAAACTGTAAGAGCCTGAAATTTCTCTGCAACTTTGTGTTCTATCAATCACTTCACCAACCTAGACCTACATGTTACACATCCTAGGCTCAACCATGCCTATATGGACAACAACAAATTTAACTTTTACTCATATTTGCCTCTTAGTTTGAGGGGTTGGTGAAGAGAAAATAAATAAAACTAAAAATTAGTACAATAGCTAAAAGAATAAGATAAAACTATTGACTACCGTTTCTAGGCACCAAACAGATTACAAGAAGATCCTAAACCCTATACATAATAGAGATTTAACTTAAACATTGTGTTTCAAAACATATAGATAACTATTAAATATAGATGATATGGATATACTAATATTTTTTGTGTTTTATGTCAGTTTATTAAAAACACATTTTCATAAATAAAGTTGTTTGAAGTGAATAAAAATAAAAAAGTTAAGCTTATTTTTGTGGTAATTATTTGTCATTTGTCAATAGAGTTGTAATGACTAGTCAAATACATCAATTAGATGTGTTTGATAAAAAAATTAAAAAAAAAATATATTGGAAAATGTTCATATTTTAATGTATTTTATTCCATTAATTAATTAATTAATTAATATTTAAATACATTTTTAATCCCAATATGCCAATTTACCTTTTAATCTTAAATCATCTTGTTAACTATTTTGTCTTTAATAATTAAAAAATGATCAGACATAATAATTAAGAAAATTATTAGAAAGCAAAACTAAAAATTGATAATTTATCTTAAAAATCATATTTAATTAATTAATAAAGGTTAGTTTTATTTTCTCTTTTTATTCTTTGGTTCGTATTTCTATGATATGATTGAAGATATAAGTACCACCTATTTATACAATTAAAAAATTATTCACATGATTAATTAAAAAAAATTGTATAATGGAATGATTATAAAATAAATTAATAGGTGTTCATTTTATAATAGTAAGGTATTTTCAGCTGTGTTTCATTAAATATATGATAAAAAATCTTAGATATTTTATATTAATTTAAAAGTTATTTTTTGTTATATTAAAATTATAATTTAAGTTAATATTAGATTTCTGCAGTGATGAAGAATGAATGACTATCAAAATTAAATATCCTCTAAGCTAATATTAAGTTTTGATGGTGACACTTATATATAGTATTTACCTTCAAGTATTTAGAGTATATTTACAACATGAGTAATTTAGTTATAACTAACAAAATGAAAACAATTAATATAACTAACTCATTATTTATATAATATTTAGTAGTTAAATGTTAAGTTAGATACTTTTCAATATTTATTGATATACTTTTATTTATTATCCAGTTTTGCATTAATAACGACCATGGAACACATGGATGAATATGAGAATGAATATAATGAATGTCAAAGAAGAGAATAATGAGAATAATAAAAATTGAATTACTCAGTTTATTTTACTACCTAAAGATAAAAGGAAATAAATCTACATGATCTAGGAGTTTGATTTCAAACCTTTAAAGGAGGAAAATATCATCTTTAACGAATATGAGAGCAATAAAACTCAAATCATTCGTTTTGTTTTACATTAAAATCTATAATATCTCATAAATAGATTTGGAAGCAAATCATTTGAAAAAAATATATATAAATCATGCAGCAAAACAAACAGGAAACACATGAGAATTTTGGAAAACTGAAAACAAAAAATAAAACAAACAATTTCTAAAACAAAATATAATTACGAAATCAAAAGACCAAAATAACTTATAAACATATACAACCTTCAAGGAGAAATCATTGAATTTCACTTTGTGAGACTTTCATAGAATATAACATTTAGTTCTCTTAGTTTTTTTATTTTTCTTTTAAATTTTTTATTTTAGCTATATATGGAAGGTTAAATTCTTTTGCATTGATTCTATTATGATTTCATTCTTCAATATTACTACGCTGTGCTAGATGGTATGATATTTTTAAGTTCTAATTTCTATTTTTGGAATTGCTTTTGAAAGCATGTTGATGATTCAATTCTGTTTTTTAATTGAAATTGTTGTTTAGTTTGCATTATTGTAAACAATCTCTTATTGCTTAGCTTAAGTGGTAAAAGACTAAAAATCTTATGAGTAGACACATGGAGACAAATAAGGTACTTAAAAAACTAGTGCACATTTCATTCATTAATTAGATTATATTGAATTGATTGAGGCATAACTGGCAATTTGATTTGATCCTAATTGGAGATTGAATGAATAATAAATATGTCAAGTTATGAAGAATTCATTGTTAACTGAACTAGAGATCCTGTTTTTTATCTTCTCAATCTTAACTTTTAATTTTCTATCAAACAATCACACAATCCCTTTTTAATTAACCATTCTTATTAGCTAACACTTGTTATAGACAATGAAATCTGTCTTACTGACATTAATTAAATTCATTTTGCAGACAAACTATGACTATATTTTATTTCTGTTTATCTCTTTTGTAACAGACGATCCATTAAATGATTTACTACTTAAACATTTTTATTTGATTGAAATGACATAGACCAAATTTAGCGTTGTTGTTAGGGATTTCAACTGATATTTTGAGTTTTTGATTTTTCAGTTTTCTTATTTGTTTTTGTTTTTCTTCTTCTTTTCTTCTAAGTTTTTTTAACCGTGGATATGGAATTAGCTTATTTGATAAACTAAATTTCATATGAAAATAATTCTTCACTCCAACATGATCAACAAGACAATTATGAAATGAATTGTGAGCCTTATTTTTAGCCATCGCTATAATGTTATATGAGCCATATTTTTAGCAACCTTATAATGAAGGTGAGCAAAGTCAACTATCCTTTCAACAGATAACATTTTTAGAGGAGGTTGTGAGGTAATTGAGTGAAAATAACATGAAATTTAATCTTTAGAGAAGCTTGCAAGGTAATTGAGTGAAAATAACATTTAAGGAGGTTAGACTCGTCAATTTATATAAGCAAGTTGATTTATTGAACAATCTTCTACATAAAACTTTCTACCCTCCAAGCGACGAAGGTATCATGTGATTTGGTACAAATAAAATGGTTTAAGAACTTGCAGAAGAAGAAATTGTCGAAGATATTAAAGACTGCACTATAACAGAACTCGCTCTCATCAAAAAAGAAAAGAGATTCTGAAAGAGAAAAGGGTGAGAAGACAGTAGAAGAAAAGCGAAAATCGGGTTTGAATGAATTCTGCTGTGCTTATGTTGCTGTTTTGTAGGTGGTGTGTTTAAATATGTGATGGTGCAGTTTTGTTGCACTGTTGCGGCTTTTCAGATTTGATATACAGATGTTTTCGTTTGCAGCAAGGGCACACGTTTTATAGTTTTCTTTTTATGTTTGAATTCGAATGGTGCAATTGCTTGTAATAAATCATTTAGTTTGTCTAAATTTGCTACACATGCTGTGCTGCATGTTTTACCTTGTTGATGTAAGAGAATATTGTTTTGGTTTGCAAACTAGCGATCACAACCAGAATTCTAAATTACAGTCGTTTTACAATTAAATAAATTTTTATTTTATTATTGCTACCTAAAAGGGTTCATTATTAACCTGAATGACATTGTATAAATATGCCTTTTGCCTTCTCTTCACCTAATAATAGAATACACTAATAATTCTTTCTCTCTTTTATATCTTTATTTCTTTTCATCTACTCCCTTTTTGGTTTTCTCTTTCCTTCGTCTTGAATCTTCACATAGTATCAAGAGTTTTTAATGGCTTCTTCACCTACAATTGAGGAAATTTGTTTTGTTCTACTACATCATTGTTCTTCCTCAAACTTTGTTCCACATTCCTTCACAACTCCGATCACTCTCAAGTTAGATGATGAAAATTATCTGTTATGGAAACAACGAGTCTTGGCGACCATACGTGGTCTTAAATTTCAACAGTTCTTAGAGGACAACTCTGTTCCACTTCAATTCGTTACTATTAATGGTACTGATATTGAATATGAAGATTACATTCAACATGATCAACTGATAATGGCATGGTTACTTGCTTCTATGCATCCTGCAATTCTTACACAAATGGTTGGGTTGGACTCCTCCGCAATAATTTGGGCCAAACTGCAAACGTATCACATCTCACAAATTCGTGCAAGGGTAGAGAAATTGAAGTTCCAGTTGAAAACTCCAAAACGTGATATGTCAGTCTCAGTGTTTCTTCTTGATATCAAGAAGACAGTTGATACATTGGTTGTAGTTGACTCTCCCATTACAACCGAAGATCATATTGACGCAATGCTTGACGACTTGCCAGATGAATACGATACCTTTGTTACTAAAATTACATTTGCTTGGATCCTTATACTGTAGCAGATGTGGAGTTCTTATTGCATGCTCACGAGAAACAATTGGATAAATGAATTTCATCTGATAATATTGTACAGACGAATGTTGCTACAAACCATTCTTGCGTAATCATTCTTCTTCAAATATTTCAAAATTCAGTCGCAGTTAATCCCGTTTAAAGAATACAAGATTTTCTAATCCCAGAAATCAAAATCGAAATAATTGGAATTCAAATGGTCCTTAATCTTCTCAAAACTTCAAGATTTTGTGTCAAATTTGCTCTAGATATGATCTTTGTTTTTCTGATTGTTGGCACAGGTATGACCATTCCAATACATCAACTATTTATATTAATTCTTCGCGGGCATCTACCTCTTTCAATTAGAGGGTGATGAACAATCAATACTTGGAACTCCTTCTGCATTGCGTGATCCACTATGGTACCCAGACAGTGGAACATCTCATCATCTAACCATGAAAGTAATAACCTTATAGCAAAAATGTCTTGCAGTGGTCCTCATGTGGTTAAAATTGATAACAATATTGGTCTTCCTATTAAACATGTTGGTTCTGCTGTTTATACTTCTCCATGCATGACTCATAAATTTTCTTGGCATAATTTGTTGTTACATGTTCCTTAAATTTTGAAGAATTTACTTAGTGTTTCTAATTTTGCTAGAGATAATAATGTGTTTTGTGAATTTCATTATGACTTTTGTCTTGTTAAACATCAGGAAACAAAGGAGATACCTTTTCAAGGAAAAATTGAAGATGGACTTATGCTTTCCAAAATTTTGTTCCTTCTGATTTTTGGGCTCATACTACTTCTGGATTACCAAAGATATCATCATATACTCTATGACACAATAGATTTGGATATGCTCACGCAAAAGTCTTTCATCAAATAATGCAATCTTGTAATGTTCCTGTATTTATTAAACAAACATTTTGTGAACCTTGTATACTTGCTAAAACACATCAATTATTGTTTCATGACTCTACATCTATTTACACTCATCCGTTAGAATTGGCATATATGGATATATGGGGTCCAATACATATTCATTTTTCAAATGGATCTAGATATTACATTGCTTTTCTTGATGTATATTTTAAATATGTTTGGTTGTACTTGCTATCTGATAAGTCTCAAACTAAATCTGTTTTTCATCAATCTTTCAAAATTTATTCCGAAAACCAAACTAGGTTTCAATTAAAAAGTGTTCAAAGTGATAATGCAAAATATTTTTATCCCTCAAACCATTTTTTATTCAACATGGAATTAAAAAAAGGTTATCTTGCTCGTATGAGCACCAACAAAATGGTTCCATTGAATGCAAGCATTGTCACAATACTGAAGTTGGTCATGCGTTACTTGCTGCTAAACTTCCTCTAAAATTCTGGGGGAAGCTTTTACCACTGTTGTGAGCCTTATTAATGTTCTTCCATCTCCTAATTTAGGTAAAAAGAATCCTTATCAAATGTTATTTAACAAACCTCTCAATTACAATTTTTTCAAAACTTTTGGATGTGCTTGTTATCCTATGCTATAATCAAAGTTTCAATTTTCGATCATCTATATGTTTGATTCTTGGCTACATCTCAACACATAAAGGATATGTTTGTCTCTCTCCATCTAGTAAAACTAATATCACTTGTCATGGTGTTTTTAATGAAACTATTTTTCTGTTTGCTTTATCCAATAATCCTTTTATTTCTAACAAGAACTCATTGGAATCTACATCTTCTTCACATATTCCTGTAACTGTTATTAAACAACATTTTCTTGACAAGAACCGGGTTGTGACGTGCCTTCAAATTCCAGTTTACAACCTATAGATCCATCTCTTTCTTCCTCTACTGCCAATGCTTCACCAGATCAAATGATTTCTTCACATCTGATTAATATAAGATTTGACTCTTTAAATTTGATTAGATGATGTAATAATTTATATTTTAAATAGTTTTATAAAATTTGGGACATTACGATATTGGTGGTAGATGGTATTTGGGTAGCAAACAATATTGGAGTAATAGACGATATTAGGCTAGTAGGCAATATTGGAGGTAGATGATATTGGGGAGGTAGACGATATTACAAAATCAATATTGGTACCTGATGTAGTCTCTTGGCAAGTAGACCGAGTCAATTGTAGTACAATTGAAAGTGAGGTTTTTGAATCTTGAGAGATTAAAAAGTTCTCATATGGATGATGTTTCTATTGTCAATAATAACATATATACAAGGATAAAAATTACACATTAAAATAGTAAATAAATAAGAATGATAAAGTAGGTAGATGGAGACAAATGTTGGAGTTATATTAAATCAAGCATCGTGATTAAATAAAACTTAAACATATCTACATTCTCTATTCGCATATACAATTTATACTTGTTCTTTTGTTCTTATTGTTAAACCAAGTCAAACAACAAATGCATGGATAGTCATATATCCCCTTGATTGATTTTTCATTTTGGTGAACGATTGTAAGAATTACATTCATATCTGATGTAACGTGTATACATTCAACATTAGTGCATAACTATGTAAGTTACAAACTCCATCGTCATCAACCATGTAATGTGATTTTTTCACTTTTGTAATTAAAAGTGAGGTCCTACCCATTTAAAAAAAAAAAAAATCTATATTGCTAATATGTACAAACTATATCTACTATCTTAAGTTTGATAAAATTTTGACAAAATTTCATTTGGTTCCCAAACTACATGATGTGAAAGCAGTAAAAACGAAAGCACTAAAGCCAAGTATGTACCTAAGGAGCAACACAAAATGGTTTGAACTAAAATTACACCAAATTTAAGATTGAATTATTATGTGTTCGTATTAACAAACTATTAAAATAACTTTCTGAGTTTGTTCAATCCAAAAATTCAAGATTTAATACAAATGATTAATATTCAATTATTTGTAGTAAATTTCAAAATAAACTAAAATTCTTTCAATGTGTACATGAATAAAATATTTATTTTAAATAAAATTTATAAAATAAATATAAACCAATAATTGTGAATGTTCACATAAAAAAAATAATTTCATACAATTAAAATATCATACCATTGCTCATATACAATAAATCACCTCACCATACTATAATACAAATAAAATAAAGCTTATTTAAATTTCTTAAAATCATCGAGGTTCATTTAAAGACCACATAAATAGTTCATTGATTAAGTTTGTTGAAATTTTTATTATGACTAGCAAATAAGCAATTCAAAAAACGAAGATATTCAAGTAAAGAAAATATAAATTCTAATTCTAGTATTATAATGTTTGATTGATGTACAAATCATATCAATTTCTATTTGTATAATGTATTATAAATAGACAATAACTTTTTTTTTATCATTTGACAAAAGACAAGACTTTTGTATAGAACTTTTTCTGCATACAAGTTTTTCTGTATAAAAGTTCTCATTTGTCATAAGAATTTGACAAATCAATTCAATATTTTATTAAATTGATTGAGTTATTCACTAAAAATAATTTTATTACTATTAATAATAATTAATTTTATAAATTTTTAAAAAATGAGTTTAACTTTAATTTTTTTAATAATTCAATTATATAAGATTTATTTATTTACGCATTATTTAAAAATAGATGTTAACAATATCAAATATAATGACTACATTGAGCACTTACTTGCAAACACGAAAAGGAAAGAAGAGGTAACTGTAACTAAGAGGCAAGAGCGACAACGACCAATAAAAACATTCAAGCTTGACAGTGGTAACAACAAAAATAAATAAAATCACCTCCAATAATCACAAACCGTGACACGATAGTGACAAGGGATGACCATGCAACTACAACGAAAACAAGACAGGTATGGCGAGAGTAACATTAATGGCAAAAATAAAATGTAACAAAGTAAAATGAAAGAGGGGATCTTTAGAGAACTTTTTCTTGTTGGTTACCTCCACTACATTCATATCTGATGTAAATATCCATTTTTTAAAAGCTTTCGCAAATTTTAAAATAGCCACCACACATTTTTTTTTACTTCTATTCTCGTTTTATCCTACATAAATCATAGATATAAATGAACACCTTTTAGGTAGTGATATTTTTGTTTCTTTCAATCCTTTGTTACATTTATAAATAAAAACAAATGATAAGGGCTTCCAAAGTGAAATTGCAAAAAAATATAGTACATTGATTCTTTATGTAGTATCATTTGTTAGAACTAAATGTTATGTATATGAGAGATTTATTATATTACATTTTTCACTACCTATAATAACCTATAAGTCTAACTTAAAAGATATTGTTGAAAAATAAGCAGGTTATGTAAAATCATAATTGAATTTAACTATGTTGTATAATTCAATTAGTGTAACTTTAATTTTTAAACTAGGTTGTAATTCTGCAATTCTTTAATTGATATGTTTTTACTAATTATATATATATATATATATATATATATATATATATTAATTTTTATAATAAAACATCTATAGATGAAAAAGAAAATAGCATGTCTTTATTTCTTGCTTCATATTGATAAAATCAGTGTAAAATCACTCACAATATTATTATGATTATATACTATAAATTAAATCCATATCTTCAATGGTTATTGAAAAAAATTAATCATTTTTAGATTTTTTTTATCCTCTTGTATATTTTCTTATTTATTTTAAAATAAATTTCCATATATATATATATATATATATATTTGTTTTCTTTTAATTACCAAAAAGTCAACTTTATATCTGGTCAACAAGTAATAATTATTATTATAAATCTAAAATATATTTTATATATATATATATATATATATATATATTTAAATATTTACCTTTATTTTAACAGTTTTGTTCATATTAATAATTAAATGTAATAAACAAGAGAAAAGGAATAAAGTAAATTAAGAATATTTGAACAATAATAACGTTAACTATCAACATATCCTTTCAAGTTTTCATATAAATGTTTGTTCAACAGAAAACAGTGTGAAAAGAGTGTAAGGTTGAAAGAAAACTTGAATTTAACATGTTATTGTTTTTCATACATAACAATTAGGGTACCCACAACAACATAAAAAAAAAAAGTAAAGAGTTGAAATTGCAATGCGAGCTTGAAGCCAAAGTAGCTGAGCCTATGCATGAGCTCAAAAGCTGTGTCCATTAATTAAGTATCAAACTAAAGACCACCTCTCTCTCTCTTTTTCCTTTCCCTTCCTGACCCCATGTGTCAGTTCGTTAAGTCTCTCTCTTTCTGAATCGCATGTCTTTTGTGATACACAATAAAATCGTCACCACTCATCAAAACCCGTTGTGACACCGATCGATCGCTGAAGGAGTATCCAATAGCTGTTGTGTTCCTGAATAGCCCCTTCCCCAATTCAAGGTTTCCTCCTGAGGGCTCTGCAGTGACCTGTCTTTGCCACCCCCCACCAATGCTTGTCCTACGGGTGCCCCGATGCAAGTGTAGTCATTGAAGACGTGGTTCTTGGTGCCGCTGTTCAGAACATGACCCACATAGAAGTCGTTCACTGCATGATGGTGATGAGTATAGGGCGGGGGAAAAGGAAGGGGTGGGGGTGGTGGTGAGGCCAATAAGAGATGTTGAGAGGGTGGTGGTGGCAGCTGAAAATGTGGTTGTGGGGTTGGTATGTGGAATGAAGATGAACCCGAAGCCGAAGCCGAACCCCCACCCGACATGTATCTTGGGAACCTTGCATGCATTGTTGGGTCTCCCATGCTGCTTGCAGAATGGTAGCCCCCTGATGCTATTGGTTGACAGCATCTGAAACAGTTCAACATGGTTAAAATCTACTTTTGCAAGAGACAGACAAAAAAACATCAAAAGCAGGGTCAGTTTAATCCCTTCTTAAATTCAAGATGTGAATGAATTAATGAGGCCTAACTTTCTACATCTTACTGGTATTTTCTGAATTGACTATTATCTAAAAATGAATGTATGTAGTGAAAACAAAATATATTCCATTCTTTCTATGGGTTGCCCTATTTTCAACTATTCTTCCATTACTTTCTGCTATTCTATTCTGTGAGAGTATACATCTATTTACTTTTATGTTATTTTTATTTTCTTTATTATTTCCCTAAAGTACAATAGCATTCTCTAATTCATATAGTTGATATCTATCATATAAGACTCTAGTCATTATTATTTAATAAAAAAACAAGATATGTACATAAAGATGTTAAAAACAATTTAGAATTATTCATGAAATAATTTCCTTAATTAATGGGTGGTTAAAATGTTAACTGCAGTTAAAATGAAGGACCAGATCACAAGAAAAGAGGAGGGAGAAAATAAATGAAAAAGGAATAGTAAAACTGTAATAATGAGTTAGGGTAATGGTGGGTACATACCCTAGGTTGGGGGCGGGTTGAGTGCTTAGGCTATTATGATCGTTACGGTAGACCAGCTGACGAGCATGGTTCAGTGTCTCTGTTTCCCTCTCTGCACCACAGACTCACACACGCATCAGATCAAATAAGGAAACAAAAACAATTTTCTTTTACTCAGAAAATAAAAGGTACCATTTTCGTGTCAAGAATTTCAGCAATCCGGCTTTCAATTTCATGATTGAAATGACCACGCTTCGTGGTCAAATCTTAACAACCATGCAGTGTTTCCATTTTTTTAATCAAGAAATATGAAAGAATAATTATTCTAAGGTTTTGTAAAAGTGATTTTTTTTTTGGGGGAAAGGGTAAAAGATAAAGCAACAAAAGTTATGGAAAGCTATCTGGCCTTGGCGATGGCGGTTCATGTGTCCCCCAAGAGCCTGTGACTTGCAGAACTTAAGGGAACAAAATCTACACTCGTAGACCTTCTCACGCTCATCATCCTTCAAGATGTTTTTCTGTTTCCTGTATCCTGCTGCAAAATGAACCCAGTTTAACAATATCCATGAGATCCCTCTTTCCTTATTATCCAAACCATGAATAAACTACTTAAATTAAAACAAAAAAACAAAAAAACCCAACAAATAAACCTAACTTCTTTTTGTAACCCTTCCTTCTCATGGATTTTTCCTTATGATTCATGTTTAACTTTCTTTTTTCAAGAAAGGAAATGAGGACAACAAGAAAGAGATGGGTGAGGGAATAAGAAACAAAAAAAAAAAAAAAAAAAAAAAAAAAAAAAAAAAAAAATTAATATAATGAGAGTGAAAATATGGGGGTTTTGTTCCAGCTATTTTGTTTCCTAATACAAGGCAAGAAATGAAAACCTGCCATTAATTTGAAGTGAATGGATGCCCCAAAAAGAAAACTAAAAGACAATACAACTTTTATGATGCTTTGAACTTTTATAGTAACATGCATGTCGTATGATGATTAATTAGAAAAGGTTTACCAGATGAGGAACTATCTCGGAAGAGTTGTTTACCATCTCGGGAGTACTCATCAGGAAAGTTGTTGAGATCTAAAGGGTTATTTTGTGGTCTCCTGTTAAGCAACATCAAAGTGAAGAGAGAGAATATGATGTGGATTCAATAGTTAGAGAAGATAATGAATGAAAAGTGTGAAGGTGTTGTGAGGGAAGACCTACATGATACCGACAGAGAGAGACAGAGAAAAAACTAAAGGAAGACGTTGGAGTGCAGTGGGGCAAACACTTTGTTTCAGATGGGAAGATAAGACTAAAGCATTTGTGGAAGACTTCAGTTTGAGACTGCCATATATAGATGTTAGCAGCTGAGTGATGGTGCAAGATAAAAGAGGTTTGAGAGTTCTCTATCAGTTCCTCTGGCACCTCTCTCCCCTCCTTAAACATAAAATTAAACTAAAAAAGGGACAACAGGTCTCGTGACTACGGAAAGAACAAAGGAAAAAAAAAAAAAAAAGAATATATGTATTCAGACTGTAAAATAAATAACTTCATATTTTTATGATAGTTCTAAATTACTGTCCACAATAGTAATTGCGGCCGCAATGTTACTGTTCAAGTATCTCCAACAACCGCAAAGTTCCACTATTGCAGTTAATAAAGATTATTATAATATCAAACTTCTGTTAACTTCTAAAAGGTCATTGGTGGATTGAATGTTGTTGTGTGAGATGTTGAGAGAGCGCTAGAGTCACTTCATGGTGAGATGACTTGCTTAATTTCACTTTTATTTCAAGAAAAAATAAAGGTTCTAAATTTAATATTCTATTTTAACTTCTAAATGTGAATAAGGTGGAGTGAGTAATTGTTGTGTGAGATATTGAGACACTTCATGGTGAGATGCTAAAGAGTAGCTCAATGCATAATTGTAAAAGATATATCAATAGTTAGAGTAATTCAAAAATTATTATATTTCACTACCTGATACAACATCCAGTAAAATCATGATTCAACAATTTACTTCTCCCACTATAAGAAAAAAAAATATTTAAACACTAATAAATAAAATAGTTATTAATTATGATTAAAATAATTATTAAATTAGATTTTAATTGTTAAATAATTATAAAATAAAATTAATAATTAAATTTAATGACTAATTAAATCAAAATAATTAACATTTAATATTAATCGCTGAGATTTTAATCACTTATATTATTAGAATCCAAATTAATTTCTAATTAAATGAATGATTAATTTTATCATTTTAAAAATTAATAAATTAATTTTGCTCGTAGTGCAAGTAGCAACTACAAAGCACAATGACAACTGCAATTTAGAACTATCAATGATATTAATTTTGAAATAATATATATTATGAAAATTAATATATATATATATATATATATATATATATATATATATATATATATATATATATATATATATATATATATATATGACTGTAAAAATATTTTATATCATAAGGGTATTACCATTAAATTTTAAAAATTATTTAAAATTTTATTATAATGATTTATCTTTCTACATTTCATTGGGGTGTGGAACTAAACAGGAAAGTTAGTTATGCTAGTTTCTTCTAGTTTGGTTAGGACTAAGGAGAAGAATGAAAACATTAACACGGAAGAGGGTCGGAGAAATACTGAAGGGAGTTGCCTTTATGCTAATGATAATAAAAATTTTATTGTTATTTTTATAATATATAACAATCTATACACACTATATCTGGCTCTATCTGGGTCCTTCTTGCCCTAGAGGAAGCAATGAGTGGTCAAATATATCGAAAGTAAATAATTAATTATATAAATAAAATGGTGTATGAAAAAAGTAACAAATGAATAGCTCAAAAATATGCTTATCGCACAAAGGATGACATCAAACGCACTGTACACATCTTTGAGCATTAAAGGCTGCCTTAAGAATGAAAGATGACATCTATACTAAGAAAGAAAGCAAGACGACGAATAGGGTCACAATAGATTTTGTGTGGTTTTTGTGTTCAAAGAAGGGCACATATCTGATAACAGGCCATGTATGGTCCACAATCGATCAATGCCTCCTGAAGGGTCTAAAATTCGATCCAGGGGACTTCGACTTGCATCAAGGAAGGGTTGCTATCAGTATCTATCATTAGGGTTTTTGCAATCTAGGTTGATAGAGGCAACCTCACATGTTGTTTTATTCTTTGGAAGTTGTGAAATCTCATAGATTACATATACATAGTCCTTTTCTGTTCATGGTTACGGATGTGAACAAGTGAATTTCCATTTTCCTAACTCAACATAGTATTTGTTTCACTCTTTCATTGCTTTAGATTTGAACTAAAAAGCATATCTCTGCACTGAAAAGAATGTTTTATGAAAAAGAAATCTCCGTTATGAATGATGTTTTAATTAATCAAATGTGACATAGAGACTACTGTTAAATCCAATTAATAGTTCCAAACTCGGGTGTGTTTTTTATTTGGCAAAAAGATATATTATAAGAAGGATGTGTCAACCAGTGTACCTATATAAAGAATGATGATCACGAATAATGATGTTGTATAAAATTGGTGTACGGTGGGAAACTTTACCACGATCAGAAAATCGAAGAAAGAAAAGGTCTAAGCCAAAATAATCAAATTGGAGAGGAATGAAGGAAATTAATAAGTTCATAGATAAATAAGAATTACTTGACATACCAATGGTTGAAAGAAGATACACATCGTATAAAGTAAAGTAGATACAGTAATAGTTTCTCAAGAATGGATTAATCAGTGGCCAAAATCAAAATAAATGATATTAGATAGGTCACTTTTTTATGACTATGGCATAATCCTACAAAACAATGTAATAGATTCGACACCTACACCTTCCAAAATATTAGATATGAGAACAAGTGCATGGGTTTAAAGATATAATAAAAAAATAATAATAAATTTCTAGAATCAGTATAATATAGCTAGATAAAGGGAATACGTCCTTAAGGAAAACATGAAAATGCTAAAAAAGACTTTAAAATCTAGAGAAAAAATTTCATACATCTCGACAAAGAAAAAAAATCTTAAATCATCTAAAGAATAAACAATCAATACTTAAGAGATGAACATAATATGCTAAATAAGAAATAAAAACAAGAGAAAGAGAATGTTTTACATACTATCAATTTTAAATTGGAGACATTACAAAGACAAAAAAAAAATAAAAAAAAAAATAGACAATCTTAAGAGATTCACATTCAAAATACTTTCATTCCATTATGAACTAGACAATAACGAAAAATGAAATAAAAGGCCTTAACTAAATAGGGAGTAGGTGGAGGAACCCAATAAGGTTAAAGAGAAAATAAAAGACATTTTAAAGGATCAATTTCAGAAAAAAGAAATAACACTCTAAATTTGGATAGCGTCCATTTCTATCTATAAACTTAAATGATAACAATGACCTTATAAAAAGATTGACAAAAAGAAAATTAATAATAGTATCAACATTCAATTTCATTCCGATAAATAAAATTTATTTATTTTAAATAATAATAAAAAAAGAGAGTTTTAGTCTAATTTTATTTTTATGAAGAAAGGTTTTAAATAAAAAAAACAACTAAAAAAAATATTTTGGTCCATTTTAATATAGATAACAGAAAAATAGAAAATAAAAAAATTAAACGAAGCTCAATCCATTGAGGGATTCAATAAAAAAAATAAGTTGGCTGAAGCCTAATTTAATAGGGGTTTATTTAGAAAAATAAAATAAAATAGTTGTGACCCTGTTTGATGGAAATAAATCGGTTGGGTTGAAGCCCAACCCATTAAGGGTGTGTCAAAAAGGAAAATAAAATTGTTATCACCCCTCTCTATTAAGTGCTATCATGTCACACTTTCTATCTACATTTAGTGCATGTATTTTATATCTTCACACTTTTTCACTGAATATTTTGTCTACCATTTTAGTTGTCTATTTTTAATGCATGAAAATTAATTAAAAATAGACGAATTAATTGGAAATTTGAATAGGCAAGCTGATAGAATTTAGTAATAATTGGTGATTATTCTGCTTAATTGCAAATAATTCTGAATTCTGAATAATCATGGTTGATATCTCAGTTTTCTTATAATTAAGTACATTAACTGGAAATCATTAACAAAATAATTTGAAAGGTTAGAAATTTTATAAAATGCACAAAGAACATAATCACATTCACGTTTCCATATACATAGGGCTATGATTTTGAGATAGAGAATTTTTTAGCTGCTTAAGAGGAAAATACACACAGTAATTCTCTACACAAGGGAAAAACTAAATTTGTTGTCTTCAAGTAGTATGTGTTTTTCTTGACTTTGTATGTGTTCTGCTCTATGTTTTATCTACATTTTCTCTGTGTATGTCTGCTTTGTGTTTATTTATGTTACAGTGATGAGTAATTAGCTTGTAAACATTTTTTAGAGTAAATTTGAATGATTGTATATAAATTACACATATTTAATGGTTGGAACTACTAACAAAATCATGGAATTATTTATTGTTGTTGCTTGCACAATCACTACTGGTTGTTGATTATTGCCGCTAGGATTGTTGATTATTGCCGCTAGCACGATCAAGAAACTCCCCTAGTAAATCCCCCAACACCAAAGGAACCCCAAACCCTATCATAATACTCCCAAATAAAAAAAATAAGCCAAATAGTAACTCTAAACCCTATCAAAATCTTCCCAAATAAAAAAATAAGGCAAATAGGAACCCTAAACCTTATTAGAATCCTTCCAAATAATAAAAAAAACTCAACAGGAACCCTAAACCCTATCAGAATTCTCCCAAATAAAAAAAAAACTCAACAGGAATCTTAAACCCCATCAGAATCCCCCCAAATAGAAAAAAATAAGTCAAACAGGAACCCTAAATCCCATCAGAATCCCCCCAAATAGAAAAAATATGTCAAACAGGAACCCTAAACCCTATCAAAATACTCCCAAAAAATATGCCAAACAGAAACCCTAAACCCTATCAGAATCCTTTCAAATAGAGAATCAAAGCCAAATAGGAACTCAAAACCACATCAGAACACATCGAACCTATCAGAATTCAAATAGAGTTTATCATAACCACATAAGAACACATTAGAATTTAAAACATCTTGTTGGTAGCCTCCATAACTCACTGCCACGTTGTCGCGCTACTCCCTTGGTCACCCTCTCTAGCTTCAAAAACCCTACTTTGATTTTGGGTGAATGGGGTGAATTTTGAAGCAATTAGGATTTAGGAAAAGAAAAAAACATGACATTGGGTCTCAACCCAACAAGATTCTGGGGCAACATGGAGTAAAAAGAGGAAAAAAGGGATTGTATTTGGGCCTGACCTAATACAAAATAAAGAGGGTTGAGATGCAGTCTTTTTAAGCTCACCCAATATGAAAATAGAGGTGTAGTGTTTTGGACTCACCTAATAAAAATATGAAGCTGGAATTGGCTCATTTTATATATATATATATATATATATATATATATATATATATATATATATATATATATATATATATATATATATA